>Ga0209427_10009510_pt1 | contig 10834 bp, 7 predicted proteins | sample DeeMarSWOR136_30_FD_187465 | JGI IMG/M metagenome (GOLD analysis project Ga0209427, IMG submission 187465) | Marine sediment microbial communities from White Oak River estuary, North Carolina - WOR-1-36_30 (SPAdes) (version 2) | ecosystem: Environmental > Aquatic > Marine > Intertidal zone >... | reverse complement strand
ACCGCACACTACATTTTTGGTTTAAATAACGGCACACCTTACGCAAGTATCGGCGATGGGACAAACTTTGATGTGACAGACCGGACCTTTGTTATGCCAGCAAATGAATGGCATCACCTGGTTTTTGTCCTTGACAGTGATGTTAGAGAAGGGTATATTTACTATGACGGCAGTTTAACTGAAACCTCAAATTTAACTTACTCTATCGGTAATTTAACGGGCGTAAATGCAACAATAGGTGCAGATGACGGCGGAACATCCAACTTTTTCAACGGCACGATAGATGACATCCAGATTTATAACAGGGCGTTAACCGCGGCGGAAATAGCCGACCACTACAATAGACAACATTGCCCGGAGGACTGTGCAAATCCATTACCCGGTGTTGGTTTCAGCCAGGTTGACTTTTTGTTTACAAATGCGAATGTACCTGACTCCAATATAGGTCGCGTTGAGGTGGATGTAGCGGAGTTGACCTCTGAAGTGGGCATTAACAGCGGATACCTCAATGTTTATACAAATACCGGGTGGGTTGTTCAGAACATGATTATTGATAATGAAAAAATAAATAAATCTGTAATTTATTTTGACCTGGGCGTAGCGGAAGGTACGGATGTTACACCACTTTCTTCGCATATTGAATTTACGGCTTATCCGCGGGTTACCTTTGCGGATGGCTCGCGCATTAATTACACGATTAATACTTCAGAATATAACGCTGAAGGTGCAAGTACCTTGCAGACGACCGTCATTCCAAATCCTCCGCCAATTTTGGTTTTTGATCCTGCCGGGGAAACCTATGGTCTTATAAAACCAAACAAACCTGGTGAGAATGTGCAGGCAGCGAAAAACCAGTGCTTCCCGATGTCTATCGCAAACAGTTTACAATATCTTGAAAACCGGTACGGTCTTCCAGTCCCCCACGACCATGTAAAGGGATTAAAAGGAGATAATTCGCTTGTCGGTCAACTGGACAACGCTTCCAACCGGAGTGTCACAAACCGTACATCAGGGTCTGGAGTGTGGTTTGTACCTATGCTTGAGGGCAAATTTGATTATCTGAGTGAAAACGGGCTTTCAAACAAACTTATTCATGCACACCAGGGTTACGGTTATGGCGGAGCAGGCAATCAACTGCCTACAGGAAATTTCACTCACGCAGGTATTACTTCAAAAGACGAGAGTGTCAATGGCAATGTAACATTTGATTGGATATGCGAGCAGGTGATAAAATGCGAGGATGTGGAAGTGGTTATCCAGTATGAGAATTCCACAGGAGACATCGTAGGCGGGCATGCTGTTCGTGTGTTCGGGTGCGGAAAAACCAAAGGCAAGCCCTGGCTGAAATACAAACATGACGCACTTCAGACAGACCGTGATTTGAATGATACCCGGGGGCTGGAAGAGCCGCAGGTATATGTTGAAGATTCTGACGGTGACGGTATGCCGAACTTTGGTTCAAGCAATGTGGAGATATGCTTTGCCCTTTCGGAATCAGCCGATGTAAATGAAAACGGCATCCCTGACGGAATTGAAGTGCCGATAGAAGCATATATAATTTCCCCGTCAGTTAATCATTACCTTTACACTGATGCGAGTATTCCGATAGTTCATCAAAACCCGACAGAGATAAGGGTTGTTGATACAGTAAGGCGGGCAGAGATAAATCACACGGTATTTGAATATTTCAATGGAACCGGCTGGGTCCTGATAGGCACGGATACCTATGGCGGATTTGAAGGGGAAATACCAGAGTATACAGGTCACGGGCTTTTCCCGAATGGAAGCCACGGATGGAATATTGATTGGGACATTTCGGGTTTACCTGAAGGTTCATATTTAATTAGAGCAACAATGGTTGGTTCCATAGGTAATAGTAACGCGGATGTAAGAGAAGTTTATCTTGATCCGACACCCCCCTTAATAAATATAACACATCCGTCATTGCATTTACAGGCAGTTAAAGGTAATTTCGGGTTTAATGCTACAACAGTTGATGAGGATGTTGTGTCCATGACCCTGACATTGGTTATGGGGTCAGAGCCGTATCATGAACAAAACGGTACTTTCGGGTGGACGGATCAGCATGATGTCAATAAAACAGTCCCCCACGATAACAATTCGTACTGCGCACCAACTGCAACGGCAAACGGGTTATGGAGCATTACTGCATTGAGAGGTAATTTCTCTAATTCAACGGCATTGGCAAAACACCTGGCAGATAAGATGGGAACCTCTCCAACAGAAGGTACGGGTATTGGTTCTATTACACAGGGCATCAAAGATTATTTAGCACAGATAGGGCTGGGATGCAATAATTCAAACGGCTACAAGGTTACAACCTTACGCACCAATACAACGGATGCAATTGATTCGTCTGATATATTTGATTTATATGATAAATTCCTGAGAGAGGGCGAAGTGGTGGTTGTGGGCTACGACGGGCATGCTGTGACCGGAAGAGATGTAAATTCAACATCAAGGAAAATATCTTATATTGACCCTTGGGATGCAGGTTATTGGGAATGGGCTGCCAGTGCAATGAAGCCGTGGGTCCTGTTTGTGATTTCACCAAAGAACATAACAAACGCAACCGTTGACTATGTTGATTTAGGTACCAATGTATGTGAAGACGGCGTATGTATTGTAAATTATGATACAACCGCGCTCTCTGACGGAGTTTATGTGTTTGTAATGACCGTAATTGATGATGACGGTAATAAAGGTGAAGATAGGGTGTTGGTTTATGTGGACAATACCCCACCGGTACCTGAAATAACAGAACCTGAAAGCGGCACTGTAATAAGTTGCAGTAATGTAAGGTTTGCCGAAATACAGACAAACGGGGATGATGCCGTGCTGAATGTCTGGGAGATACGGAACGGCACCGATTGGGTAATGATGGGCGAATCAGATAATCCCGATGATAATTTCTCAATAACCTGGGACAGCCACACGCTTCCTGACGGAGAATATACTATCAGGGTTACGATGTATGATGCTGCCGGTAATACCGGCACAGATGAGATTAGTGTGATAATCAGCAATCCTTACGACATCCTGCCCGGATCAGACCTCTTCATCACACCGGCTCCTCCAGACGGTTCACCCGGCCCGACCTATGAAGACTTCTCAGATAACCCGATACCTGCTGACTTCTTTGGACCGGGATCAGACCCGTTTGACGGAATTATATACTTTAAGGGTGACCCGTTCTCTGTTCCAGGACCTCTTGGAACCGAGATGGCAGACACGATTGTTGAGCGGCTGGATACTGCCGTACTGCCCGACCCCCTCGCCGGTGCGGACACCATTGACACGGAAATTGTTGCATTGAATCTGGTAAGCACCTCGCCGATTACTGTAACATTCAACGGCGGAATAGAGTGGGTAGATTATGATGTTCATATGTGCCTGTCAGATGACCCTCAGCCGATCGGTTCAATGACGATTTATCGTCTGTGCCAGGAGGGCGGACGATTTGACTCGTTAACACCGGTGGTTCCGAAACTAATCTTTACAAAGGTTTCAGGAACTTCCGGAGTAGAAGACGCGGAGTTAGACCCCGCGCCGCATCTTGACTTCATGGTAACCGATGGTTACTGGTCCCACTCAGCCCCCCCGGAATTCCAGATTTACGAAACATTTGGAGGCAATGTGGATCACGACTGTAATCCTGACACTCCACCTGTTTCCTTTTTACCTTCAACCCCCAAACCAAATGGCTTTTTAGTCGGTATCTGGAATCTGCCGTGCGACGGCATAGGTAATCCCGTCACAACGACACTGAAGCGATTAACCATACAGGAGGACATGTCAGTGCCTGCTGCACAGGGTATTCTGCCCGCAGAAGTGGAAGGAAGCGATTCTGACGGCGATGGCATTCACGACCTGCCAGATAACTGTGTTGATGATTACAACCCGTTACAGAAGGATTCTGACGGCGATGGTGAAGGAGATGCATGTGATTGCGGCGACGGCATCTGCGACGAGTCCGAAGACTGTATAATTTGCCCGGATGATTGTACCTGTTAAAATCACAAACCAATCTCCGCACATAACCCGAGGAGTTTTATTATTTTTGTAATTTAAATTTTAATTCAATCAATCAATTTATATTCTGTCTTAAAACTCAATGGAAATGAAATGAAAAATCTCAATAAAATTTTAACGGGAATTGTAATTTTATTATTTATAAATACTTCCGCAGCGTATGAAGTGAAAGTTGTCTCCCCTCAAAGCGTACCGGTAAACGGCACATTTACGGTTGAAATCATCGCATCGGGCGAAAATATTTCAGGTGCCGACTTTAAATTGTTATTCAATTCCGATATTTTGAATGCAGAAAAACTTGAGGAGGGAGAATTTTTTAAAAATTTCGGAAGTACTTCACTATCTCCCGGGAACCGCATAACCGGGGGGAGTATTTTATTTGCGTCTGTTTTAAATAAAGGAGCAGCATCAGGAACGGGAACTGCTGCGGTTATAACATTTAAGGCAAAATCTACAGGGGAGTCTGCACTTGAACTTTCAGGCACATCACCTTATCCCGGAATACTTGCTGATGCAAAAGGAGAGCCGATAGAAGGGGTTATGATAACGGGCGGAAGTGTTACCGTTGTATCAGGCACGGATAATGAAAATCAAACGACAGGTACAAACGGCACGGCAGGAAACGGCACGGCAGATACAAACGGCACAAAAGATAATTCAGGCGGCGTAAAAAAATCTTCTCTCAACCAGGTGATTTCTGAGAATGAAACAGGACAGGAACTCATTGAAAAGCCGCTTTATACCCCGCCTGATAAGCCGGTTGACCTTGAAGGAAATGAAAAAAATGAAACAATAAATGTCCCCGTTAAAAATGAGACATTACCTGTAAAAAATCAAACAGTACATAAACCTGATGAACAGGAAACAAGTGAAAAAATATCCGGTTCAAAACCGGGTCAATTTAACTATTTATGGCTTGCGGCAGGAATAATTTTAATTATATTAATTTTCGCCTGGCTGAGGAGCAGGAATTAAAAATATTTAATTCATTTTCTATTTATTAATATGAACAAGACAATTGTAAGTGCATCAATAATTTTTGTAATATTTTCCCCCGCATTTGTATCCGCACACGAGGTATGGGTTGAATCACCGCAGGGTGTTTTAGTGAACGAAACATTCACGGTAGATGTCAGCGTTTCAGGAGATGAAATACACGGCGCCGGGTTTGAATTATCATTTAATAATACGGTAATTAACGCACTGGAAATCGCAGAAGGGGAGTTTCTCAAAAGCGGGGGCGACAGCACACATATTTTTACCGCGATAATAAACAATACAGAAGGAACAATTAAATTTGACGACTCAATTGCAACCCACTGGAATGATTCGGTTTCGGGTACAGGGATAATTGCAACCATAACTTTCAGGGCGGAATCTTCAGGGATAAGTAAACTCGGAGTTCGCGGCACGGGACATGTGCCTGAAATCCTGATGGGACCGGGCTATGTAATAACAAATGTTTCAATTCAAAACGCAACGGTTATCGTTTCAATGGCAGACATCTCATTTCAATCTCTAACTATTGCCCCTGACAAACCTGTAAATAATCAAACAGTGTTTATAAATACATTAATAAAAAATTCAGGGAATGTTGATGCGGATAATGTTAAAATTGAACTTTTAATTGATAATGTTTCAGTTGAAAATGAAACAATAAATATCCTGAAATATTCTTCAAATAACCTAGTTACATTTTCATACAACTTTAGCAGCGGACTGCATAATATAACAATAAGGGCAGACCCGGGTAATGAAATTTTTGAATTTAATGAAAATAATAATATAATTTCCAGAATTTTAATGGTTGATATTGGAAGGGTCTGCGGAAATGTCATGGATTCGGGTACATACCAGCCGATTCCGGGCGCAATTATAAATACTGCGGCAGGTTCCACGCTCACGAATGATAACGGGAATTACTGCCTGTTTCTCCCGGAAGGAAATTACACGGTATTTGCAACCGACCCATCAGGCGCCCATGATTTTCATTCAAAAAATATTAACATAATTAACGGTGAGACAACAACCTGTGACTTTTCACTGTCATGCGGAATAAATACCGGAACCGTGTGCGGTGTTGTGACATCTAAAACAAAATTGCCGATTATAAACGCGTTAATTGAAGCGGTAAATAAGACCGGTAACCTGCGGACTGAATCAACAAACAACAGCGGGAGATATTGTATTACCCTTGCCCCGGGAAATTACACCCTAACAGTTTCCATGGAAAATTACGATTCCCTCGCGGTGAACATTTCAATGCTTGCGTGCCTTAAAGCAGAGAATAACTTTGAACTTGAATTAGAACCGATTTGCGGGGATGATGCATGTGATGAAAGAGAAGAATATGGAAACGCTCACTACTGCGCGATTGACTGCCCGCATCCCGAACTCGGCATAAATAAAATTTTAATTTCCAATGCAATGCAAGGGAAAAATGCAAATATCTCTGCAATCGTGAACAATTCGGGCAGTTTGCCTGCAAACAACACAAAACTCGCGTTATTAATTGATAACATTTCAATTGAAAATAAGACAATTAATATTCCAAAAAATTCCCTTGTCACGGTGAATTTTACATTAATTTTCACCCCGGGAATTCATAATGTAACAGTTCTTATTGACCCCGGTAATGAAATCCCTGAACTTGACGAATCCGATAATTCGGGAACGGAAACAATAAATGTATGGAAAGCATGCGATATAAACAACGACGGGATAATTTTAAGGGACTACAGGGATTTAATGAACGCCTATAAATGCTTCCTGGGAATCAACTCCTATTGCGCGGATTTTAATAACAATAAAATTACCTGCAGGGACTGGAGGGATATAAAGTATGAGTATGAATGCTTTATTGGCAGATAAACAACAATTCCGAATAAACAGCATAATGGGCAAGGTTTTCATAAATCACTTTGCCCCATAAATTTAAATAAAAATTTACCTGCATTAAAATTACAGGTGTTTATCAAGGACATCTAACACCTGCGTTCTTACCGACGCCTTCCCCCCGCGGGGCTCAACCAGTGTTCTTTCGCAGACCACGCACTTGACAACTGTTGAAGCACAGCCGAACACTACCTGCTCATTTCCGCAGCCGTTGCATTTCACTCGCAAAAATCTACTTTTTGTGTTTGTTTTGGGTACCATCTTTTTAATGAATAATTAAAATATGATTTAAATTTAGTATAATTTAATGCCCTATCTCAACCTTCTTTTTTGTTCTTGATCCAAAGACCTTCTGATGTTTCTTGCCGCAGGTCTTGCATTTTAATATGGTAATAACTCGCTTTCCGATTTTAAAAACCTGTTTTTTAGGAGTTCTCGGGGAACCCCCGTAACCTTTTTTAACCTCTTCGTATTTTCTCCTTCCGCGGCTGAGCATCTTTTCCTTTCCTTTCCGCATAAGACTCACTTCATGTTTGTTATGAGCGTTGCAAAAAGGGCAATTAGTCCTTATGGTATCTGGTAGTTTCATCTGTAAAACCTCCTTTTTAATTAAAATTAAATTTCACTGTTATTAAGTTATTAGATGAGAGCATTTTTATTTTACTTAAACTACGGATTTTTTTATCATTCCTTAAAAAATAAGCAACCTGTCCAGAGGAAACGCCGCCGCCGGTTGGAACCTTCTCGTTCACAACAACCTTCAGAAAGATTGATCATCAGATGCCATCTATGGGTTATGCGAATAGATGTCACGAGTGACAGCGAAGCCCATCTTCGCTTTGCTTGAGGACATTAATTTTTTTAAGCTAAAACTTCTATCTTTTGTGTACCTACAAATGTTTCTATTGGTATTTTCTGTTTCTCTGATTCCAGAACCTCCAGGGACAATTCAATCGCTTCCTTCATATTTTCCATCAGTTCATCCATGGTTTCTCCATAAGAATGGCATCCAAAAAGAGACTGCACACTCCCAATATACACGCCGTCCTCGTCTTTTTCAACCACCACAACATATTTTCTTTTTTCCATCGTTGTTTTAATTTATAAATTTTAGATTTTATTTTAGTTATTTTATTTTCCAAAAACCTCCTTAACATGCCCGATATCTTCTATTTCCGGATTAATTACAACAAACCCGTCTCCTTTAGACGCATTGGCTAATTCAACATCAGAGGTCATGAAAACAAATTTTTTACCAATATGCCTGAATCTATCCACGAATGCGTTTGCGGTGGAGAGATGAATTGCATCGGCTGATTTAAGTCCGTATTCATCTATCACCAAAAGCGAATCAATTAACTGGTTGTCAATTGTCTCCAGAGTAAACCTGTCAAGAACCAATTTAATGAAACTTTCAACACACAATTTATATTCTCTCTCGTTTAGTATGCGTGCTTTTAATTTCCGCCTCATTGTTGAAACAAACTCAATGATGCTTAAAGTTGATGTTGCAAAACACAATTTCGGGTATTTTCAAATACAAAACTAACTATTTCCGTTCCCTTCTCTGTATGGAACTCCTTAACCAGCGCAGATGTATCAAAATAAATAACAATCATCTTCTCATATTTATTACATCATCACTTAAACTCTCTGTTTCAGGAATTTTTTTGCTGAGCATTTTTCTAATCTCTCCCGGCGTTTTCGGAGAGGTTTTATGTTTATGCAAAAATGCTTTCAGCATGCTCCTTACATGTTCATTTCTGCCTATATAGATGTTTTTCGTTATCAATGTTTCCAAAGGTGCATGTTCCGGGGGTGATGTAGTGATGTAGTCCATTTATTATTTATTAGTATTTTGTTTAATTATTTTAGTTAAATTTTATTATGGAGAATTTAAACAAATTTCACCACCAAAATCTAATACCAATTTATGATAACCCACCAGAAAGACCCCTACCCTGACGAGGAGACATTGAAAACCCTCTGCCCCCTGGTTAAGACATGGTTTCTTTCCAAATTCAAGACATTCGCACCGCCGCAGAAATACGCAATCAAAAACATTCACGACCGCAAAAACACTCTCGTCTCAGCCCCCACCGGCTCCGGTAAAACACTTACCGCATTTCTCTCAATTCTAAATGAATTAATTAAATTATCAGGGAAAGGTGAACTTGAGGATAGGGTCTACTGCGTCTATATTTCTCCTTTAAAAGCACTGAACAATGACATTGAGAAAAATTTAAACGAACCCCTCAAGGAACTTGAAGAGTTAGCGGGAAAGGAACCTGGAATCAGGGTTACGGTTAGAACAGGGGATACCCCGGCAGGCGAGAGAGCAAAGATGTTAAAAGTTCCGCCGCATATTCTTATCACAACACCCGAAACACTTGGAATCCTTCTCTGCGCCCCGAAATTCAGGGATAGATTAAAAGATGTCAAATGGGTAATTGTTGACGAAATTCATGCTCTTGCCGAGAACAAACGGGGAGTTCATCTTTCACTTTCTTTAGAACGGCTCCAGAATCTTGCAGGAAGATTCACAAGAATCGGTTTATCTGCAACGGTTGCACCGATTGACAAAATCGCGGAATTTCTTGTCGGTTACGAGCAGGAAAAACCCAGGGACTGTAAAGTTATTGATGTCCAGTACACGAAAGAGTTGGATATTAAGGTTTTAAGTCCTGTTTCAAATATCATTGACACGCCGCAGGATGAAATTCATAAAGAATTATATAAATTATTACATATTTTAATCCAGCAGCATAAGACAACGCTTATTTTTACAAACACCCGGAGTGCTACAGAGAGAGTTGTTCATTTCCTGAAAGAAAAATTTCCGAATAATTATGAAGACGGCATCGGGGCGCACCACTCGTCGCTTTCAAAATCCCACCGCCTGAAAATTGAAAATAAATTAAAGAACGGGGAATTAAAGGTCGTTGTTTCATCCACTTCCCTTGAACTGGGAATTGACATCGGATACATTGACCTTGTAATCCTTCTCGGTTCTCCGAAATCAGTAGCCCGTCTATTGCAGCGGGTCGGGAGGAGCGGGCATAAACTCCACGAAAAAGCGAAAGGACGGATTATCGTAATGGACAGGGACGACCTTGTTGAGTGTTCCGTGATGCTGAAAAACGCGTACGAGGGTAAAATTGACGAAGTTAATATTCCCGAAAACTGCCTTGATGTTCTCTCGCAGCAGATTTACGGTAATGCAATTGAAGGAAAGAATTACATTGAAAATATATGGTCTCTTGTAAAAAGGAGTTACTGCTACAGGAATCTTTCAAGAGAGGACTTTGATTCCGTAATGGACTATCTTTCAGGCGAATATGTGAGTTTGGAGCAGAAATATGTCTATGCAAAAATCTGGGTTGACCATGATTCCGGGATGTTCGGGAAACGGGGAAAACTTGCACGGGTGATTTATTCAACAAATATAGGAACTATCCCTGATGAATCATACATTACTGCAAAAATCGGCGAGCAGGTTGTCGGAAAACTTGACGAGATGTTTCTTGAAAGATTGAAAAAAGGCGACATCTTCGTGCTTGGAGGAAAAATTTATCGTTTTAATTACCTGAGAGGAATGACTGCGCAAATCACGCCTTCTGCAGGTCCCCCTACGGTTCCTTCATGGTTTTCAGAGCAGCTGCCGCTTTCTTTCGGGCTTGCAGCGGAAATTTTAAAATTCAGGGGGCTTATTGAAGGGCAGTTTAAGATCGGGTGTTCAAAAAATGAAATAATTGAATTTATTAATAATTTTTTATATGTTGATTTCAATGCCGCAAATTCAATTTACGGGTATGCAAAAGAACAATACGACTATGCAGAGATCCCGACCGATAAAAAAATTTTAATTGAATTCTACGAGGGCTTC
>Ga0209427_10009507_pt1 | contig 10836 bp, 5 predicted proteins | sample DeeMarSWOR136_30_FD_187465 | JGI IMG/M metagenome (GOLD analysis project Ga0209427, IMG submission 187465) | Marine sediment microbial communities from White Oak River estuary, North Carolina - WOR-1-36_30 (SPAdes) (version 2) | ecosystem: Environmental > Aquatic > Marine > Intertidal zone >... | reverse complement strand
CATCCCTGTTTTCACGGGGACAAGTTTACCCCTGCTTCAAGGAGGGGCGAAAGATTGCAAAATAGGGCTCGAACCCTGATTAGTATTACAAATCATTACCGGAGGAATACCTGAAATGAACGATTTAGAAAAGTATCATGATAATGACCGGGTAATTGAACAAAAGGTTGTTAGTTTCGAGGCCCCGCCTGAATCCGGCGGCCAGGACACATCCAACCTAATTAAAGGCGTACTGCGACGCTGGCACATTGTGCTGCTGATATTCTTTATTATGTGTGCAATTGGAATCCCCGCAATATGGTTCTTGATTGAACCTCTTTACACTGTAACCGGTGCGATAAGGATTGCTCCTATTATCGAAAACATCATCACAGGCGAAGCAGACAGAGGAGAAGTATCAAATTATGAAAGCTTCATGTACACTCAGGCAGAAATGATCACCAGCAGCAATGTTGTGCAGAGAGTAGCAGACGATCTAATTGGCAAAAATCTTTCATTTTTTAAGGAGCCACCTACACCTCTTGTCACAAAAATAAGCCAGAAACTAAAGAACATCAAAACAAATCCTGAGCCTGCAACAATATTAAAACGGGCAATATCTGATGGATTTATCACAGTCGCCCCCGGTAGTCGTACTGAGCTAATGAAGATAACTATGGAAAGTTTAAAGCCGACAGAAGCAAAGCGGATTGTCGATGCTTTTATTAGAGCCTATATGGCTGTCGAAGTTTCCAGCTCAACCCAGAATCAAGACAGCAAACTGAAGTTCCTGGACAATGAGCGAAAAGCACTGGCCGATAAATTGCAAAGCCATCGAGATGAAATCCGTCGATTGGCACAAGAGTATGGAACCACAACCCTCGTCGACCAGCAGGATATTATACTGCAGCGTGTTACCATGATGTTATCTGAGCTTGCCAGGGTACAGGCGCGCAGAATCAGCCTCGAAACCCAGGTGAAATTACTCGAAGATTTCCCAGAGCAGAGTATTGAGCCGGAAGAGCTGCTGAGAATACGAAACGAGTATATAAATTCCGACCCGACGGTCCAGAAACTTTCCGAAGATATTATTCAATTGGAAAGGGACATAATTATTGCAAAACAGACCTTTGCACCTGAAAACCCGGCTATTCAACAGAAACAGGAGCTTGTGGATGCATTTCAAGCACGTCTCGAAGAGAAACGCAAGGAAATGGCTAAAGAGTTTGACGCTATGGCCGCACAAGAAACCGCTAACACCAGCAAACAAAAACTGCGTGCAGCGAAGACAGAGCTGGACCAAACCAAAGCACATGAAAACCGTTTGCAGGAGTTGCTGGACGCAGAAGGTACACAAACTGTCAAACTCGGCCGTACACAACTGGACATTCAGGATGCGCAGTTTCGATTTGACATGGACAAAGGAATTTATGATTCAATCATCCGGCGTATACAAGAATTGGAAATGGAGCGAAAGCGTCCCGCGAGGGTTTCTGTCGCCTACTATGCAGACATTGGTCCTATCCGAGATAAGCGGACCAAATACATAATGGCCCTTATATTCGGCGCAATGGCCTGCGGAATGATGTTAGCTTTCCTAATAGACAAAGCTGACCTGCGCTTGCATACACCTGATGATGTGAGTAAACGCATTGGTATTCGAATAATAGGCACTACGACCAGCTCGCACGATATCAAACCGTCTCTTCTTCCGGAACAGATAGCCGGAGACTACCAAACCATTCGTGCCAATTTAGGATTGATGAATGGCGAAGGAATACCACGGAAATTGGTTATTGCAAGCCCGGGGATGCGGGAGGGCAAAACCACTTTTGCCGTTAATCTGGCGACAAGTATGTCCAAGGCGGGGAAAAAGGTTTTGCTTATAGACGGCGACTCGAGAAAACCTGATGTTGCACACTTGCTGAATATCCCCAAAGGCTCAAGGGGGCTGCAGGATGTACTTTTAGGGAAGGAATTCGACCAGGCTGTTTACTCTATGCCTTCGACAGGTCTGGATGTGCTGGCCGCCGATTCTCACAATAGAATCAATGCCTACGAACTATTAGCTTCGCCGGCAACACACCAGTGCATAGATATGCTCAGCCAAAACTACGATCACGTGATTATTGACACTCCTCCTATACTGGCTTTTCCTGATGCGCTTATATGGGCTCGGCTTGGAGATGCGGTTATTTTGACCAGCTTCGCCGGCCACACTACTACGCCGGAGCTCAAAGAAGCGAAGGAACGACTAACGCAAATAAATGCCAGAGTACTGGGCACAGTGCTAAGTAACGTCCAACCTGAGCACAGTTATTATCGCTACGACTATAAATATTACGCACGTAATACCAAATCAAGAAAGATTGTCAGGCGAGCAAAAAGAAAGCCGCTGCTTCCCATACAAAGCATAGAAGATAATCCCAGCAATTTTACAACTCCTGAGTGAAATCAACCAGCCGAAGATTATTCACAAGATTTTATTTCTTAATCAATAGATGAACCTGATTATCATACACAAAAACAATCCGCCCCCCACGTCTTCCTGTCGGAAGACAGGAGTGGGGGCGGACACAAAAAGCAGCAGTGATAACCTACTTCGGTTTGCTCTGGCCAACGAGCCTATTGCCGGCGTTGTTCTCGATGGCTTAAGCAGAGGCTTACGTTGGGGCCGCAACGGAAAAATCGTTTGCGCCATTCCCGAAAAATGGAACGTTGAATCTCGCATAGCCAGGTTAAAGACGGTGACTTACACTGAAAATGTGCCAATCTGGCCGGAGTTCCTGCGAAAAGCTAAACGAGACAAATGGTTTGTTATTTCCAACGGACGGTTTGCTACGCAAATTGACAGCCAGCTGCTCAATAAAGTGCTAACTAAAATCCAGGCAGATGTAGTGGCGGTTAATGTCGAGCCTGAGCTGTTGGGCAAACGAGAAAAATTGCGATTAACAGATCAGGGCAAGGTAGCAGGTTTCCGTCGATTGTACTGTGATTCGGCTGAACTCGCCCCTGTTTCCACCGATTGGCCTCATCATCTTTTTGTTAAAACCAGTATCATTGACCAGCTTCTTACTGATGGTACTTTGCCTCAATCCTTTTGGGCTCTTTTAGAAAAGTGCCGGTCAAATGCATTGACGCTGTGCGGAATTAATATAGGCGGGATTGTATTGGATTTAGGAATGCAGGATGGCTTGCTGAGCTTTTGCAGGACCATAATTTCGACCCCGCACCAAAAGAGCTTCGGCTCACGCCGTTTTGGCGCGGGGCAAGATTCAAATACAATATCACAGGATTCGAGATTGGTCGGAAAAGTACTGTTAGGAAAAAACGTCTACATTGGCCAAAAGACAATCGTAGTTGGCCCAACTATCATTGGCGATAACGTGAAAATTAAACAAGGAGCGGTAATAAACTCATCTATCATTGGCGCGGAAGTATCAGTACCGCAGAACAAACTCGTGCAGAACTGCATTGTAAGAGGACCACGAACGAATTGGAAACGGCTAAGTCGCTCGGCCAACAATAGTTCAAAGCAAATTTACTCTCCAGCCTTCGAATTGGGTTGCAAACAACGCACCAACGACACCTTCCGCAGTTGGCCGAGGTTCTCTTACGCAGGCAGCTTTAAGCGAATAGCCGATTTTTTTGCTGCAATAATAGTGCTAATTCTATTTGCCCCCATAATACCCTTCGTTGCCCTGGCAATAAAATTAACGTCGCCGGGCCCGGTATTCTTTAAGGATAAACGACAAGGACTGTATGGGAAAAAATTCAACTGTATAAAGTTCAGAACGATGACAATCGGCGCTGAAACAATACAGGATAAACTGCGGTTCGTTAGTCAGGTCGATGGCCCACAATTCAAAATGACCGATGATCCACGAATCAGTACTGTCGGTAACTTCCTTCGAGAGACTTATTTAGACGAAATACCTCAATTCATCAATGTTTTGCTTGGCCAAATGAGCGTTGTTGGTCCAAGACCTTCTCCTGAATCAGAGAATACGCTGTGTCCATACTGGCGTGACGCCCGATTGTCTGTTCGCCCGGGAATCACGGGACTCTGGCAGATTTTCAGAACACGCGAACCAATGAAAGACTTCCAGGAATGGATACATTATGACACCGAATACGTCAGAAATCTGTCGCTAAGGATGGACTTATGGATATCCTGGAAAACAACCAAAAAGCTGTTTGATAACTTCATCAGCCAATTCTAAATATCGTGAAAGGATACGGAAATGCCAAGAAGATACTTTAACTGGAAACTGGCAATTGTTCTGGTAATCGGTATTGGTGTTTTAGGTGTAACCGCCTTTGGCCTGCGCCAATGGCAGAGAAGTAATAGAGCCGAACAGGGTCTTGTCCTTGGCAATAAGGCGTATGATGAACAAAGGTGGGAACAAGCAGCAAGCTATCTGGGTCGTTATCTTGCTGTTGAGCAGAATGATGTGCCCGCACTGCTCAAATACGCCGAGGCACAGCTTAAAATCAGACCTTCCAAACTCAACAATATTCAACAAGCCATAGCGGCTTATCGGGCTGTTTTGAGAGCAGACAAAAACAATTCCGAAGCTGCTATGAGACTTACTGAAGTATATTTAGAGATGGGTATGTCCGGTGAGGCCGAGTTAATTGCCACAAGACAGCTCGATACAAATGACGACCCTGAACTTCGCAGAATGTTGGCTCTGGCCCTGGCCGGACAACGAAAATTCAACGAAGCAGCAGCGCAATTGAAGGTCATCTTACAAGAACATCCTGACCAGATATTGGCCTACGAAATATTGGGACGGCTTACAGAGCAGCGACCGGAAGATTTCCCAGACCCCAATAATTGGTATAACGAAGCAGTAAACAACAATCCGTCCTCGGCCCTGGCATATATAGTCCGTGCCGGTTTCTATAGGAGAAATAAAGACAACGCTAAAACTTTAGCTGAACTGGAAAAAAACAACGCCAAAGCTTTAGCTGACCTGGAACAGGCTGAAAAACTGGATTTATCTGACCCTAACGTGGAGTTGAGCCTTGCCAGCGAATTTATTTATGCAAACATTCTGGATAAGGCAGAGCAACATCTGGCGGCTGTGCAAGAGACCACGCCAAAAGACCAGCGTCTGTGGGCAAGATGGGCTCAGCTTGCACTGAGATCGCGGTCGCAGGAAAAGATGCTAAAAGTAGCCGATTCCGGCTTGAAAGAGCTTTCTTCTCAGCCCTGGGATTTTATGCCGATGGCAACAGAGCTGTTTATCCTTTGTGGCCGGCTCGACCGCGCTGCCGACTGCATTTCCAAAATGAACCAAAAGGATGTCTCGCCCGTGACAGTTGCATTTTTGGAAGGTCGTGTTGCTGCCGAGAGAGGACATCTGTTTGAGGCGATTAAATATTGGCAGCAGTCAATGGCATTGGGTATGGGCAACAATCAATGGATGGTTGATAAATCCCCACAGGTTCGATTGGCGCTGTCATCAGCTCTGTCGCGTTTGGGTAACACACAATCAGCATTACGGCATTTGCGCACGCTCGTTTCCGAAAGGCCTAATCTCTTTACTGGACGTCTGGCCCTGGCCAAACTGTTAGCCCAGATTGGAAATGGAAACTGGACTGAGGCAGCAGAGCACGCAGCAACAGCGATGCGACTTTCGCCGGGAAATCCTGAGCCTGTCTTACTGTATTTACAAGCTCAAATGCAACTATTGCCAGCAGGCTCAATGAGTGAAAATGCCCAAAAGTGGCAGGATATAGAAACACAATTGTCCGCATTGGAAAAGGCCACTGACGGCGCTCTCGAGGTCAAACTCTTGCAGTACCAGCTCGCACTACGACAGAGCAATTTCACCGATGCCCAGGCCTTGGTAACTCAACTGAAGAAAGACCATCCTTCGCAAATAAGGATTGCTATGGCTGAAGCTGAACTGCTTGCCGCTCAGGACAAAATAAATGAAGCAATATCGATGTTAGGTAAAACAATAAAGGATTTTCCTCAGGCTATTGAGCCGGTAAGATACCTCGCGATTTTATTAAAGTGGCAGGGCGATCAAGAAAAATGCGAAGCAGTTATTAAAGATGCACTAGCGCGCATTGACCAGCCTATCACGCAGCGCCGATTAGGCCTGCTGCTTGCCCAATTTTATACTCAGTGGAATCAGAAAGACAATGCTTACCCAATGCTTAGTGCACTTGCAGAAAAACTGCCTGAAGACATCCCTGTAAAACGAGGGCTTTTACTGTGCGAACAGGTTATCAAAGACCTCCAAAAAGCCCAGCAGCTCATCGACGACATTAAGTCACTCGAGGGCGAAGATGGCTGGCAGTGGCGATATGAACAAGCAAGAATCTGGTTTGCAGCGGATGATTTCAAGACTCGTTATCCCCAAATTGTATCACTCCTGCAGGAAAATATGCAGGCAAATCCGAACGACCAGGCAAGCCGGATGCTTTTGGCGGTAGCCTACTATCGTTCCGGCGAGCTCCAACTGGCAATTTCGACATACCGTGAAGCCCTGAGCCGCTCTCCGGATGACCCTCGCGTAACAACCCCGATTGTTGCTGCACTTATTACTGCTCTCAACAAGGCAAATGAATATGACGAAGCAGAGAAGCTTCTGGAAAGAGCTTCCCAGCAACAGCCCGATAGCCCACAACTTCAGCAACTGCAATTGCTAAGCTACCTTAGACACGGCCAGTTAGGTTCAGCATCAGATATTCTACAGGAGTTTCTCAGTAATGATCCCAATAACCAGGCTGTCCTTTTACACCTTGCACAACTCAAGACACAGCAAGGTCAGTTTGATGAGGCTGAAGAATTACTATCTCAACTGAAAATCCAGGATCCTAACTCACTGCTGGTAGCTGTTGCACAAATCCAGCTTAATATTCGTCAAAATAAACCCACAGAAGCATTGAAACATTGCGATGAAATAATCAACAACCTTGACAACGCATACGCTTATGTGCTTCGCGCCAGAACATACGATTCTCTGGGGCAGGCGGATAAGGCACAAGAGGACTTTGAGCAGGCCGCTGCTATAGAACCAAACAACGCTGGTGTATGGATGGCCCGAAGTGACTTTCACCTTTCTGCGGGTCAGACAGATAAGGCGATAGCTGATATACAACAGGCACTTTCTCTGGCCTCGAGCGACATCCAAGTTCAGAAACGTGCTATCCAACTACTCTTTGCATCGGGGGACGCCGACAAAATTCGTCAGGGAAAAGACATCCTTGACCAAGCTCTGCAATCAAATCCTGAGGATATCGATCTGCGGCTGCTCAAAGCTAAATCACTGCTTACAGAAGGAACGGCTCCAGCTATCGAAAATGCCACGCGGATTCTTCAGAAAATAACCAAAGACCGACCTGAAATCAGCCAGGCCTGGGCGCTTCTGGGTGAGATCTTGCTATCGCAGGGACAGCCCTCTAAAGCTTGGGATGCCGCTTTGCGAGGTCTTGTCAATAAACCCAACGATAGGACCTTACTTCTGTTAAAAGCTCGTGCCGAGGCGGTACGCTCACCGGTCCAGGCTATCCCAACTTACAAAATGTTGTGCGAACTCGACCCGAATGATTCCGACGCCACAGTGCTCCTGGCCAACATATATATTGTAACAGGCCAGCCGCAAGAGGCCGTAAATCTTCTCAAAGCACAATTAGTCTCTCGCGCTGGAACTCCAGAGGGACGAAGAATAAATATTGCTCTTGCCGTTGCGTTGCACAAGAACGGCAACAAGGCGGATGCCCAAAAGGAATTTGACTCTCTGAGTCAATCTGAACCAAATGACCCAGGTCCGTTATTAGCTCAAATACCATTACTTAAAGACGACCAATTATGGAGCGAGCTTAGCCAAAAGGCCGCAGACTGGTACCAAAAGCACCCAAAGGATAGTCTTACGCCTATTATCATTGCCAGGAGCTTAGAGACAACTGAAGATAACCAAGCCAAAATAGCCGAAGATATACTTCGAATGGTCCTGAAAAATGATTCCGATTCTGTAGAGGCTATGACTAACCTTGCTGGACTATTATACACCGTTGGCCGTTCTGACGAATCGGTTCCGCTCTATCAACGAGTGCTTCAGCTTCGGCCTGACAATCTAATCGTCATGAACAATCTGGCCTGGATATTATGCGAAGAGCAGGGCAAGTACCAGCAAGCACTCGAGCTTACTCAGAAGGGATTACGAATATTACCTGATTATATTGACTTAATCGACACCCGCGGTGTTATATATTATCGAATGGGCGAATTCAACAAGGCCGTCGAAGATTTTACTAAATGTATTATCCTCTATCTAGAAAATAATCCGGCCGTGATCTCATCACGTTTTCATTTAGCAAGGGCTTTTGCCAAACTCGGACAAAATGATGAAGCTGTTAAACATTTGAACCAGGCTTTAGACCTGTACCAGGCTTTGGACCCGGCCAACCGAATACGTGCTTTATCAGCAACTGACCTGGCCGAGGCGCAGCGTTTGCTCGAACAATTACAGGAGGGCAATTAACTATGCTCGAATTACCAAATCCACCGATTGAGAATTTTGCCGGGAGTGAATCTCGCGGCAGGGAGCACGAAATCGTATTGCTTAACGAAAAGGAGTGGTCGTATGTAAGGAAGCAATATAACTTAACACCTCGTGAGTGCCAGATAGCAGAGTTGATCTGCCAAGGTCTGCACAATGGTAACATAGCTAAGTTTCTGCGCATAAGCCCAGGTACGGTAAAAACTCACACAAGAAATATTTATCGAAAGACCCGCGTCAAAAGCAAAATCGCAATGCTCCTAAGATTTGTAACTGATGCAAGAGTAATTTCCACCCGATTTGATCAGACACATTTCACTCCCATCTCGGATTAAGATAAATTCGCTGGGATATTGTCACCTTTTTTTATCCCAGCCATTGTTAGAATTTACCAAAAAGAAAAGAATACATAATGTGGAAAAATATGAAAAATGATTTCTGCTGTTCTTCCGAAAGAACCGGTACGATTGCAATAATAAATTAACCGATTATTTTATAATGGGCCTGGTTTTAATGTTTGAAATTTTAGATTCCCTTATAAACTCTTGGTGTCAATAAAGTGTCAGCCTTTGCTGGCAAATCACTTCAATACTCCGCTTTTTATTCACACGTCTACAACTTGTAATCCTCGTCTTTAGCTTTTCAAATCGCTTGTGATCCCTATTCACAAACGCTTACAAATGCGATTGGCGAACTGAAAACCCGCACATCGGCGATGTCATCATTCAAACCAATCGCATGCCTTTTCGTCTGGCCTTTCATACGTCACTCATACGTCATTTTCATTTATGTTCTACCTCTGTTGTTGACAGTCTGCCCTGAGTCTGCTATAATTATTTAACCGGTTTTTGACATAAAAAAACGCACATAAAGACAGGAATGATAAGTAGTTATGATAGTTTTTTTGCCTTTTAAGCCGTAGGTCGTGGGTTCGAGTCCCAGCACTCTCATTTATTCTGCTCTTGAATGAGCAAGAGTTGATACAGCAACCAACGGCTGGTTGTAAAACTGAATTTGTCTGAGCTAAAATTTCTGAATGAAAGACCGTCAAATATGGATACGGTTTTGCTTAACAGTGTGCACAAGTCATTTGGTGATGTCCGGGCCGTTAACAATCTCAGCGTAAGGGTCCCCAAGGGCAGCATCTATGGATTTCTCGGGCCGAATGGTGCCGGCAAAACCACCACGCTCCGTATGATTATGAATATCATCCGTCCGGACAGCGGCGGCATCGAGATATTCGGCAACTCATCCGTAGAGCGGGCCAAATCTCGTATCGGCTACATGCCGGAGGAAAGAGGACTCTACAGAAAGATGACCGTTACCAAGGTACTTGCTTACTTCGGTGCACTTAAGGGCCTGGCCGGCAACGAACTTTCAAGGCAGGTGTCCCTGTGGCTTCAGCGGGTTGACTTGACGAACTGGGCTCGTAAGAAGGTGGAGGAGCTTTCGAGGGGGATGCATCAAAAGCTGCAGTTTGCCGTCACCGTGATTAATGAGCCGGAACTGCTGATACTTGATGAGCCGTTTGCCGGGCTGGACCCCATAAACACGGATTTGCTCAAGGCCATTATGCTTGAGATGCGAGGTGAAGGCAAGACCGTCCTCTTTTCAACGCATGTGATGCACGAGGCCGAAAAGCTCTGCGACTCTATCCTTCTGATAAACAAGGGGCAGGCTGTCCTGGATGACAGTCTGGCCAATATTCAATCGCAGCGGGCCTCTCATGTAGTATGCGTCGAACTTGAGGGTAACACAGGATTTATCGAGAGGCTTCCGATGGTAACTGCGGTAAAATCTGATGGAAATCGCTTTGAGATTACTTTAAAGGACATTGCAGATACTCAGGAATTGCTTAAATCCCTCGTGAATCGGATAAAAGTGAAGAGATTCGAAGTGAAGGTTCCTTCACTGCATGAAATCTTTGTTGATTTGGTTGGAAAAGGCAATGCAGAAAATTCTTAGAGTTGCCCAGCGTGAATATATGGAGACTGTCAAGACCAAGACGTTCATCCTTGGTATTTTGATGGTCCCGTTTATCATCGGTGGGATTATTTTCTTCACCAGCCGAATGTCCCGCGGCAAAACAGGACCGCAGCCACCGGTTAAAGTCGCGGTTACCGACTTGTCGAACGAGCTGGACGATGAGATAAAGACTTCTTTTGATAAGTATAATCAGGAAAATCCGAATCGGCAGATTAAGATTCAACATCTTGAAGCTCAGCAGGACTCTGATACGGTCCAAAAACAGGGAAGAGACAAGCTGCGCCAGGGCCAGGTGGACGCGTACGTTGTTCTGGACCGGGACATCCTGGAAGGTTCCGGCAAAATACAT
>Ga0209427_10009504_pt1 | contig 10837 bp, 11 predicted proteins | sample DeeMarSWOR136_30_FD_187465 | JGI IMG/M metagenome (GOLD analysis project Ga0209427, IMG submission 187465) | Marine sediment microbial communities from White Oak River estuary, North Carolina - WOR-1-36_30 (SPAdes) (version 2) | ecosystem: Environmental > Aquatic > Marine > Intertidal zone >... | reverse complement strand
CCGGGATTTATTTGCATGAGGCGAGCGAGCACCACCTCCAACGTTGGTCCACGCTCAGCATCGTTCAGCAAGTGCACTTCGTCGGCGACTACAAGGGAGATTTCATCCATCCAATGTGTCCTGTGTCTCAGCAGTGAGTCTGCTTTCTCGTTCGTTGTGACTATGATGTCAAATTTTTCTAGCCAAGGGTCGCTTCCGTCGTAATCTCCAGTACTGATACCCACACTGACTCGTCTTCCACTCTTTTTCTTGATTGCGGTGTATTTCTTGAACTCCTCGTATTTTTCGCTGGCTAATGCCCGTAACGGAGTCAGATAAAGGACTTTTCCATCTTTTTCTAGTATGTGTTTGAGGGCGCATAACTCAGCGGTCAATGTTTTACCTGAAGCGGTGGGACTTGCTAGGATAAGGTTTTTTTCTTCTAGGGCTCCAGCTCGTATGGCTTCTTCCTGTGGAGGGTAGAGCTCAGTGACTCCCGAGTTGATTATAACCTGTTTTGCGGAGTCTGGTATCGATAAGTCTTCAACTTTCAACGTCCGCGCCCTTTTTTTAGCTAGGTCTTCTTGAGATAACCCTCTCTAGGCGAGTATATGGTCCCTTCCTTTACCAACTGGCCTATAAACCTCTCCGCCTCTGAACCCACTATTCCACATTCAGTCTCAAGCTTTTCCAGAAGCGCCGACTTCTCCACTATACCCGTTTCCCGTTCCATCTCAACTACTGTCCCTAAGACAACCTGCAGTTTGTCGCGTAGACTCTTAGGCTTGCCTGTCATAATAATGTCGATATCTACCTTCTTAGATGAAACATCGATTCCAACTTCCTCTAAGGACCTTTTCATGATAGCAATCGCAGCTTCGGCGTCCTCAGCAAGAATCTCTTTCCGGTAGGCGATGCGAGCCCTGGCCTCAGCCACTCTAACAAGAGATTCAAGTTGCCGCGCCGTTATCGCGATAGGTGTTCCTTCAGTTTCGCTCGCTGAACGCATTGTGAGATAGAAATCTTTGAGGCGATTCAAAGCTTCAGACGTCAACACAGGCTTCAAGTTCTTGGTGTAGCTGACATATTTCCTAAGCAAGTCAGGTAGTATAGGAGGCTCAACTGGGACAGCACCCGTTTTATGAAGATCGAGTATGTGTTCAGTCATCTTTGCGTCAAGTTCCTTTTCCGGCACATCCCGTAACACGAAAATTAGGTCAAACCTCGAAAGAATCGTGACTGGAAGAGAAATGTTCTCCGCAACTGTTTGATAGGGGTTGTATCTTCCTAAGGACGGATTAGCGGCAGCTAATATGGCTGTTCGCGCGTTGAGAGTTGCCACGATACCACCCTTTGCAACCGAAACCGTATGTTGCTCCATCGCCTCATGTATCGCCACACGATCTTCAGGGCGCATCTTATCGATCTCATCTATGCACGCGACGCCCTTATCCGCAAGCACAAGTGCTCCTGCTTCAAGAGTCATTCCGCCACTCTGCCTCTCACGAAGCACTGCGGCGGTCAAGCCAGCAGCCGTCGTTCCTCGGCCAGAAGTGTACAAACCACGCGGAGCGATCCTCGCAACATACTGCAATAACTGGGACTTGGCGGTTCCTGGGTCTCCTATTAAGAGGGCGTTCATTTCTCCTCGTATGGTTATGTCGGGGAGATGTTTTGCGACCCCTCCGAAGAGGAGGTACATGATTGCTTCTTTGACATGCTCGTAGCCGTATATGGACGGTGCTATAGATCGAATGACTTTGCGGTGAACCCACGGGTCTTTTGCGAGCTCAAGTATTTCTTTCTCTTCTTCAGGCGAAATAAGCACTGTCTCAGGCTCTTTGCTCACTGTATCTGTGAAGTTAGCTTCAAGATGCAACGTAAACATACGAAGTTTTCCCACTTTAGGCAGCGTGGGAGCAACTGCGCGCACAATCCCAACAACCAAGACATCGTCGCCAGGTCTAGCTATGTCAACAAGTTCTCTTCCAAACAATTTGACGCCTATCCAGAGCGGGAGCTGGCCTGGAGGAAGATTCTCAGGTCGCTCCTGAATGCGAATTGATTGAGAATCGATGAAGGTAGATTCTTCTTGAACAAAATCGAAGGGCCCCTTTCTCTTGCAGGCTGGGTCGGTGCATTCGATTGGAGCTCTTAAGAACGGATCTGTTTGGTTGACATAGCTGGTGGTTCCACATCTTTTGCATCGAAAAGCCGCCTGCGTAACCATAGGCTTGGCTGGGGTGGCGCGTACAACGATTCCTTCCACCATAACGAGTTTTCCTATGTGAACAGATCCTAACGTTCTCAGCGAGGTGGTTACCGGTAGTCCTTTAAATCGGACATGGACGGTTTCGATTCCTTCAGCGTATTCGGGTTCTTCGATTTGCAGCTGTGCAAGTGCTGCGCGATTTGTATGCTCAAGGTATTCGTCTGGTTCCTCAGTGATGCTTTCCGCAAGTGCTGAGTCGGTTGTCATTAAATCATCGAAATCTATGCTTAGCGAAGTGGTGCCTTCAACGGCCATTCGGGAGATGCGCTCACGATATTTGTCCGACTTTAGAAAGTCTTGGAATCGTTCTTGCGGATCTGTTGTTATGACTTCGGTCAAGGTTCTGCACCTTCTTTGAGGATTTCAATTCTCCACTCCTCAATATTCTTGCGAAGAAGCCTGTAGATGTTACGTTCCTCAACTGTCAGATTATTAATGATCTGATTTGTTTGGGCAGCGCTTGCAGAAGCGAGGGAGACTATCTTCTTCAATCTGCAGTTGATAATGTCGCGAGAATGCCTCACAGCTTTCTCATATTCTCTCATGTTTTCGGGTTTTTTCACAGCATTTTCTTTCAAGTCTGCAAGGTAACGTCGCAGTTTAGGATAGAAATCTTGAGGTAAGGATGCCATCTGTTTGACTGATTGAACGCGTTCTTTCCAGTGAGTTTTGTAGAGTTTTACTGCGGTCAATAGGTCTTCCTCATGAAAACGTGCTATTCCCGCCTTTTCCAGTTCTTGGGCTATCCAGAACTTGACTTCGTATTCTTTTCCCTCTTCTAAGGGGCCGATTTTCAAGCCTGCAAGTTCAATTTCTGGGCAATTTCTGTTCACGGCAATTCTGACAGGTGTATTTTCAAACTCAAAATCCGCATCTTTTATGGACATTGACGGTTTTGCTGACAACACTAAACCTCACTTCGCAAGAACTAACTAGAAGAAAGACGCTAGCTTGGTTTTTAAGGTTTTATCATAGCGGGCAAACACATTTATGACATGCCTTTTCCATAGATAACACCACGGAGGCTAACAATTGAGCTATGAGATGTGGGCAGAGAAGTATCGCCCCCAAACCTTGAGTGAAATGGTGAACCAGAAGGAAATCGTGGAACGATTGGAAAGCTTCGTGAAGACGAAGAATATTCCACACTGCATTTTTGCTGGTCCCCCAGGAACTGGAAAAACGACGGCTGCGCTTTGTTTGACTCGTGATCTATACGGTACGGGTTACAGGGAGCATCTTATGGAGTTGAACGCGAGCGATGAACGTGGGATAAATGTGGTCAGAGAGACTGTGAAGACTTTCGCTCGGGTGAGGTCGATTGGTGAAATCCCGTTTAAGATTATGATTTTGGACGAAGCGGATAACATGACCGGGGATGCCCAACAGGCTTTGCGACGTACTATGGAGCGTTTCACAGAGACATGCCGATTTATTCTTATAGCGAATTATAGTGGGAAAATTATTGAACCCATTCAATCTCGTTGTGCGCCTTTTCGGTTTACTTATTTATCAAGGGAGAATCAGGATAGCTATCTGCGGCGTATTATCGATAAAGAAAATGTGCAAGTGTCAGATGATGGGTTGGACGCCATTTTTGAGGTTGCTAGAGGAGACCTGCGGAAGACAACTAACACATTGCAGGCGGCTGCTTCTTTGGGTAGACCCATCGACGCTGAGACCGTGTATTCGGTCATTGGTAGAGCCAACCCTATAGACGTTCGAGAAATGATAACGTTGGCGATGAAGGGTGATTTCATAGGTTCTAGAGAGAAGTTGAGGGAGATGATTCTGAAGTATGGCCTAGCTGGAGTTGACATTATCAGGCAGATTCATATCGAAATTTTCCGTTCGGGGATTCCAGAAAAATGGAAGATTAAACTTGCAGATGCTATTGGAGAGATTGACTTCCGTTTGATTCAAGGTGCAGACGAAGAGGTTCAGTTGAGTGCCTTACTTGCACGGTTAACTGAGGCTGGTCATGAAATGAAGAGGGGTGTTTAGCTAGAGTGCACGCCGCTTGGACGGTGAAGCACAAGCCCAGAACATTATCAGCAGTTGTTGGAAACAGAGAGACAATTGAAAAATTTAGAAGTTGGGTGGAATCTTGGAGCAAGAGAATTCCTAAGAAGAGAGCTGCGTTTCTTTATGGACCCCCAGGTGTTGGAAAAACTGTTTGTGTAGAGGCTCTATCCCATGACTTGAACATGGAGTTGGTTGAGAAGAACGCGAGTGATTATCGGACGGCTGAGATGGTTCAGCGTTTTGCCGGTTTAGCCTCTCAGTATGGTACATTGTTTGGTAGTCGTCGGCTAGTTCTATTGGATGAGTTGGACGGGGTTACGGGAACCGCGGATCGCGGTGGCATTAGGGCCGTCATAGCGGTTGCAAAGGATGCTCAGTGCCCAGTCGTGCTTATAGCAAACAACTCATATAACCCTCGTTTTGCCACGCTTCGTAGGTACTGCCTACTCATCGAGTTTAAGAAGCCCACAGTTTTGCAGGTAGTGAAGCATTTGAAAAGGGTATGCGCTGGTGAGGAAATTGAGGCGGAGGAACGGGCTCTTAAATTTATTGCTGAACGGTCTGGACGCGATGTCAGGTCTGCGGTGAACGATTTACAGGCTTTGGCTCAAGGGCGCAACAGATTGACGTATGAAAATGTGGCTTGGCTATCGAGTCGCGACCGAAAAGAAGTCATCTTCAGCGTGATGAAAACCATCTTTTATTCGAGGAGTTGTGCTGAGGCGAAGCGAGCAGTAGATGCCACTGACGTGGACCCTGACATGTTGTTTCAGTGGGTTTACGAGAATGTGCCGTATCAACTGACTCATCCAAGCGACTTGGTGAAGGCTATGGAAGCGTTGAGTCAAGCTGACTTGTATCGAGGTAGAATACGTAGGACGAGGAACTGGAAGTTGATGCGGTATGTATATGATTTTATGACAGCTGGAGTGGCTATGGCCCGTGAAAAAACTAAACCGTCTGGCTGGGTTCCATACCGATTTCCACAGAGAATTCGATGGTTAGGACAAACTAAAGGGGAACGACAGATGCGGTCAGCCATTGGAATGAAAATCAAACGAAAATGCCATGTCTCTTCAATCGTGGCCGTCAAAGAAATCCTCCCATACATAAGAATAATTTTTGAAAACAACACACAAATGCGAGCGGATATAGCAAAGTGGCTCGACTTGGACGATGCTATGGTAGAATATCTGGCACACGCAAAAACAAGATATCTGAAACAGTGATTTAAGAAACTGACGTTTGAAAGTTGTTTAAGGCAAGAACTGTGTTCCTTACGATGGTGGTGGGCGTTCTCCCAATGTTAACGACTTGATAATCTCTTGACCATCTCTGATAATTGCCAAGCTCACGGTATCTCCAGGGCGTTTATTTCTCTCTGTATACACAACCAGATCATTCAGAGTTCTAGCATTGAGACCATCTATTCCCACAATCACGTCGCCACCAATCTTGATTTCTCCTCCGTCTATTACAGCCGTTTGATTGCCTCCCCTCAAACCGGCATCCTCTGCTGGACTGTCAGGAATGACATCGATTACAAGAAATCCCTGCGGTTTTTCTAAGCCGATGTATTGCGCGATTGCTAGATTGACATCAATTCCAGTAATGCCTACCCAAGGATGCTTGTATTGACCTGTTGCAATCAAATCGGGGAGCTCCCTTCTTACAGTGTCGGAGGGTATAGCGAATCCTACACCAGCAAAAGTTCCAGAGCCCGAGATTATGGCTGTGTTGACGCCTACCACTTGGCCTTCGAGGTTGACTAGTGGTCCACCTGAGTTGCCGGGGTTTATGGCAGCGTCAACTTGAATGATATCTACAATTCGGTATTGGCCAGGTGCTTCCAAGTCTCTCCCTAGTGCAGAGACTATGCCAGCGGTTATTGTGTCACTTAGTCCAAAAGGGTTTCCTATAGCTGCTATTGGCTCCCCCACGACGAGTTCGGAGGAGTTTCCCAGCACAACTGGATATAGTTTTGTAATGTCTGGGTTGACTTTGATGACGGCTAGGTCGCTGTAGGGGTCTTCGCCAACTCTGTTGGCATCGGTTATGTTTCCATCTAGAAATGTGACCTGTATTGTGTTGGCGCCTTCGATTACATGATGGTTGGTTACAATGTGACCTTCCTGATCAATGACAAAGCCTGAGCCTAAGCCGATTTCGGTTTGAATAAGTATTATGCTATATTTGATTTGATCGTAGATTTTCGGCCAGGGCATGAATTCAGTTTGGTTTATGTAGTTCAGAATGTCAATTTGTTGTTGCAGATCTTGGAGTTGTTGTTCTTGAGCATCGAGGCTAGTTTGCAGAGTGGAAAACTGGGTTTGAACACTAAAATATGTGTATGCAAAAAAGCTGCCGTTGAGAATTAGCGCGGCGATTAGAACGAAAGATACGTACATCCATTTGTTTGAAGAAGAGTTCTCCACCATTTTTTCACCAGCGTGGCTCATTGTCATCTACAACAGAAAATCGTCACTTTTAAAAACTTTCTTAGGGAAAAGGCCTTTGAAATTATGGATATTATGCCTTTGTGAATAGAGGGAATTCTTGACTAGGATTCTGTAATCCATCCTTTGCAATTACATGCCTTCTGCGTGTATGCGTAAGTGTTGTTCAAAGTTTTGAACAGGCTGTTCAAAAGTGTTGTATTATATCTCACGATTCCACTAATATGGTGGATGAAAACATGTTCACCACGAATCAGCATATACACCAAATGTTTCATTCAAGGATTTCAAAAAGACCATGTCGAAAGTGCAAGGCAACGATAAACAGCGTGAGCTTTCACTGTAGGAAGTGCGACGAATGGTATTGTTTTGCCTGTGGAATCGACTTGCGGAAGTGCCCAACGTGTGGAAGCAAACTGGAATGAAAGGAGGTTGAGGTGGAATGGCAATTAATGGCAAAAAAACGGGGTTATACGCAACCGCTGGAGTTCTTATAGCCTTTCTTATTATTACATCCATGGCCATTTCAAGCTTGACGATGCCCAGCCTAACATTTCCATGGTTCACTCCTCCTTCTCCTCCTGCCCCTAACACAGGTACCCTAGTTGTCATGTTAACTGATGCGCCGGTCAATCTAACCCATCTCAATGTGACCCTTGACAGCATTTCAGCCCATAAAAAGGGAGACGGCAACGAAACATGGGTAAGCCTAGCCTTCGTCAATAACGTAACAGAGGTCTACTTCGACCTACTAGCACTACAAGACGTGGCAATGAACCTCTCTATCGCTGAAATCCCTCCAGGAAATTACACTATGATTAAAATGCACGTAAAAACAGCCAACGCAACCTACGCCAACGGCAACACTACAGATCTAGATGTGCCTAGCGAGCATATCAAAGTCATTATACACTTCGAAGTAGTAGAAGGCGAAACAACAGCCGTTCTCATTGACATGCAAACCGACTGGGTAGCAGTCAGCCACAGCAAAAAGCTCAGGCCAGTACTGAAGGCTACGGTCCTTTCTTGACTAGGGTCTCTGCCTCCATGTCCTAACAGCTTCATACCATAGAATTCCTGTAGCAAGAACACCGAAGATCAGAGCAAACATGCTGTAAAAGTTAACCGCTCTAAACTGCGAAACATAAAAAATCAGAAGAGTTGTAAACATAGTTGCATACAGAGTGTAACGAGGAAGAAGAAACGTTCCAATTTTCATGAATTGTTTAAGAACGCCAATGTTGACCGTCCTCACCAGGTGATACTCATCCCGAATCTTCTGAACTAAACCAAGTTCCACCAGCTTCTCCAAATGATACAACGCCAACGCTGGGCTCGAAAAACCCAATGACCTCTGCGTCTCTCTAACCCGCACTACACCACTCGAAGACCTTAGCAAATGCCAGTAAACCATGAGTGTGTTACCTTTTAGTTTACTGGCAATGCTCTTTTCATCCAGTTCCGAACGTCCCAACCTTTAGAACTCCCAATTTAACTTAGTCTCTTCCGTTAAACTAAAAAAACCTACGAATTGAAAATACGAATTCCAAATCTACCGCCAAATAGAGAGATCGCGCTCTCTTAGCTGTTCACTACTGTATAGTATGGTTTACGCTTCTTCACAGCTTCAATGAAAAGCTTAGTCAACTCCGCGTCATCAGCGCCGTTCCGCATTGGAGTCAACACATCCACAAGATTATTATCTCTCATTAAACAAGGCTTCAGCTTCCCATCACTCGTCACCCTAAGCCTTGTACAATGAGCACAAAACTCTGTGTTTTCGATCGGGTGAACTACTTCAACTTTTACTCGTGGTAGGAAGTATATATTACGATTTTGCATGTCTTCTCGCGTTTTGATCTCTAATGCTTCTTTTTCTAACCTTGCTTCAATCTCACCTAAAGGATAATGATGACACTGATAGTAGTCGGAACTGATATTTATCGGCTCCAACTCGATAAGCTGAAGAATCGTCTCACTCTGCTCCGCAAATTTCATCAGCCTAGAAATCTCTTCATCGTTCACACCTCGCAAGACAAGCATGTTCAACTTCACGGGGTAGAGTCCAGCTTTCACCGCTGCTTTCACTCCGTCTATTGCGTCTCTCAAGCTTCCGCCGTTCAACTCTCGATAAGTTTCAGCGTTCAATGTTGGAATGTTCACGTTTACCCTTTTCAAACCACACTTACGAAGCGACCCAGCTAAAGGTGCCAAAAAAGTTCCGTTAGTGGTCATCGACAAATCTTGCAAGCCTTGAAGCTCAGCTATCCCTTTAACTATCTCAAGAATGTCTGATCGAAGAAGAGGTTCACCTCCAGTCAGTTTCACCGAAGAAACGCCAAGATAGAGAGCTACCCTAATAATGCGGATAATTTCTTCTACCGACATTTCGGTTGACGGAGACGGAGCTTCTCCTTCACGGTGACAGTATGGACACTTCAAGTTGCATCTCTGGCTAACCGAAACCCGAAGGTTAAGTGTCGGCCGCCCATAATTGTCACAGATCATTTAGAAAACTCCTATCTTTCACGGGCATGCTTGACGATGTGCCCCACCTCAGGTAATATAAGCTTTTCAAGACAAAGAGAAACCGCCTGAGGAGAACCCGGTATGCAAAAAACAACTTTTCCCTGTGATACTCCAGCTAAGGCACGGGTGAGAATAACCGCTGAACCGATCTGTTCATAACCAAGCGTTCGAAAAATCTCACCAAAGCCGTGAATTTCTTTCTCCAAAAGTGGCTGTACAGTCTCAATCGTTACGTCTGTTGGTCCTATTCCTGTTCCGCCACATGTTATAACTGCATCCACATCGCTTGAACTTAAGACCTTTCTTACATGCTGTTCGATGAAATACTGATCATCAGGTACTACCGTTCGAGAGGTAACGATGTGCCCGTGCTGTCGCAGAGCTTCAACGATCAGATCTCCGGATGGGTCATCAACGATTTTTCCTGACTTCAGCTTTTGATAACGAGAAGAACTGCAAATAACGACTGCGAAGTTCAGGCTCTTCGGTGCCGAAGCTTTGTGGCTGATTGATGTCTTGCTCATCTGCCCTTTCCCTTTACCTTACGTACAACGCGTATATTCTGAATGAAAGTGTGTGGATATTGTCCCTGTGCGTCTTTTTCGTACTGTTTTGTCATATCCCATATCGTCAACAAAGCCATTGACGCAGCAACGAGAGCCTCCATCTCAACTCCGGTTTGTGCCTTCGTTTTAACTGTTGCCTCTACGTGCACGCTTGAGTCGTCGACTAATTCTATATCAATTTTTACGTCGGTTAAGGGAAGAGGATGACACAGCGGAATCAGCGAACTTGTGTTCTTCGCTGCTAGTACTCCTGCAATTTTTGCCGCATAGAAAGGATCGCCCTTTTCGACTTTCCCTTTTTTAATTAATTCTACGGTTTCGGGTTTCAGTTTGATAGTGCCTCTTGCTGCTGCTTCCCGGTATATTTCTGGTTTCGCGGTTACGTCAACCATTGACATGTAGATAACCACCAATCATTTCACTTACTGACTTGTTTCATGGATTATTGAGGTTTATTTGTTTGTTTTCCAGTTTTCTATGAGTTCTTTGATGATTTTTGCTCGACAATCTTCTTCGTTGAAGCGGAAAATGCGAATTCTCCCAAATCTTTTGTGGCGGACAAGCCCGGCATTTTCGAGAGCTTGCAGATGCTGATTTGTTGTAGCATAGTTGAGCCCGGTGCGTCGAGCAATTTCTGAAATGTTTAGTTCTTCGATTTCTACCAGAATTCTAAGAATTCTTACTCGTCCTTTCGAGGAGAATGTATCCTCAATTGACATATAAACTACTCCGTCTTTCCTCTGCAGAGAGCATTTTGGTCAGCTCTTGTTCTAAGTCTGAGGCTGGAACCCCAGGCAAACTGATATACGTAGTTTTTCCGCGTCGTCCAACGCTGGAAGGCTCTGTTCTGATTGTGCCCAAGACAGAAAGCTTTTTCACGTATTTCCAAAGTTGAGTGTGACCACGCTTCTTTTCATCGTACTCTTCGCAAACGACTGCGTAAGCGTCTTCAGCCGCTCCCATAGACAGGTAGGCAGCTTCGGAATGTTTGAAGCATCTTGTAATACCGA
>Ga0209427_10009503_pt1 | contig 10837 bp, 11 predicted proteins | sample DeeMarSWOR136_30_FD_187465 | JGI IMG/M metagenome (GOLD analysis project Ga0209427, IMG submission 187465) | Marine sediment microbial communities from White Oak River estuary, North Carolina - WOR-1-36_30 (SPAdes) (version 2) | ecosystem: Environmental > Aquatic > Marine > Intertidal zone >... | reverse complement strand
AGCTCTTTGCTTGCATCATGTTCTCAAAACCTTTTCCCTCAACTAAGGTTATAGCATCTTTACCTCCTACTATCCAAGGAGCGATTGTTAATCTAATTTCATCTATTAAATCTTTTTCAATGAAGCTCCAGTTTAGAGTGCCTCCTCCTTCCAATAAAATTTTACTAATTCCTAAGCGCACTAACCTTTTCATCAAACTACTCAAATTTACTTGTGTTCCTAATCCTACTTTTAAAATTTTAACCCCTTTGGATTCAAACTCATCCAATTTTTCCCTTGATATATTCTCAGTGGTGCAAATTATTGTAGGGTACACATTGGGTTTGAAAGTAATCACATTGGAATCAATAGGAATACTAAGATTACTATCAACAACTATACGATAATAATTATGGTTATAAAATTTTATATGAAGCTTAGGATTATCTTTTAAAATTGTTCCTTTTCCAACCATAATTGCGTCAACTTCTGATCTTAATTGATGCACAGCTTTCCAGTCTTGTTCATCCGATAAATCGGAATCTCCCATTTTTGAAGCTATTTTTCCATCAATTGTCATCGCCGCATTTAAAATTATGTAAGGTTTTACATTTTCTTTCAAAAACAAGCACTCCTCTTATATATATTTTTTTAATATTCTCTGACTTTGTTCTATGAACAATTAACGAATGTATATTCTTCTGATCAAGTTTATATGAATAAAAGTTTGGCTCATTTAGATCCACCATGAAAAAATTAGCATATTTTCCTTCTGATATTGAACCAAACTCTTTTTGAATCCTAAAATTCTTCGCAGCATTAATCGTGACTGTTTTTAATAGATCTTTTGATGTTAACATACAATCTCTCTCATTCTTACTTAACACCCTATATATTCTATATAAATAGCGCATCTCTTCAAATAAATCGGTATTATTTGCCATTATATTATCAGTGCCTAAACTTATTGGGATTTCTAGATCAATAATGTCACTTATTGGAGGAAATCCGACCCCAAAATAACCATTAGATCTTGGACATAATATTAATGATTTCTTCTTTTCCTTTATTTTTTCTAAATCTTCTCTATTGTATTGAGTACCATGGATGATAATATCCACAAGATTCTCTTTTAACATTTCATCAAATAATATCTCATCTCTAAAGACTTCAGAATCATGACAAGCAATAATTTTCTCATTGTACGTTTTTAAATTTTGTAATTTATCTTTAACTTTAAATGATAGGTTATTATAACTTGGCAATCCAATACCATCCGCCTTTTCATATACTGCTTCAATCTCACTAAAATCTAAAAATCTTCCTAATATTAAATTAAATATTGATATTTTTTGTAGAGATTCTCTCAATATATTTATACCCTCAACCCCATTTTCTCGAAAATCTACAAAAAAAGTAATACCATTTGACAGCATTTCAATAGCTGCCTTTTTAATACCCTCGTTTATGATTTCTTTGGATGTAGTTCTAAGTAATCGATGTTTTAAACCATTGGGTGGTGCAACGATATCTATCAGTTTTTTATTAAATCCTTCTTCTTTGGCGAAACTATCTCCTATATGAATGTGAGAGTTAATAAAGCCGGGGACAATTAAATAATTAGATTCATTGGATTTAAGATTAAGTGATTCTCCTATATCTTCGTAGGAGAGAGAACTAATTTTTCCCTTATTATTGATTTTAAATGAAACTTCTTTTTTTATGTCTAAGTTTTCTCCAATAAAACCATAGCTGCTAATAATTCTCATTTTAAGGATTAATTATTTTAAATATTTTAACTGTGTTTCAAAAAATAATATAATAGAATAATAATTATACCATTTGATGCATCTTTTAAAAAAAGAGCAATTTTATATCGGTGGTATTTAATTCATCAATTTAAAAAAGACTTACAAGATTCTGGCTCATCAATAGATATCCCTATTGATAAAGTTGGTATAGTGGGAGTGGAAAAAAAAGTAGAAATTATCCAAGAAAATAAGCGTTTCTCCTTCTATCCTAAAATTTCAGCATTAATTTCTCTACCGGCGCAGCAACGAGGTATTCATATGTCAAGGACATCAGAAACCATTGAGGAAATTATAAATGAAGTAATTTTCAAGCCTACTCCTTCTGTTGAAGTTGTTGGCGACAGAATTGCAAGAAAATTATTAGAGAATCACCCTTATACCGAAAAAGTGGAAGTTAAACTGGAAGGTAAAATAATTGTACAGAATAAAGATGATCAACAAAGAATCATACAAAAGGCTTATGATATCAGCTCCTTTGTAAAAGCACGAAAAAATATTGAAGAAAAAGTTGATTTTGATTATTATATCGGAGCAAGCGCGGTTGGAATGACAGTTTGCCCATGTGCTAAAGAGATGAGTCAAGAATATGCTGAAGAAATTATTAAGAATAGAGATGATATCAATCTTCCTTCTGAAACAATTCAGAAACTTCTTAATATATTACCATTTAGCTCACATAATCAAAGATCAACTGGAACAATCATAGTACAAATAAAAGATCTTAATAACCATAAAATTGATGTTTTAGATATTATAGATATTATTGAAGAATCTATGAGCGGGAAAATGCAATCTGTATTAAAAAGACCAGACGAAGCGAGATTAGTTAGAATTGCTCATTTAAAACCTTTATTTTCTGAGGATGTGGTAAGAGAAATGGCTAAAAATTTCACTTTAAGAGATTTTCCTAATTTGGAAGACAATTTTAAAATTACTTTTAAAATAGAAAGCTATGAATCTATTCACCCACATAATGTTTACTCCGAATTAAAAACCACGGTAGGAGAATTAAAAAAAATTATAATAAAATAAAAAATATGAATTTTTGATAATTTTAACCCTATTTCACTTTTTCTTGTTTAAATAATGTCTGTAAATAATAATGTAATTCTTTACACTGATAATTCTAGGATTACGCCTAAAATTAAGCGGAATTGGAGCACTACATCGTGAACAGAGGTTTGAAGTTCGCGACCAATCTTTAAATTCATCTGCATGCGCAGGATATTTACAATTTGGACATAAAATTATCCCTCGACCTTTATCTTCTGGAAGTTTTGGTAATTTAAAACAAAAAATACATTTGAAATCCTCTTCTGAAAGAAATGATGCAATAGGCTTATATCTATTTAGATTTCCAACTTTTGAAGCCCTTTTTACACTAGTCGTTCGTTTAGTGGTTGTAGCTCTAGTTCTAGTTGTGTTTCTATGGGAAGTTGGAGTTGTCCTTGATGACTGAACCCTTGATCTTGTTGTACGAGTTGTAGTTCTAGATGAAGGTCTTGAAATTTCTGTTGTTCTGGTCCTCAGTCTCTGATCTCTAGGTGAATTTGATACGGTTGGGGAGGTTAACGAATTTATCCTCTTGGTTCTCTGTGCAATATAATCTCTTGTTAATGCTGGTAACGATCTTTGTGCTCTAATAAATCCATACACAATTAATATCATCAGTGTAGCTATTAATAAAATTAAAAGATTAAGATTTAAAGAAAAATGAAGTGGAGTTAACGGAGAATTATAAAATTCAAAAAATGTATAAAAACCTATCCAATAAAATAATATAAAAACCAGAACTAAGAAGGCTAAAATAAACCCTAAAAGCCTAGCATTTACTGATTTTGTCCCAAAATAGACTACATTATATTTCTTAAAACAGCGATATAAAGAATGAGAACCATACAATACAAATGGAAATCCAAAAATAATACTCCATCCACTAAAATATAGATTTGAACCTGGTAGAAAATTCTCATCTAATATTCCTGTAAAATAACCCCAAATAGAATAAAAAATTCCAATAAATAAAGGGAGTATGACAAAAAAGGCAGTATTATGAGGTGAATTAAATTCACGATGACGCTTTACGTTTTCAAAAATCTTAATAGTAAAAATTATCCATAAACCAATTAAAAACCAAGATATAAATATATTTAAAGAAATAGCAATAATTAAACCATGAATTATACCAATAACAAGAAATAAAATAAGAATAATTGCTAAAGCTTTCTTTTTAACCATGTTTTAATTATCACCAAATAAACTACACTTCAATCTTCATCATATTCCAAATAAACTGGTTTTCCTTCAATTATCGGGTTTATAAACTCTATGATTTCTGGCAACATTCGAACATCTATATTCCCTTTAATATCAAAAGGTACAGAAAACCATTTTTTAGTATTAAAATCTGCACGATAGATTTCAAAACCTAATGAAGTGCCATTAATTTGATAGGGATCTATAACTAGAGCAATTGCTTTATCCCACAACTTTTGATATCGTGCTTGAGTTCCTAAATCTTCTTTAGACATAAAGCATCCATAAGAGGGATGAGAATGGTACCATCCACAAATAAAGAGTTTATTCTTTTTTATGTCTTTATAAGCTCTAACATAATTTCTATAATCCTTGATTTCAGCATAAACTGCTGTTCCATGCCCCATTGGATATGCATCTTCTACGTGAAGGATATTTCGAGTATTATCCATTTTACCCGCAAGTAGTCCTATCACTTCTACCCATCTTTCCCTTCGAATTTTAGAGTGAGCATACTTTAATGAATGGCTAGCAATTTTAAGAATGGCTTTTACTGTTATAGCAATATTTGCTTCAATTTTATTGCTCTCAGCGTATGTTATTATTGGTTCTATTAAAGGCTTTTCATGAACTACTTTAATTAATTCTGAATTTTCTAAAGATTTACTTTGGAAAAGCTCAGAAGTAATCTCTTCACTTAATTCATCTTCTTCTAATTGTAATTCAGTATATATCTCTTCAAGTAATTCTTTTTTAATTTTTTCTTTAATTTTATTCTTTATTGCTTCTTTAATTGAGTTGCTACTTTTCTCATTGATATCCATTAAGGTTTCACCACTTATCCTTAGCATACTTTTTTACTAAATTTTTAACCTTCTTCTCAAAAAATTTAGGATTTTTAATCATCTCTATTGCTGCTTTTTTATTAAAAACATCTGTTGGATTTACATATTTACCCCGGGTATTTAACATAGCAATAATTGCTTGAACAACTGTAACAGCAGTCTTAGAAGGACTCCAACCACCCTTTTTACCAATCAAAGAAGGATCGACTAAAGATAGACAAATATTTCTTTGTCCTTTATACTCACTCGGTTTTGGCCAAAAATTTGGATGCCAGATAGGAGTATGCATTCTTACAAAGGGAGGTTGTTTAGGATATTGCGCAGGGAATTTCATTTCTAATTTAAAAAGGCCACCTGCATATACTGTTCCTTTTGGTCCTTTAATAGTTATAGCTAAATGATCAATACTCTTCTTTTCGGAATTATATGGTTTTAATTGAGCAATAGCACCTTCCTTTAGCATTTTTTTTAATCCGGCAAAATCTCGGGAAACGCGGCTACTTCTTATACTCATTTTCTCAACCCTTTTTAATTTATCAAATTTTATGTTAAAAATCTTTTTTTATTTTTTATCTTTCTTTTCTGAATTTTTTTTTAAAATAGTTTTTTTGATTAAATTTTTATTTTAATTTTAAATTAATATAAATTTCTCCACCCTCGAAACCCGCAGCCGTTATAAATTCATAATCTCTCAAACCATTTTCAATTGGGTTCTGCTCTAAATCAACTATCTGAATATCATTGAAATCCATTAAAGTTAGAACAGGCTCACAGGCAGATTCTAATTTATACCCCTTTTTCACAAGAGTCTTGATAATATTTATGCAAGGTGATTGAGATCTCATTTTAATAGTAAATCGGCGTACATTTTTTCCACATTGGGAACATTCTGGGTTTCTCTTTTTTTCAATGTGATACAATTTCATTGTCATTGCATTAAAAATTAAATAACTTTTAATGGGCTCTCCTAATCCTTTATGACCTTTTTTCCAGTGAAGAATTTTTATTGCTTCATGGGTTTGTAAAGCAGAAATAACTGCATTAATTGTAATAATTCCAGGATCATGCCTATCTATGATTTTCACAATATCATCTTTAGTATATTCGGGTAAGAAATTATGTTTATTTACTAATTCATTTGCAATTTTTTGTATAAATTTAATATCAGTAATTTCTTTCGGATTTGGATCTCTGTCAAATTTTTCTCTAAAAGCCATATCTCCTTTAAAAACACAATGAATCCTTTTTCGAGGGATTCCAACTACAGTACACGCTGCCATTTCATCACTTTCTCCTACTGGCAATGGATTGCATTCATAACAAGCATTCTGATACGGGAAGATTGTGTATATATGGCCATGATAACCAGATACTCCTCCATCTACTAACGGTTTTCTAAATCTTATACATTGAGCATTTAAGTTTAAACGTGCATTCATTGAATCAAGACCCCCAATTATTACATCAGCACTCCTATATATTGCGGGATCCAGTCGTTCTAAAGAAGTATGATATCCTTTAGAAATAATATTTGGATTAATTTCAGCTAACTTTTTTGCAGCAACTACAGCTTTAGGGTCTCCTAAATTTGCTCCAGTAAAAAGAATTTGGCGATTCAAATTAGAATGTTCAATTATATCTAAATCAATAAGATCTAATTGACCTAGACCTAGCATAGCTAAATTCTTAGCAATCTCACATCCTAAACCTCCTACACCTACTACTAAGATTCTCGAATCTTTAACCAATTTTTGAGACCACCCCTCAAGGCGAAATTGGCGGTCATATAAATCCCTCTCTTCCACTGACATTCCTTTTGCAAAAAAATCTGAATCCTTATCCACTATTATCACCACAAATTTTAATAAAAAAAAAAAAAATTAAAGGGCTTATTGCCCTTATATTATTCTTTATGAAGAAAATTATATAAGTTTACCCAGCAGTACTCGCAGGGATCAAAAGAATATCGTCACCATCATTTACATTGTAGTCTCTTAATTGACTCCTTTCGTCCATAGTTACTCCACCAGATGATAGATGGAAATCATTAGGATCAAGTCCGAATAAACTACCTAATGTCTGCTTAATATCACTTATACTATTAGCATCATTCACAGTTAATTTTTCTTTCTTTTCACCAGGGCCGATAGTTGACATAAAGTATAAAGTCAACTTCTTTCCTGCTGAAGGAGTTTTAGTTGATGGTGTTTTAGACTTTACTGGTTCTAAATCTTCATCAAAATTCTCTTCAAAACCCATTCATATCACTTCCTTTTTTTGGTATTTTTTTTTATTTAATAAAATCGCGATAAAGCGATATTATAAAACCCATTGGAATGATTTTGAAATTTTTTAATTTATAATATAAAAGAAATATAAACACCCTAGAGTTCTTAATAAACTATAGTATAAATTGAATGAATGTCTATTAATATTTATAAATTAGAAAATATCGTTTCAGAGAGAAGATATAATCATAAAATTTAGATACTTCAACTTAATAAAAAAATAAGCTTATGAGTTCTCCGGATAATATCGAAACTGTTGTTCTTGAATTAATAAAAGAATATTTAAAAAAAAAATCGTTCTTTTCAATAGAAGATATTGTTGTATTTATTAATAATAGGGTAAAATCGAATCCTAATTTAAATAAAAATAGCATAGAAATCATTATTAAAAAGCTTATTAAAAAAAGAATCTTAATTCCTGGAACTAAATTAATGAAGAACAATATTATTGAACATCCAATAAGGAGCGAAATATTTAATTTCATTAAGGATTACCCATCAAATATCAATGAAATCATGAAAGCTCTAAATATAGGAAGTAATCAAACTTTATGGCATTTATCATGTCTAGAAAAATTTCGATTTATTAGATCAAAAAAAATTGATAATCAAAGAATTATTTTTAAATATGATTCAAATCCAGAATTTGATGAATTTTTTTATTATTTAAAACAAGATATTGTTCAGGATATAGTAAATCTTTTGAATAAAGAAAATAAAGTGTTAAAAATTACAGAAATAGCAGCCAATCTAAAAAAAAATTATACTACCGTTAAAAAGTATCTTAAAATTTTAAAAAGGTTGAAATTGATAGAAACTGAAAAAATTGATAAAAAATATCTCTTTAAATTGAATATAGAGAAATATTCCAAAATTAAAAAATCAATAATTGGTGGGTAAATATAAAAATTTCAAATTTATTCCAATGGAATTTATATTTTGAATTATATATTAAAAAATTAGAATATAATTTAATAATAAAATTATGAAGAAAAATTACAGAGTTTTAGTTACCATAACTCTTTTCGTTATTATTAGCATTATTTATGTGCTTTTTTTTCTATTAAATATACAAAGTATTCCTTTATTTCTCTTTCTAACTATTGGTAGTGTTTCAATACTTTCCACTAGCACGATCTACACAATTGTGCAGTCACAAACTAACCAGGACGGGAAGTTAAGAGGCAATAGATTCAATCTGAAAAAAAAATCACTTAAAAGGAAATCTATCGATCTTATTGAAGACTATTTTGGTGCTATACCCATAATAGATGATTATGCTAATTCTAACACGTCTTATGAAAATGTCCTAACAATTGATGATTATGTCTTTTCCATGATTAATCAGGAAGTATTAGATAAAATAGATAGTTTAGGATTATCAAAAATGGACAAGATTTTTTTTATTAGAGATATGCTTTATTTCAATTCAGAAGAGAGAAAAAATTTAATTGAAAATATGTTAAAGAGCAGAGATAATCCGAATGAACAGATATTTTATACACCACCAATGAACGGAATGGAGAATAATATCCGCGTTTACGTAAGATCATTAGTTGAACCAGGGGAAAAAACAAGGATAATTACAATTGAAACCACTGAATTAATAAATACGATTAAAGAGCGGGTAGGAATTTTATTTAATTATGATCTAGAAGATTTTCATTTATCTTCGGGAGGGATTTTATTGGATCAAAATTCATTTATTAAAGATTATGATATTGATGATTATGATGAAATTGCTTTAATCCCATCAAAAAAAAATTCAAATTAAAATTATGAAATATAGTTTTTAGTTGACTAATATTATTTTACTAAATTAAACCAGCAGTGCTCGCTGGAATTAATAGTATATCTTCTCCATCACCTATATTATAGTCCCCTAAGACTAAACTCTCATCCATAGTTACTCCCCCTGAAGATAAATGAAAGTCTGCAGGATCTAATCCGAATAAATTAGCTACTGTTTCTTTAATATCTCCAACTAGGTTTCCTGTATTTACAAGTAATTTTTGTTTTTTCTCACCAGGACCTATTGTTGACATAAAGTACACGGAAATCTTTCTTCCTACGTGTAAAGCTTTAACTGATGGAGTTTTAGTTTTCAATTCTTCCTCAGGAGCCTTGTTAGAAGGCTCTTCTAAATCCTCATCCAGTTCTTCATCAAGATCTTCATCAAACTCTTCGTCAAACTCCTCATCAAATTCCTCATCAAAATTCATAAATAGACACCAGTTTTAGTTTTATTAATCTTTTTTATATATTTTATAGTTCCTCTAAAAAAATAAAGGCAGTTATAATATTTAAATAGATTCTACTGAAAATAATGAGAGTTCCAGATTTTAAATTGCAAATACTTTAGAGGTAATAATTATATTATTTAATTAAAATATATAGTGAATTGTAGAAATATTATGAATGATAAACGTATTCCTAAGTATCAAATTAGAGAAAAAACCCCACAAGAAGAAACAGAAATAATTTCAGATGCGAAATTGCTCAAAAAGATAAAACAAGAAAGAGTTAAATTAAATAAAGAGAAAAATGAATGGGAGCAGATTATCAAAAAAATTGAAGCATATCAAGAAACTATAGAAGATCTCGAAAATAGAAGAAAAGAAGAAGAAATCAAAATTAAAAATCTTCTAAATCAACGAGATAAATTGAATAATGAATTAAATAAAATACAAAACGAAATTAAACAACAAAAAAATCAGATCCATTTAAAAGAAAGAGAGTTAAATCAAAAAAATGCTGATTTAGAAAGATTTCAAGAAGAATTAGGTAGATTAAAAGATGAGTTAGAGACTGAGAAAAAAAATTTGCATAATGAAAAAACAAGGGCAGAAGATCGCATTAAGGAAATAAAGACTAAAATACCTGGAATGGAAAGAAGAGAAACTGCATTAGAGAGAACTATAGAAAAATTGGAGAATGAATTAATGGGTTTAAGGAACGAAATTAAAGATCTTTCAAAAGAGCGAGATAATTTAAATAAAGAAAAAAATGATTTGAAAAGAGAAATATTTGATGATAAAAATAGAATTGAAGATGAAAAAAGGAAGCTGAAAGATGAAAGAGAGAAAATTCGTTATAAAAAAAAAGATTTGATCCTAAAATCTCGGGAACTTGATAAAAAGAGGGAAGATCTGGAAAGATTCAGAAATAAAATTGAGAATGATGTAAGAAACATGGAAAAAAATAAAAAACAACAAGAAGCAAGATTAAAGGAGTTAAATAGAAAAATTCCTAAAGCAGAAGATACATATTACTCATTAGAAAACAAAATTCATAATATAGAAAATAATCTAAAAAAAATGGATAACGAATATAAACAATTAGAAAAAGAAAATTCGATCATACAAAATGAAAAAAACACTATTAAAAGAGAAAGAGAAAAATTAGAAAGAGATAAAGAAAGATTTCAAAAAGAAAGAAAGGATTTTGAAAAAGAGTTGAAAAAAGTGAAAGAAATCCCAAAAAGTAAAATCAAAATAAAAACTCCTTCAAAATATTAATTAATAAAATTGGGAAGTTTATGAAAATTCCTAAAGGGATTGAGGGAGATTATTTAGAAACAAAGAATCACCACCTATTTTTTGATGTAAAAGGTTTTCATCATCCAATCGATAGAAAAATTTGCTTTTTAAGATTTTAT
>Ga0209427_10009502_pt1 | contig 10837 bp, 7 predicted proteins | sample DeeMarSWOR136_30_FD_187465 | JGI IMG/M metagenome (GOLD analysis project Ga0209427, IMG submission 187465) | Marine sediment microbial communities from White Oak River estuary, North Carolina - WOR-1-36_30 (SPAdes) (version 2) | ecosystem: Environmental > Aquatic > Marine > Intertidal zone >... | reverse complement strand
CACCCCAGTAGACATCTTTTTCCGGCTCCCAGATGTCCTCACGCCCGCCGGCGAAACCGAATGTCTTGAATCCCATCGATTCCATAGCGACGTTGCCGGCGAGGATCATCAGGTCAGCCCATGATATCTTCCGGCTATACTTCTGCTTGATCGGCCAAAGCAGCCTGCGTGCCTTGTCCAGGTTGACATTGTCGGGCCAGCTGTTGAGGGGGGCAAATCGCTGGTTGCCGCCCCCCGCACCGCCGCGACCGTCGCCTTTACGGTACGTGCCGGCGCTGTGCCATGCCATTCGAATGAACAGGGGGCCGTAATGTCCGAAATCCGCCGGCCACCATTCCTGAGGTTTGGTCATCAGCGCCAGAAGATCCTTCTTCACGGCCGCAAGATCAAGACTCTTAAACTCTTTTGCATAGTTGAAATCCTCGCCCATGGGATTGGACTTGCAGGAATGCTGGTGCAGGATATCGAGCCTTAACTGGTTTGGCCACCAGTCCCGGTTCGACCTGCCTCTTCCCATCATGTTTTCTTGAACCCTACCCTTTTCCGGGCGCTTGCTATCTTCATTCATGATGTATACTCCTTTCATTGGCTAAATTGTTATGATAAAAAAGTTGCTCATAGTTTAATATAAATCCATTTAATAGTTAGATCTACTAAATAATAATATATATTATTTGAAAAATAAAAGCAATTTTTTATCGTTTTATTTATATTAAAATTTCAAGAAAACGCTCTATATGAATATATAATTCCTACGAGCAAGATTCTATGGGAGTATGAATAGTGAATAGGGTACTAATTCTTGCTCATCATGTGCTTTACCGCGCTCTCAAGGCCGTCAAGGGTGAGTTCGAACATGGGGAATATCTCGCGGATCATGGAGATGGTTCTTGTGTATGGCCACTCATCCGCCATCTTGGGATTGAGCCACACGGAATGGGGAAAGGTCTCGGCAATGAACTGGAGCCTCCTGTAACTCGGCTTGACAGTCCTTTCTTCAAGGTGTATTGAGCCGTCAGTCGCCATCAGCTCATATGGCGCCATGCTCGCATCGCCTACAATGATAAAGCGGGTTTCAGGATCAAGGCGTACCAACTCATCCACAGGAAAGGGCTTTCTCATCCTCGGTGGGTCTTCCCAGAGATTGTCATATATGGTGTTATGAAAGAAAAAGGTCTTGAGATCCTTAAACTGGGCCCTCGCGTAATAAAAGAGCGTCTGCAAGATATCCACATAAGGCTCCATTGACCATCCGCCATTGTCTATTGCCAGGATGACCTTCAACCTGTCCTTCAGGCTCCGGTCATATACGATCTCTATCTCTCCCGCGTTTTTCATGGTCTGGTAGATGGTCTCGTCAATATTAACCTGGTCCTTGGGCCCTACCGGGACCATGTTCCTTAGCCTCTTAAGGGCCTCGCCTATCTGGGACTGCGTGAGAGGCCCTTCCTGGGAGTAGTCCCTGTACCTCCTGTCCATTGCGACCTTGACAGCGGACTTGTTCCTGGACACGCCCCCTACCCTCATGCCCCCCGGGTGATAACCCGAATGCCCTACAGGTGAGGTCCCACCGGTTCCTATCCATTTGCTGCCGCCATGATGGGCCTCTGTCTGCTCTTTTAATCTGTCATAGAAATATTTTATCAACTCTTCAGGTGTCATCTTGGAAAGCTCGGATTCATCCAAACCAAGAGTATCAGCAAGCTCCTTAGGGTTTTTAAGCCATTCCTCCAGCATGGCCCTGGCAATGTCATTGAGTATCCTTTCATCCGGCTCCTCAAGCTCAGCACCTTCAAAGTGGTGGGCAAATACCTGGTCATACAGGTCGAAATATCTCTCACTTTTTATCAGTATCGCGCGGGCAGCGGTATAGAAATCATCTAGCGAATTGATGATCCCCATATTGAGAGCCTTTTGAAGCCGGAGAAAAGAGGTCGGCGAGACAGGAATCCCGACCTTTTTTAATGTGTAAAAGAAAGAACTGAACATGGGGGAGGTAACTCCACCTTAAATGCCTTTATTATATTTTGTCTTTGCATGAAGACTGGATGTTTTTATAATCCGGTATAAGGTATATGGTCTATGGTTTACGGTAAAAAAAAATAAAATAATATACTCTGCGCCTTATACCGTATACCCTAACCTTATAACCCAAACCGTATACCGTATACCTTATACCGTAAACCTTATACCTTTCTTTTATCTTCTATACCGCGATGTCATATTCTGGGCAACCGCATAGTCAGGGCTCTTTTTAAAAAGCACACCCAGGTAGGGAATATCTCCCTTGATCAGGTCCTTTATCCTGAAATCCGGATCGGCCCTGAGGGCCCTTATCCAGTTTATAAGCTCCCTGGTCGCCGGTTTCTTTTCAATACCTTTATAGTCCCTGAGGCGATAAAATGTTGAGATTGCGTTTTCAAGAAGCTCCTTGCCGATATCAGGGAAATGGACCTTTGCTATTCTATTCATCATGTCCGGGTCCGGGAACGCGATATGGTGAAAATTACACCGGCCCAAAAAGGGATCTGACAGGTCTTTTTTCGCGTTTGAGGTGATGACAATAACAGGCCTGTGTTTCGCCTTTATGGTCTTGTCTATCTCTATGATATCGAACTCCATCTGATCCAGAACATCAAGCATATCATCCTGAAAATCTGTATCTGCCTTATCTATCTCATCTATAAGCAGGACTACCCTCTCGTCTGACACGAAGGCCTGCCCTATCTTTCCCATCTTGATATATTCCTCGATATTGCTCACATCCCTTTTGGAATCCCCGAAACGGCTGTCATTAAGACGGGTCAGCGTGTCATACTGGTACAGGGTATCAACAAGCTTCATGCTTGATTTCACATTAAGGACAATAAGCCTCATCCGAAGCGCCTCTGATATGGCATGGGCCAACATGGTCTTTCCGGTTCCCGGCTCTCCCTTTAGCAACAGAGGCATCTCAAGGGCCATAGTGATATTGACAATCTTGGCAAGCTCCTCATCCAGGACATATCTGGTGGCACCGGTAAATTTTGTTAAAGGATTATTATTAGTCATTCCAATACTCCTTGATTTTAATTATTTTCTCTTATAGGTGAGAATAAGCAGAATTTTTGCGTTCTAAGATCAGGCAAAAAAATTTAATCACTCCATTTTGATATGCAATATATACGGATAAACAAAATCTGTCAATTCATGCTTCAGAATTTCCGAATATCAGGGAGATCGCCTCATCATGGATCCGCTGCCAGAGTTCCTCGCTTCCGTAACTCTCCACATAGACCTTCATCTTGGGTTCTGTCCCGGACGGCCTGACAGCGAACCATGAGCCGTCCTGAAGCTCTATTTTGACTCCCCCGATAGGAGCCTTATTCCCAGGCGCACTGGTCATGACCTCCCTGATGGGTAGGCCAGCTATTACTGAGCCCTTCAGGGAATCAACCCTTATCGTATTTAGGATTTCCTTCTGCCTGTCTGAGACAGGGCTGTCCGCCCTCCTATAATAAGGTTCGCCATACTGCGGGATCAGTTTCTCCCTGTAGATCTCAGAGGGCGTGCTGCCGGTCTTGGCAAGAATCTCCGCGGCCAAGAGTGACATGCAGAAGCCGTCCTTATCAGTGGTCCACGCGGTTCCATCCATGCGCAAAAATGTCCCCCCGGCGCTCTCTTCACCCCCGAAGGCCACAACACCGTCCAGAAGACCGTGGACAAACCATTTGAATCCAACAGGCACCTCATACAAGCTTTTTCTCAGGCCGCTTACAACCTTGTCTATCATGCTGCTGCTCACAAGGGTCTTTCCTATGGATATATCATTCTTCCATGAATTCCTGTTCTGGATAAGGTACCATATCGCGACAGAGAGATAGTGATTAGGATTCATCAGCCCATCAGAACAGACTATCCCGTGTCTGTCAAAATCAGGGTCATTACCCCAGGCGATATCAAACCTGTCCGCCATTTTGATAAGGTTAGCCATGGCATGGGGGGAGGAGCAATCCATCCTTATCTGTCCGTCATAATCAACCGTCATAAAACCAAATGTCGGATCCACCTCATCGTTTACCACCTTGATATCCAGTTTATATTCTTCAGCAATGGGCTCCCAGTAGTGCGCGCCCGAACCTCCCATGGGATCGGCCCCGATTCTGATACGCTGCCGCCTGATCAGCTCCATATCTATTGTCTGGGAAATGGATCGCACAAACGGCGAGATAAGATCCTCCTCATGGATTGCATCTGCCTTCCTGGCCTTTTCATAGGATATTCTTCTTACTCCCTTATTGCCTTTGGCCATTAATTCATTGGCCCTGTCCTCGATCAGCCTTGTAACATCAACATCCGCCGGTCCCCCGTGAGGAGGATTGTACTTGAATCCCCCGTCCTGCGGAGGGTTGTGTGATGGTGTAATGACCACGCCATCCGCGATCCTGCCTGTCTTTTTCCTGTTGTATTCCAGTATAAGAAAGGAGATTACCGGCGTGGGGGTGAATTCGTCCTTTTCATGGATAATCGTCTCGATATTATTGGCAGCAAAGACCTCAAGGGCGGTTCTGAATGCCGGAGCCGACAGGGCGTGCGTGTCAAAGCCCAGAAAAAGGGGCCCGCTTATCTCCTTAAACGCCCTGTATTCGCATAAAGCCTGGGCTATGGCCATTATATGCGCCTCATTGAATGTCCCTTTAATGGAAGAACCCCTGTGTCCGGATGTCCCGAAGGATACAGAACCCTGGGGTGTGTTCATATAATAGGAAGAAACAAGCCCGGGCACGTCAATAAGAATTGACGCCGGCGCCGGTTTGCCTGCCAGTTCATGAGCCGCCATCTTCCAATCTCCTTTCAGGACGAGCATATTCTAAAGCAAAAAAATTGCTGCCAGTGGATTTGCCGAAAATCATTTGTAATATATATAACCTTTAAAGTCTGATGCAATCTTTATTCTCGACATCTATCATATTCCTTATTTAGTAACTCTCTCCAAGCAGATGGAGATTCCCAAGATTAACTCTGTTAAGCCCGGCATTTTCGGCAACTGCCTGGCAGCGGAGTGCATGGGTACGTGATGTGGTTGGCAGGTCATCAATATAGAAATTGGGGTAAAAGGCCAACAGACTGTAAGGGATATCAGGGTTCAGGCTGGCGATAAATTGTGCTATCCTGGATACCTCAATTTCGTCAACATAACCAGGAACAAGCAGGGTACTGGCAATAAGAAATGGAGGTTCCGGCCTCATGTATGAAAGCCCTGCTAGTTTCTTGAAATTATCCAATGTCTTTCTATTTGTTGCCCCGCAAAGGCTAAAATGAAGCCCTTCATGCCAAGCCTTCAGATCAAACTTGACACAACCACCTGATTTTAAAGAGAGGCTCGCAATCTCACTAAGGTAAGGTTCATTAATAGATCCGTTTGTCTCCCAGCATATTCTCAGTACTCGGGAATGATCATATTTTCTGGCAAGCTTCGACGCCCTAATGGCATGTAGGATCTGCGGTCCGGGATCCCCTCCGAAATAGCATATACATGATGTTGTTTCATCCGCAGCAAGGGCCAGATCCTTCGAGGATATTTTCCTGGCAGAGAACGTCTCTCTTTTAAAGTGGTAATTCTGGCAAAAAAGACAGTTAAATGAGCATGCATGATAAAAGACTGCCAGATTTTTATACCCATACTCCGGCCCTTTAGACATAGCGTATTTGGGGTACCCACATCCGGTTTCCGCGGGACATACAAAACTGGCCACGCAATTAGTGGGAAGTGGATCATAATAATAATACAGGTTTCCTTCATGGGGTCTTCCTCCCCTTAGCCTGCCTCCTTCCACCCTGCGCAGTCCGCAATATCCGGTGTTACCTTCGGATATGCGACATTCCCTGAGGCAAAAGGAACATAGTATACCTTCCGGGTCATCCGGTGGCTCTTCCGGAAGCCCATATGCATGTCGGCTTCTGTCATGAATCTTTTTGATTTGCGGCCATATCTCATCAAATCTCTTTCTGATGCAATCCACACAAAAGCCTATTGCGTCTGAGATTACTATGGACTCCTTACCGCAATATTGACAGGTTCCCATCAAAGATCTCCTTTAAATCCTGCCTTACTCAAAAAGCCCCATCAGCTTTTTGAGTCGTTTTATCGCCCTTGGAAGGACCTCGCCGATCGCCTCATTAAATCTCAGGTGCGCAAATCTGTCCAGGGATGTTTCCTCCTGATTGATGATTACCAGTTTAGCACCGGTCCTTAAGGCCTCCTTCGGCATATCCGCGGCGGGCGTTACCACAAGACTTGAACCGGCCACAATAAAGAGGTCACATCTTCGAGAATGTTCAAATGATAACATCAGATCTTTTTCTGGAAGTGGCTGGCCAAAATCCACGACACTAGGGGCGAGCCTTCCGCCGCAATCACAGACCTTATGAACCGATGATCGGTCTATTGTCTTTCCGCATTGAACGCATCGAAGTTTTGTAATGTTGCCATGGAGCTCAGCCAGCAGTTCGGGACGGATGCCGGATTTAAGGTGAAGATTATCCACGTTTTGTGATATCAAAAAACCTAGCTTGCCTAACTTCTGAAGCTCCAATATTGCGAGATGGCCCCTATTTGGATCAACAGAATCCCATGACATCCTCATGCGTTTTGGTGGAAGGCCTTTATCCCTCCTCGTCCATAACCCGTCAGGACCCCTGAAATCGGGAAGTCCCGATTCCGTGCTTATACCTGCGCCGGTAAAGACAACAGGGTAACGCGACTCGTAAATCCATTGAGCCAAGGTTTGAATCCTGTCTGTTAAATCGTGATTCATATAAAGTTATTGCGCTCAGCCCGAATCGCGATCATCCTTTTTCCCGTACCTATCTCTCAGAACCCTATGCAGTATCTTTCCTGCCCCGCTCCTCGGCATCTCATCATTTCTTATCAATATGATCTCCTTGGGGACCTTGTAGGAGGCTATCTTGCCTTTGCAAAAATCCGCGATCTCCTCAAAGGTTACTGTCTCTCCCTCATGGGACACAATTACCGCAGTAACCTGCTCACCCCACTTTTCGTGGAACGTGCCAATTACAGCGACGTCCTTTACCTTGGGATATCCGCCTAAAATATTCTCCACCTCCGCTGGAAATATATTCTCGCCGCCGGAGATGATCATATTGGCCTTCCTGTCGACAATAAAATAAAAACCGTCATCGTCCCTGTAGCCCATGTCTCCCGCGCTGAAATACTCGCCCTTCATGGCCTCGGCCGTCTTTTCCGGCTCTTTCCAGTATCCCTCAAATACCATAGGGCTTCTAGAATAGATCTCGCCCACCACATTCGGCTCGGTTATTATCTCTCCATTCTCATCATAGAGCCTTATTATATCAGAGCCGATCACCTCCCGACCGCATGAGCCCAGTTTGGTAAGCTGCTCATCAGGCTTCAGGACTGTCACGATACCTGCCTCAGTGGAACCATAGGCCTCAAACAGCCTCGTATTGGGAAACATCTCCATGATACCCAGCTTCGTATCCCGCCTTGCCGGGGCGGATGATATCAGTAGCTTTTTTACGCTCCCAATGGCGTACCTTTCCCTGACATCTTTAGGTAGCGAAAGCATCATTATGTAATGCGTGGGCACAAGAGAGGTGTAGGTAATCCGGTATTCCGAGAGGGTCTTTAACAGATGCTCCGGATTGAAATTGACCATATTATATGCCACGACAGTGCCGCCAACAAAGATTGTTGTGAAAGAGTATTTTATGGAATGGCTGTGACAGAATGGCATAACAAGCAGATTTATTTCATCAAAGCAAAAATCGTGTTCATATACCATTATGAAATACTGGGAGAAAAGATTGGCATGGCTCTTCATTACACCCTTGGGCTTACCCGTTGTACCCCCGGTATATATAATAACCCATGTATCATCAGGAAATACTTTTGTGGCAGGCTCCTCCGGACTCGACTTGATCAGCAATTCATCATAAGAGATATATCCTTCATTGTTATCCGGGCCTATGGCAAATGATACATAATCCTTAACCGTGGGTATATTGCCTTTTATCCCATTAATAAGTTCAATAAACGGAAATTTCTTGCCTGTCGACGGATCTTTACCACCCTGAACAATAAACGCTTTTGCCTCGCAGTGATTAATGATGTATTCCATTTCAGGCGGAGCGAGCCTGAACATGACAGGCACGCATATAAAGCCACCCTTGGCTGCCGCCGCGTAGATCTCCATCCACTCAACACAATTATAGGCAAGCACAGCAACCCTGTCGCCTTTTCTGAGTCCCATGTCATAGAGGCCATTGGCAAGCCTGCATGCCCTCTCATTGCACTCCCTGAAGGTATATGATCTATATAGATCCTTAATGGCTTTCTTATCCGGCCATTTAAAGGCATTGACTCTCAATATATCCTTTGCCGTCATCCATTGACCGTGCTTCATCTATAGATCCTTTAATAATTAAAATTTTCAATGACGTTTAACGATTATAACTCCATTTTAGACTGGGTATATCATTTACATTATCTGAGCCCTGAAAATATTCCGGTCCGCTCGGAGATCGGATCCTATAAAACCAGTTTGTGAAATCCTTCTGCAGGGGCCGTTCCCCGAACAGGCCACATTCCCCTTTCTGTAGCATATCCTTACTTCCATCTTAAAGACTCGGGTCTTCTATTATGTCGTAAACCGGACAGGTGACAACAGCTGTTTGAAGATATTGTTCATGATCTCAAATAGATATCGGTAAGTCAATTTTTTATATGCCATAAACGACAACAGGCCTTTAGCAATCCTTGACAATCATTCATCTATTGAAATAGGATCGTCATGGCAGTCTGAATATACGGTTATCAAATATGGCTGTCAGGTTGGGATTTTATATAAGTTAAGTGCAGGTATGTCCTGCGGGTTTCTCTTTTTAGAGGCAAAAGGGCTTAAAAATATCGATTTCAGAATATCGAATGTTGAAATAATCTATACTTCATAGTTCAAAACCTGTCCTGGACTACGATCCAGGATTCCCAGTTCGATATTCGATATTCTCTTTTTTTCGCCCTAATCGTCATGCGCTCTGCGATATGCAACACTACCAGCCTTTGCTAAGAGTTATACAAAACTCCAACAGGCGCTGATTTTTAAAGGCGGTTCCATGAAATCAATATTACCAATAGCACTTGCCGTCTTTGTAGGATTCTGCAATATTCCGTTAATTTATGGCTTTAAGAAGGCCTATTCGCAGAACCCTTTTATTTTTGCCGGTTCCTTTAACCTGTGTTCTGCATTTCTCTTCCTTTCAATAGCCTACTTTTATGGGGGAATTGAACACCAGTACTTCATAAAGAACTGGACACTAATCCTTTTTGCCACACTCGGTATATTTATTATAAATTTTCTGGCCTATTATATAATAAACCATCATGGCGCAAGCTATTGGATAATCGCCTCATTATCCAGCATGCTTATCCCCGCCATTGTAGTCGGATATTTAGTGTTCAGGGAAAAACTCAATTTCTGGATTATACCATCAGTAATATGTGCGATATTATCGGTCATATTCTTTGTCCTGAGCAAAAGATGATTTCCTATAATTTATATTTTTTTCGAGAAATCATCTACGACGATGAACTAAGGCAAATCAAGAGAAGATAATCGGAGATGGTTAGTGTTATCAATGGATCTACTGGATAAGATAAAGGAGATTGTCGGTAAGGGGAGTGTCTTTGATGACAGGGTGGAATGCCTGTGCTACTCGCGAGACATGTCCGTCCACCAGGGCATTCCCGATGCCGTGATATTTCCAAGGACTACCGAGCAGGTCTCCGCCATCATGAAACTGGCCCACAGGGAAAAGATCCCAGTAACGGCCAGGGGCACGGGCACAAGCGTAACCGGGGCCGTCCTGCCCGTAAGGGGAGGACTTTTGCTGGATCTGCATCTTATGGACAGAATCCTTGAGATAAACAAAAAGGATTTTTATGCCAGGATGGAACCCGGTGTGATCTGCATGCGGTTAAATCAGGTGCTTGCCGGGGAGCATCTGATGTTTCCTCCCAATCCCGGAAGCGAGGTGGTGGCCACCATCGGCGGCATGGTCTCCACAAACGCCAGCGGAAATCGGGCGGTTAAATACGGAACTACCAAAGACTATATTAAAGGTCTAAAGGTTGTTCTTGCAGACGGCACAGTTATAGAAACAGGATCAATCGTCCCCAAGACATCCCTTGGATATGACCTGACCCATCTCTTTTCAGCCTCGGAAGGCACCCTGGGGATCATAACGGAGGTTATCATAAGACTGGAACCCAAGCCGGAATACAGCGCCCTGGCTATAGCTATTTTCAGCGACCTGAATGCCGCTGTTGAGGCGGTCACAGAAGTCTCCACGTCCGGCATAAAACTGGCCGGTTGTGAGATCATGGACAGACATTCCCTCAAAGTGGTCGAAGAAGCCCTGGGAAGGGACACCAGCAAGATCGATGCCCTCCTGATAATGGAGGCGGACGGAGCTAGAGAGGTTGTTGTCAGGGACATGAACCGGATACACGATATCTGTAAGAGATATCATGTCCAGGAGTTTGAATGGACCGATGATCCTCACCGAAGGGAAGAGATGATGATGGCAAGGGGCCGTCTCGTCCCAACGCTCTCGCGCATCAGGCCCGGGAATCGCCTGATAACCATCGCTGAGGACCTCGGCGTTACATCCACCATGATCCCTGAGACCATCAGAACCGCCCAGGCTATCTCCGAAAAATATGATATTATGATAGCATCCTTCGGACACGTTGGAGATGGTAACGTGCATACCACTTTCGTGGCGGATGTCAGGGACCGTGAAGAGTGGAAACGTT
>Ga0209427_10009501_pt1 | contig 10838 bp, 4 predicted proteins | sample DeeMarSWOR136_30_FD_187465 | JGI IMG/M metagenome (GOLD analysis project Ga0209427, IMG submission 187465) | Marine sediment microbial communities from White Oak River estuary, North Carolina - WOR-1-36_30 (SPAdes) (version 2) | ecosystem: Environmental > Aquatic > Marine > Intertidal zone >... | reverse complement strand
CATTGGTTTCCACTCCAGTATTGACGACACCGACATCGAAAATGGTGATACAGAACTTTTTATGACCTGGACAGGCCTTGGACCTCATGACCAGAGTCTAGGATATGGGCATATGATTCTCTCAGCCGACTCTGTTCCCGAGCCGGAAGATCCTAATCCTATTGGGTGGTGGCCCTTGAATGAAGGCGCCGGGGAAATTGCTGTTGATGTGTCCGGCCGCGGTAATGACGGCACGATCAACAACCCGAATGGAGGTCTCGGGACCGATGGTTCGGTTTGGGTTGACGACCCGGAGCGTGGCATGGTAATAAGCTTTAATGGAGACAACAGCAGCGGCGCATACATTGACGCCGGCCCGATTATTCCGTCGATGACCATGGAGAATAGTTTTACATGGGCATTCTGGGCCAAGCAGGACGAAAGCCAGGGCACGGAAGTACCCGGTCAAGGTAACGACTTGATTCTCGGTAATCGTTACGCCGCCGACGGCAGCGATCCGCTTGAGTTTATAAAGTTCACGCCCGGAAAATTTGAGTACTACAATAACGACCCTGACTACACCGTGACTATCGATTACGATGATATCCCAGGGGGCGTATGGATCCACCACGCCGGTGTCAAGGATGGAACAACTTTGACTTATTACCGCAATGGGGTTGAGGCAGGAACGAGCACGATCACCTACACCATCCAAGCGAACCCCTTTTTCATGGGCGGTATACCAAACGGTGAACGGTGGTCCGGTAATCTGAGTGACGTTCGTATCTACAATCGGGCACTCACGGGACTTGAAGTTCTGGCTGCCGTGAAAGGTGTCGAACAGATCGATATGGAAGTCGGCTATGCCATACAGCCCCCAGTGCTTGATGGGGAAGTCGATGCAATCTGGGCGGTCGCATCAACGCAGTCTTTCGTCCCGCTGGAGGATCCGGCCGACGGCTCCGGCACTTGGCAGGTATTGTATGATGCGGAGAATCTCTATGTGATCGTGGACGTGACCGACGACAGTCTGCAAAATGATTCAGCCAGTTCCTGGCAGGACGACAGCGTGGAGATATATTTCGACGGTGGGAACACCAAGTTAAGCACCCCGCTGTCCGGAGACGACCACCAGTATACGTTCGGCTGGACAACGGACGACATACAGGGCACCAACGTTGCAGGATATACCGAAGGTATAGAACACGCTCAGGTGACCACCGACACCGGCTGGCGTATCGAGATCAAGATGCCCTGGCTGTCGATACAGGGCGCATTGCCTCAGGCCGGTGACCTGATCGGTATTGACTGTTACTACAATGACGACGACGACGGCGGGGATTCGCGTGAAGGTAAGATGCTCTCACTTTCCGCTGAAGAATTCTGGAACAATGCCTCCGGGTGGGGTACGGCCGTGTTGGCAATGGCCCCGGAGCCGGTGGATCCCGGTGCCGATGGTCTGGTCGCGTATTACGCACTGGAAAACAACACGGATGACAGTTCCGGCAACGATCTCCATGGGACTATCGTGGGAGCCCCGACCTATGTCGAAGGGCCGGCCGGCTACGGCACCGCGATGGAATTCGACGGCGAGTCCTACGTGGATTGTGGTTTCGATCCGCGGCTGGACATCACCGGTCCCATCTCGATGGGGATTTGGATCCAACCCGGCACAGATGGCAGTTTAGAGACGGCGCCCTTATGTAAGGCGGATTCGCTTAGAGGATGGAGCTGGCAGCTCAGATACGGCTGGAACACGGATAAGCCGACGATCATGGGATTTCAGTTTAATGCAACGGATGGCAGAGTATGGGTTTACGTCAATCAGGATCTGGCCGTGGGCGAATGGTACCATGTGGCTGGAGCGCATGATGGTGAGACCGTACGATGCTATTTAGACGGTCTGGAAACCGATTCAGCTCCCATGTCCAGCATTATCGGTGGCCCCTCCTCCCTGCTTATCGGCTCGGATGGCTGGAGGAGCGACTGGATTGGCGCGATTGATGAGGTCGCAATATACGACCGGGGTCTGTCCGATAGTGAGGTTCTTTACCTTGCTGGTATTAGAGTGCCCGATGCGCTGAGTGGATTGTCGGATGTCACCGTAGTTGACGGTGCGATCGTAAGTATTCGACATGAGGGAACCGAGTACGTTGTCGCCAATGGGGATCTGATGCTTGGTACAACGACGCGGGGGTATATTGATGCTGGCGTAGAAACGTTATGGGCCGAAGGAGACCCAGCTCCGGCGGCAACAGTGAGTGGAACTTCAAATCCGAAAGAAGGCGATGTGGGCTCCAAAGCCGACAACTTCCTGTTCACGTTGGACGGAAGCACGAACATATCGTCGATAGACGGGATTGACTTCCAGGAGACCATTTTCCCATCCCTGACGGATACTTTCTTTTTATTCGAGCGAGGCGGCAACGATGTGGGTACGTGGCAAGCGATCCTCGCCGATGGTTCACTGGGAGCCCCGGTTGAGTTTGATAAAGCCAGTGCAGGCGGACCCTACGCGAATACGGGAATCAATGTGAATGGTCAGGATGCCTATGGCGTGGTTTTCGAGACGGGTATGGTTGTTCAGGGTGTGCGCATCACGGCCTCCGGACATGATACGCTCAGCATTTCGGCCGTCCCTGCTCCGTAGCAAACAGGTACGATACATCCGAATAGTCGCAGAATCAGAGGCCAGACTACCAGGATGTGCATTAGATTGGGGCCTATGCCGATGGATTCGGCATAGGCCCCGGTTGCTTTTGCGCCGGACGCCACCGGTGTCAAAGGCAGAGCCCGTATCGCGGACGGATACGGGCTCCGGATTTCACCTGTAATTGCCGGCTACATTCCCAGTTTTGTCAGCGGTCCGTCTCCGGCACGGATTACGGACTCGGCCGATATAGCCGGATATCGTCAATGTACATCGTCCCTGAGCCGCCGGCCGACACCATCCCGGCTTTGTTGCCCACCCCAACTGCGATCTTGTCCACATCAGTCAGGTTGATTCCCTGATCGGCAAAGGCCTGTAGCGGGATGCGCCACGGTCTCCAACCGCCCGCCGTAGCTGCATCGGGATCATCGTGGGCGACTAATCCCGGGGCACCGGCGCTGTTAGAGATGGCCACATACAACGGCTCAGGCGCATTGGACGAACCGCCTCGGTACCAAAGCGACAATTCCCCAATGCCCGCCACCGTCCAATCACGCGGCGCCGTTAGTGTCAGCGCCGCCTCCGAATTCGTCACGCCGGCTTCGTTCACATAAAACAGCGGCATCGATTGGGCGCCGCCGTGAACAATCGTCTGCTCACAATACGGGGGCATCAAATTGCCGACCTGCGCGCCGTTATCGGCAACGCCAAAGCCGTCGATCCAATGCTGCCAGATGGCCTCGCCGTCCGCATCGTTATCGGTATAGCTCTCGAAATCATCGACCAAAAGATAATCACCTACGGCGAAGCTCCAGACGGGGCCTTTGACCGGATTTCCATCATAAACCTCATCCACGCGCCAAAAGTACGTGGTGTCCGGCTCAAGCAATCCGGGATCATAGCTCTCCGCCCCCAGCGCTTTGGGTCCTGTGTACTCGGGCGAGCCGGTATCGGCGCTGCGCACGGCCTCCTTGTCCAGCCCGAGGTAAACTTGGTGCGAAGCAGCATTGTCTGCGGGCGTCCAGCTTAGAATCGTCGCCATCGCCACATCGGTGGCGTTGATTGCCGGCTGCGGATCTCCGACCGCACCCGGTGTCGTAAGGGTCCAGACGTCGCCTTTGTACGTACCCAGGCCATCGAATTCATCGACCCGCCAGTAGTAAACCTTTTCCGCTTCGAGCGGGCCGGGCGAATAGTCGGCTACTCCGCGCGCGACGCCCACAGTGGCATTGTCCACCTCGTCGTAGCTATCACCGAAATACACGGTGTGCATTTTCGAACCGAAACCCGCCGTCCAGCTAAGCGTCACGTCCAGGCCGCTTGACTCAGCGCCATCGGCGGGAACCGGATCATAGCCCGTCTTGGGAGGAATCGAGAAACTCCAGACAGGACCCTTCCACGGGCTGTTCGGATCGGCGTCGTTAACCTCGTCGATTCGCCAATAGTACGTTGTGCCCGGGACAAGGCCGTCTGGATAGGCGAATCCGGGAAAGCCCGCGACACAATACGTCAAGAGCTGATTGCCCCGGAAAACGTCAGAATCTGGAGTGCCATTGTCGACCTGATCAAAGACATCACCCAGGTACACGTTGTGCGAGACTGCAAAGTCACCGGGTGACCAGCTTAGGGTGACCCATGTATCCGCATGCAGAGCGCCGTCCTCCGGATCGGGGCCGAAGGCATACGGCCACGGTTCACCTTTCATCGCGCTGAGAACCTCAACCTCCGACAGGGCGTGGCTGTAAAGGCGCACCTCGTCGAGCGTCCCGTGGAATGTTCTCTCACTAATGGTGGGGCGATTACTGTTATATCCGATTTCGACCATGGCATTGACATTTGGACCGATGGAGAAGGTCTTGGGGCCCACTTCATCGACGCCGTTGAGATAGACTCGCATATTGCTCCCGTCAAAGGTCCAGGCCAGATGAACCCATTCGTTGTCGGGCATGATGAAGAAGGGAACCGACCCGATAGGCTGATACGATGCGCCGACTCTCTCCGTATGGGCCGCACTATCATTGTTGGCCCACAACTCGACCTGGACCATCATCGTATCGGCGCCCCATCCGTTCGACTTGGTGAGAAAATGCTGAATGTCTCCCGTTCCGTCCCAGAACGCCCAGAGGGCAAGACTGAACTGGCCCGTCCCATCTGTCGGATCAAAGACGCCACAGTCCATTCCCACACAGCCGTCCGGGTTGAATACAACGGCCCCGCCGCAACCTGCCGGGCCGCTCCCCCATTCCGGGGTTCCGAGCAGTGTCCCATGGTGATCATTGCCGGAGCTGTCTTTGGCGGTGTCGCTGGAACCTTCCTCAAACCTCCACCAGCCGATGAGGTCCGCCCTTACTGCGCCCGTCAAAACGAGGCTCAGACAGAATACAGCAAGGACCAGATAGATCAGTTGTCTGCACATAATAGTCCTCCTTCAAGATTAACAATACACTATTCACTGAAATGCAGGAAACATCGCTCCAAAGTATGGCATTCTCGCTGCAACTATTGCCTTTCGCATCGGACAGATCCTCTCTTCGGGAAACCACAGGCATTGCCCCCCCAAGGCGACCAGCCGCCGATACCTCCTTTGCGCAGGCTAGGCCTCATTCTCTTTTCTTTATACCAAACCCATTGGCCCTGCGTCAAGAAAAATCACGCGATTATGCGCAAGTCATCAAAAACGCCCGGGGCACGCAACGAATGGTCCGACAGGCTCGCCATGCCTTTCGACAATCGAAATGGCTGGACGAATTTGGGTGCTGTTTGTATGCTCTTGGGTATGGGGCCAGCGAATAATCCAGAATCTGGGACCGTTCGGCCGCTCAGGGCGGCCGGGGCGATTGACTACGAGAAGATCCTCAATCCAGAAAGCCAAACGTTTTACAGCGGCATCGGCGCCGATGCGCCGGTGTTGGTGATTTTGGCGGCGGGCAAAGGGACGCGCTTCGGCCGCGATCCGAAGTGCATCCAGCCTGTGCATGGGACCCCGCTGGCCCGCCATTCGATTGATGCGTTTCGACGCTTTAGCCCATCGCCGGTGATCTGCCTGGTAGGCTACCGCTATGAGGAAGTCTCGGGCAAGCTGGGCAGCGACAACATCTACGTCCGGTCGGACGATCCAGCGGGGGGGACCGCTTTTGCCGCGTTCGAGGCGTTTAGCGTTCCGGCGTTGATGGAGAAGAATCCCGCGCTCATCATCAGCATGGGCGATCGGATCGTGCCGTCGTCGATCTTCCGCCGGATATGGGAAGTGCACCGGGCCGGGGCGAAGGAAGCCGACCTGACGTTCCTGACCGCGATGTACGAGCCGCCGAAAGATCGCGGCAAGGGCCGGGTGATGCGGGACGCCGGCGACCGGGTCGTGCGGATCGTCGAGGAGCGGGACATTTCCGCCGAAGCCCAGAGCGTGGCGCAACAACTACGGCAAAGCTCCGCCGCAGCGCGTCCCGCGGAAACCGAGGGCAATTGCCCGCTGTATGTGATTCGCGCCGCCACGCTGATGCGGCATCTTAGAAACCTGACGAACGACAATGCACAAGGGCAGTACTATCTGACGGACATTATCGAGTCGATCAGCCGGGAGGGCGGCGACATCCGCACGATGACCACGACGGTCACCGATCCCGAGTACGATTTGCTGTGCGCCGACGTGACCCGGCCGATGGACCTGGCGCTGTTGGAGGGGCTTTTGGAATCCACCGGCGGCTTGCTGTTCCCGGAGGAATCGGAGGTTCTGGAAGCCGCCAAGGCGATTGCTGCCGACCGTCCGCCGGGGCAGGTCGCGTCCATCGCGCGCCAGTTGGCCGAGCTGGCCTCGGTCATCGAGCAGAAGAAACTCATGTTCAAGCCGGACCGGCCGGTGGGGATCGGCCTGTCCGGCGGACGTCTGCGGATCGCCTTCATGCACCCGGACATGGGTCGGTTCTTCGGGCCCGCCTGGCAGATGCCAATCGGGGCCGGCCACGCGGGCGGCGAGGAGCAGATCGTCGTGCTCGTGCAGCCGGCCAACGACCGCCGGATTCACCTTTACCCGACGAACCCGGCCTATCGCGAGACGACGGATTTCATCCCGTCAGACGACGAGATCATGTACCCCGGCGAAGATATCCTGGACCTGCACGCCTACGAGGAATTCGGCACGCATATGAGCGAGACGGTGCTGCTGTCGCTCGGGTACTTCAGCGACGAGGAGTTGCAGGAGCGTAGCCGGAAGAACCTGCCGCTGCCGCCGCCGTCGCTGTGGGTGATCAACAACATGCGGCGGCCCTTTGCCCTCGTCAGCAACGCCATCGCGTCCATGCGGACGCTGCACAGCGGGAACCTGGGCGCACGCGTGCAGGAGCATCTCGGCCGCGAGCATTTCAAGGGCCTGCGATTGGCCTCCACGGGGAACATTCCTCAGGGCGGCTTCTCGAGCTCTTCCGCCGTCACCGTCGCCGTGAAGAACGCGATTAACGCGCTCTTCGACATCGGTATTCCGCCGGACCTGCTCGTGCACTTGGCGTGTCAGGCCGAATACGGCACGGGCGTGCGTGCCGGCTCGCTCGACCAGGCCACCGAACAGAAAGGGCAGGCCGGGCAGGGGACATTGATCTCGTCCAATCCGAAAGACAACTACCAGGTCCTGGCGACCTATCCGGTCCCAACCGGCCGGTTCCATGTGATCTTCCCGTACAGCGTCGAACGCGACCGGGAGGCCTGGCGCTGGTCCTGGGAGATGTTCGCCGAAGCTGGCACTCCCGGCAGGCCTCTGACCACGGGCGAAATGCGGAAGATGACGGGCAAGGCCGCCGAGATTGCCGCCATCCTCACGCGCTTGCCGCTGGATACTGACTTCTTCAAGCAGATCGAGTCGGACCTGGTCTCTGATGGGAGGCTGAGCCGGGCGAATCGCTCATGGATCTGCAACGTTCTGCAGCGGTTGCCGCTCCTTGTCACCCGGGAAGAGTTAAAACAGCAAATGCACGCGAACCGCGACTGGCATATCGATCAGCTTGTTGAGGTCCATCGGCTCGACCGGCGCACCGCCAGCGAGCGGGCCGATCTGACGTTCTCATCACTTCTTGCCGGATGGCGCGATCCGCTCTTGCGACGCGCAACAGCTTCTGGAGACATCACGGAAGAACGAGGCATCCCCCTGCGAGCAATCGTAGCGTACCTCTTCGCCGAAGTGGCCAAGAACTTCCGCCTGATTCACGATCCCGATCAATGGATCGAGCAGGTCACCCGTTCCCAGCGGGGGGACCGGTGCGTGGACATCGCATACGAGACTCTCCCCTCCCGCGAGCAGATGGAAAGCGAGCTTGCGTGGGAGAAAGAAGTCAGCGGGCCGGAACGGTTGAACCGCTGGCTCCAGCGGTACGACGCGAGGCCGTTCGACTACAACCGCGGGCTGGATGATGAATCGCTCTCGCTGGGCAATCCCCCCGAATTCCATCGTATGGAAGGATCGAACTTCTTCCGCGGTCTAGCCCTGATTGATCTTGCCGAGGCGATGCTCAAACGGGCGTTCGGCGGCGACGCCGTGGCCGTGCGCGTCAATGCCGCGGGACAGGGCGACTATTTCCAACTGCATATCGACTTGCAGAAAGCCGGGGCGGATGACGTGAAGCACTTCGTCCGCACGGCCTTTTATCGCCGCTTCGGTCTGTTGCCGGTTCAGGACTTCGTCGAGCTTCATCCCGGCGGCGGCGCCTTGGGGGTACGCTTGAACCGGTACGATTCCCTCCCGCAGCTCATTGGGCAGTTGCATCTGTTGCTCAAGAGCACCTCGGATCAACACTGACTAACACTGAAATCCCTGCGCCCAGATACCAAATGCCAACGACCAACGGCGGGTCATAACCACGAATCAACACAGCCGGTGGGAAGAGGCCGCTTTGCTGCCCATGCGGGTTCTCGGTTGACCTTATCGGACAAGTGTGATACAATTACTCAGGTAAGTGGTGATGTCTCGCCCAGCGATCAAATCAAGGAGAACGTGATGCCCAAAGCAAAAGGGTTTACACTGATAGAGCTTCTTGTGGTCATTGCGATTATCGCGCTTCTGATGGCCATCCTGATGCCGGCGCTGCAGCGGGTGAAGCAGCAAGCCGGAAAAACCGCCTGCCAATCCAACCTCAAACAGATGGGCCTGGTTGTATCCCTGTACACCGAGGACTTCAATGGTACGTTCCACCAGGAGTCTCCAGCCGGGCCGCAGCATAGTTGGGTTTATGCCATGCGGCCTTACTATAGCCGTGAGCCGGAGATTCGCAACTGCCCTTTGGTGCATCACTTCTACAGTGATACCGGGGGGCAGGGCGGCCCGTTCGTCGGTTGGGGTGTATACGGCGAAGACGGTTACTCGACCCCGGGCTGGGCAGTCACGGGTGACTACGGCAGCTACGGATGGAACTGGTGGCTCTGCGATGAGGATCGCGAGCAGAAGCATTGGCGGAATATCAACACCATCCCAGGCAGCCGCCACGAGATTCCTGTCTTCGTGGATGCCCAATGGGTGGACGCCTTGCCCAGACCCACGGACCAGCCACCGAGCGGTTATTTCACGCTCATAGACCGGAGCATGGGATCGTTCTGTATTGATCGGCACAACGGTTTCGTGAATGGCGTCTTTGTGGACTTCTCGGTTCGGCCGATAGGATTGAAGGAGCTCTGGGAGCTCCGGTGGTATCGCGGCTGGCCCGAAGACCGACGGAATGCTCGTACACCCGTATGGCCCGACTGGATGAAGAACTATAAGGACTACGCACCCAACTGAGAATCTCGTCAGACCAAGAGGGGAAGGCCACCATCCGCCGGAATCCGCAAACGTGCAACGTGCCACGCATTTCGGCATTCTTTCGCGGCACATTTGCTGGAGGATGGGTGTGATATCAGAACCGTGCAGGAATTGCCTGGTCACAGAGATGTGAAGACAACTATGATCTACAGTCTGTACCCATGTTCTGAACCGTGGCGGTGTTCGAAGCCCGATGGGCTGCCTTTGAACGACGAGAAGCTTGGGATGTCATACGGAAACCATATATACATAGCTGGAACTCGAAAAGGAACATAATATGAATGCAAACGAACCGTCTCAAAATAGGCTTGCTGTGCTCATTGACGCGGAGAACACACAGCCCTCAATTACGGAAGGGCTTCTCACAGAAGTCGCCAAGTATGGCGTTGCCAGCGTGAAGCGTATTTATGGTGACTGGACCACATCAAGCCTCAGGGGGTGGAAGTCTGTCCTGCTGGAACATTCCATCCAGCCGGTTCAGCAGTTCCGCTACACTGTGCGGAAGAATGCGACAGACAGTGCAATGATAATCGATGCAATGGACCTGCTCTATACGAAACGTTTTGACGGATTCTGCTTGGTATCCAGTGACAGCGACTTTACTCGCCTTGCTTCCCGGACGAGAGAGGAAGGGCTACTCGTGTACGGATTTGGAGAGAAGAAGACTCCAAAAGCTTTTGTATCCGCATGTGACAAATTCATCTTCACCGAACTTCTTAGGTTCGAAGAGGATATTGGATCAGCCGTTAAACCCAAAACAGCAAATGTACTCAAGAGAGATGCTAAACTGGTAGCTCTTCTCAGAAGTGCTCTGCAGGCAGCTTCCGATGATAGTGGGTGGGCTCAATTGGGTACTGTGGGCAGAAATATCGCCAAGCAGGCCCCAGAGTTCGACCCGCGCAACTACGGCTTTAGCAAGCTTGGGGAACTCGCCGTAGCCATCGATCTCTTCGAGGTGGATGAAAGAGTCCAGCGCGACGGTCATTCCAGAACCATCTATATTCGCGCCAAGCGAAAGAAGACCAAGAAATAGGAGTTTCTGGCGGCCCAACAGGAGTCGGCGATTGTATGTAAACGCTTGTGAATAAACGAGGATGGAACTCCTGGCAGGCATAGGGCTCCGGACCTAACGTCACGGTCGGCGCCTCGTCACCCTACCTGATCTGATCCGATATAATCCCCGACGGCAATCTCCACAGCGAACGGGTAGATCAGACCGCTCAAGTCTGCTCTCGCTACTAAGATGAATTTTCGCCTTCTCGTGTCTAACCTTAGCATGACGATGCCCCCTGCCCACGAACCCATGTGGGTGTATACCCGACCCCTTACGTCGGCAGCGTCAACGCCGATGAGCTCACGATAGACTTCCGAGCCATCCGCTCCTGAAAGCCTTACTTGGATTTCATCGGCACTAAGGATAGTATTCAATGG
>Ga0209427_10009500_pt1 | contig 10839 bp, 9 predicted proteins | sample DeeMarSWOR136_30_FD_187465 | JGI IMG/M metagenome (GOLD analysis project Ga0209427, IMG submission 187465) | Marine sediment microbial communities from White Oak River estuary, North Carolina - WOR-1-36_30 (SPAdes) (version 2) | ecosystem: Environmental > Aquatic > Marine > Intertidal zone >... | reverse complement strand
ATAACGGCACCGAGCTAGAGGACGAGTACGGGGTGGTCTCCGGCCTGGTCGCACCCGGCGCCGGGGTACGTCCCACCACAGACGCCATTATCAAAGACCTCCTTGACATTGCCGGGGGAAATCCGTTGCCCATGCCCAGTTCCGCCGAGCAACTGGTACTGGGTAACACCGAAGACGCTCAGAGACGCTACTACCTGAGATTCAGCGCCCTCGACCAGGCAGGGGTTCTTGCCCAAATCTCCGGCCTCTTCGGGAAGCACGATATCAGCATCGCTGCCGTAATCCAGAAAGAGGCGGTCTCCAAAGACTTCGTGCCGCTGGTGATGACCACCCACCTCGCCCGCGAGGGGAATGTTCAGGCAGCCCTGCAGGAAGTGGACAGGCTGCAGGTAGTCCGTGCCAGGACCAGGGTCATACGCATCCTCAACGCCGATACCTAGCCCCGCTGCCGTGAAGCGTCAATCCTCCCCGTAGCGGGCCCTCCTCCTTATCATCCAGTAGACAAGGAAGCCGATTATTAGCACGCCAGCAGCTATCAGGACTATTATCGTCCATAGCGGCAACGAGAATGAGGTCCAGTAAAACGACCCCACCGTCGACCACTCGCCTTCGTTGGAAGCGGCGTCTACTGCCTTCACCCGCCAGTAATACGGTGCCCCTTCTTTTGACGAAGGTAGCCGGTCTGCACCGCTCAGGGCATACTGAGGGGCAACCAGCCCGGTCTTCTCCACCAATACATCCTCAAACTGTACTTCTTTGGCAATTTGCAGGGTATAGGTTACCGGCTGGCTGTCATCATCAACGAGCTCCCAGATGAAACCTGCGGGTGGCAGCTCTTCGTTGTTTAGTGTGGGCTGCAGCCGTCTCGGCGCCAGCGGCGGTGTCGATTCCACGGCAAAGACAAGCTGGCGGGTCACGCTACCGGCACTGGCAGTCACGGTATGCTCGCCGCTAACACCAGGTGGAACCTCAAAGGTGGCCGAGAAGGACCCGAACTCATCGGCGGTAGCTAGGGCAACCCTGACATCATCATAATAAATCGATACCGTTACCCCGACCGCATAGCCGGTACCGCTGATGATGACCGGTGCACTGATATGACCTGCCGTTAAATTCAGCCATATGCCCGCAGTTATACTAAACTGGAACTGAGCAGTGTAGCCGTTTTCATCCACAATCCACAGGTTATAGACACCCAGAGCCAGCTCAGGTACGTTGAATGTTCCTTCGAAGCTCCCGATTGTATTGGACTCGCCATAGGCAATAGGCGTCGTCCCGAGATATATGGTCACTGGACTGCCCGAACTGAATCCAATACCTTCGATTTCAATGGTATCCTCATACACGCCGCTGGCAGGACTAACCACAACCGAAGGCACAATCTCCAATCCGGTAACCGCCAGGTTTCCCTCATCGTCCCTGGCGATTACCTGGTGCACACCGGCGGGGCCTGTCGGAACGGCGAACTCGTGTTGGTACTGGCCGGTAGGGTCACTTAGCGTACTACCAAGCGAGATTTCCTTGCTATCGTAGGCAAAGACGAAATTTATATATCTATCGGCGTAGAAACCCCAACCCGTAGCCTCAACCGTGGCACCAATAGTCGCACTCGTAACACTAAGCTCTATTTCAGCCGTGGGTATGGTAAAATAAGTCTCCGCCAGAATGGAGCCAAATGGCCCTTTGACCGATACTATCACCGTTCCAGGAGTGACATAGTCAGGTACGTCAAAATATACCGTGAATTGACCGGGGGCCGATACCATGACCGGACTGGAAGGTATTAGCTGGTCATCAAAATATACAGAGAGATAATCACCCACGTAAGAATCGAAGTTCGTTCCGGAGACTTCTACCCTGGTCCCGGCAGCGCCGTAAGTGGGTGACAACGATATTAGAGGGGCCGCCCACACCGGGTATGCCGGGATGACCACCAGAGAAACGATGAAGACAATGGTAGCAGCTATTAAGGTCCTATGCTTCACGGCTCCCCCCAATCACCAGGAAGCGTCAGGCTCTGCTAATGGTAAGCGATACGGGGTACTATGTCAATAAGTTTTCCATAACTATATTATCATAAGCCAGTTCAGACAGAGGGGAGTTTAAGAGGGCATAGCCCTCTTGATTATTTACTTCCCCCTCCCCTCTGGGGAAGGGGACCAAGGAGATGGGGCCTCCATCACCAAACAGGGGACAAAGCCCTATATAACCGGGTAAATATCATTGACGGTTTACACTGATTCGTGTAAAATCTGGCCATGAGTAATCGCTCCGGTACAGAAAAGCGCCAGCAGTGGGACGGTAATAATATACGCGCCCTGAGGAATCACCTGGGACTGACCCAACGTGAAATGGCCGAACAGCTGGGCACACGCCAGCAGACAATCAGCGAATGGGAGAAAGGACTGTACCGCCCGCGGGGTACCTCCTCCACCCTGCTCACCATCGTTGCCGAGAGGGCACAGTTTAAATATCAGCCACAGTCCAAAGACAAAGAAGGCTAAGTGCCTAGCGTTAAGGTTGGACAAGAGACCTCCTGCACTACCTGGACAACTTCTGACAGGTGTTATTGAGATATGAATATCGGGGTATGCAAGCTAAATCTACGCCTTCCGGGCAACTCGTCGCTCAAGGATAAAAGACGGGTACTGAAGTCAATCACCAGCCGGGTATCAAATAAATTCAACGTTGCCGTGGCCGAGGTTGATAACGGCGACCGGTGGCAACTGACCACCATCGGCATCTGCTGCGTCAGCAACGACCACCGTCATGCCAACGAGATTATGTCAAATGTAATTGCCTTTATCATAAATAACATTTTCGACGCCGAGATTCTCGACTACGAGATAGAGATTATTCCGGTCTCCTGATACCCGATAACAGTAAGGAGTTAGCGAGAGCTGCTAATGGATGCCTCGGCGTTCCTCCAATACCTTACCACACTGCCCGGCTACAGCGACCAGATTGTCCATGTGGAGCACATCCCATCCCGTAAAGCCACCAACGGAAAATTGGATACAGAATTACCGGTTGCCCTGCACGACCGCCTCTCCGAGCGCGGTCTCCTGCCCCTCTACCACCACCAGGCAGAGGCGATAAACCATTCTCGCCGCGGACAGCACGTGATGGTGGCCACCTCCAGCGCCAGCGGCAAGACCCTCTGCTACAACATACCCGTACTTGAGGCATTACTGACCTTACCGGAAAGCCGCGCCCTCTATCTCTTCCCCACCAAGGCCCTCGCCCAGGACCAGTTACGCAGCCTGCGGGAGCTAGCTTATCCTGACCTGGCAGCCGCCACGGACTTCAGCACCTATGACGGAGATACCCAGCCAATTGAGCGGGCGGATATCAGAAAAGAAGCCAGGGTTGTACTTACTAACCCGGATATGCTTCACGTGGGTATCATGCCCAATCACCAGCAGTGGTCGCGGTTATTGCGCAACCTGAGATACGTGGTTGTGGACGAGGCTCACGTCTACCGGGGCGTTTTCGGTTCACACCTTGCCGGTATCCTGCGTCGCCTGCGCCGACTGTGCCGGCTGTACGACTCGAAGCCACAGTTCATCTGCTCTTCGGCTACAGTGGCCAATCCCGGCGAGCTTGCCGAAAAACTAACCGGCTTGCCTTTCAAAGTGGTCAACAAAGACGGCTCTCCTCACGGAGGGAAGGAATTTGTTTTCTGGAATCCGCCAATCATCGATATCGCTAAAAGCAGCCGGCGCAGCGCCAACACGGAAGCGACCAACCTGTTTACCGAGTTGCTCACTCAGGGCATACGCAGCCTGACCTTTGCCCGCACCCGCCGCCTCACCGAGATAATCTATGTCTACTCGCGGAACCGGCTGGCCACCGCCGACCCGGAACTGGCCGGGCGAATCAAACCCTACCGGGCTGGCTACCTCCCTGCAGAGAGACGTCAAATCGAGCAGGAGCTCTTTAGCGGTCAGCTCCTCGGGGTGGTCGCCACCACCGCGCTGGAACTGGGCATCGATATCGGCGGACTGGATGCCACCGTACTTACCGGCTATCCGGGGAGTATTGCCAGTACCTGGCAGCAGGCCGGCCGGAGTGGTCGGGGGAAGGACAGCTCGCTCAGTTTCCTCATCGGACTCGATAATCCCCTCGACCAGTACTTCATGCGACACCCGGATTTCTTTTTCCAGAAAAACTTCGAGAATGCCCTGGTCAATCCGGACAATCCGTACATCAACAGGGCCCACCTGCTCTGCGCCGCCTGGGAATTGCCCCTAAGCACCCAGGATGAGGAATTCTTCGGGTCTGTGCTTAACAGGGAAGTAGCCGAACTGGAGAAACGAGGTGTGCTCAGACAGCGCCGCAACAAGTGGTACCTGACGCCCTCCATTGCCCGCCCTTCGCGAAGTATAAATATCCGCTCCGCCTCCGGCGATAACTACAGTATCTTCGATGCCTCATCCGGCTCTTTGCTGGAGGCAGTGGACGAAAATACGGCCTTCTTCGAGATATACCCCGGGGCCATCTACCTCCACCAGGGAGAATCATACCTGATTACAGAGATGGAACCAGCTACCCGTACCGCCTATGCCAGCCCGACCGACGTCGACTACTATACTCAGGGTAAGGAACTAACTGACCTGCAAATCATTAAAGTCAGGCGTGAGAAGCGCACCCGGAAGGCAAGGGTCTACCTCGGGGATGTCGAGGTTACTACCAGCCTGGTCGGCTTCAGGAAAAAAGCCCAGTACACCGACGAGGTAATCGGTGAGGAGCCGCTGGAGCTGCCGCCACAGCATTTCCCCACGGTAGCCCTCTGGTTTGATATTCCGGTTAAGGCCATCGACTGGATTGAGCAAGAGAATTTAGACTCGGCCGGGGGACTTCATGCCGCCGAGCACGCTGCCATCAGCATCCTGCCCCTCTTCGCCCTGTGCGACCGCAACGACATCGGCGGCGTCTCTACGCTGCTCCACCCGGACACCGGTCGGGCACAGATTTTCATCTATGACGCCCACCCCGGCGGTATCGGTATCGCTGAGAAGGGGTATGAGCTAATAACACATCTATGGGACGCCACCCTCAAGACCATCACCGAATGTCCCTGCACGGAAGGATGTCCGAGTTGCATTCAGTCCCCGAAGTGTGGCAATAATAATAAGCCGCTGGACAAAGAGGCAGCCAGGATACTGCTCGAAGAGCTGCTGTTTCAACGTCTAGAGGAATATGAGCAATGAAAAGGTGGCTGTGCCCAATACTGGCAATAATACTGTTGATGACTGCCATTGGGGTTAATGGTTGTAAGAATACGGGTGCCCAGGATGGTGAATCCCCTGATGATACTAGCGGTGGCGTATTCCTCGAGATGTTGGCGCTCATTCCTGACCTCCCTGGGATTCGAGAATACGTACAAATTACCGATTATACACGCATCAGGGAGCTCTTGGATATCGCTCGTCCCGCGGCGGATGTCTCCGAAGAGGTCATACGGGATTATATTCTCGCGCTGACATATGGCCCACCCGATACACCATTACACCCCAAGGCTTCTTTTTTAAGTGGATCAGACGGTCTACAAAACCCAGTCAGGAGACAAAATACCGGATTCGGGCCACAAGACATAAATGCAGATATCGCTGGCGGGGTGAAACCTGATTCATATCTACCATCACCATACGAAGCAATAAAAGGTCATTTTGACTTTCCTGATGTCGATGATGCAATGGGCTCATATGATGAATCCCTGACGCCTGAAATCGGTAGCTACCAGGGAATCACAACCTATACCTGGGACCATAGCCCCAATTTGGAAAGACGGCTGGTGCCACCAATCTTTGACAAAGAGGGGCGGGGCTCCTCATTAGCGGTTCAAGACGAATACGTCTTTCTGGCCTATACTCCTGACAACCTTGCTAATATGATAGACGCTAGCCAGGGTAATATTCCCAGTCTGGCGGATAATCCTGATTTCAGAGTGATGGCGACCGCCTTCACAGAAATGGGGGCTCACTCTGTTATTCTAAGCGAAAGCGGATTGAAGGACATACCTTTTTTTACTGATTCCTTATTATGGATGTATGGTATTAATGATTCTGTGACACGGGAAGAGATTATTACGGAGGCAAGTCCACTATTAAGTTACTACCGTACCTTTGGCGTCGGTATCGGCTATGATGACGAGGGTCTGTTCATAACAATAGTGCTGGTTTACGATGGGCCTCAGCAGGCTGAAGCCGACGTCGACGTTTTTGAGCAACATATTGAAGAGAATACTTCTCTATACCTGGAGACACCGTGGCGGGATATCGTGGACAGCTATGAGGTATGGGCCGACGGGAGAAGCCTTCGGGCCGTACTTCGAGGTGATATACTGGTTGACTGGCTCAGTATATTCTACTATTCAGATACGCTCTTGGTATGTGAGAATGAACCTCAAGAATAGAAAGGGAGAAGAATAGTTGACCATTTCAATTGACCCGGTGGCGTTCAGCATCGGCCCGGTAGACATCCGCTGGTACGGCATCTTTATTGCCCTGGCCATTGTCTGGCTAGTTGTCTGGATGTTATGGCAGAAGAAGCGCGGGGCAGAATTCAGCTACGACACCATCTTTACCGGCTTTCTGGTGGGTATCCCTTCGGGCGTTATCATCTCAAGACTTCTGCACGTGCTCGACAACATCGTGGTTGCTAAGGTGCACCCTGAGCTTGCCGCCGCCGGCCAGGTGATTGATTACACCCAGGACCCGGGACGTATCATCGGCTTTGAAGGCCTGACCGCCTATGGGGCTGTGCTCGGGGCCGCCCTAGGTGTCTGGATATACTGCAAAATCACCAAGCTAGATATGGGCCACGTCAGCCATACCATTGCTCCGGCCATAATCGCCGCCCAGGCTATTGGCCGGATTGGTTGTACCCTAAACGGCTGCTGTTATGGCGTGGCCTGTAACCTGCCCTGGGCCATCGAATACACCAACCCTGGTACAGAGGCTTTTGGTGCTGGCACTGTGCATCCCACCCAGATTTACGAAATAATCTTCAACCTGATAGTCTTCGGAGTGCTGTGGAAGCTAATGAGCAAGGTCCGCACTGACGGTACGTTATTTCTTATTTACCTTGCCCTGTATTCGGCCTGGCGGGTTGGCATAGACTTTATACGCCCCGGTAATCCGTTCCTCTTCGACCTGCACCAGGCACAGGTTATCGGTATCATCGTGCTGGTTATCACTATCCCGTTACTGGTCCGCCGCTGGCCGTGGTTTAAAAAAGAAGAAACACCGTTACAACAGGAACTGGAGGTATCTTGATGGATTGGGACATTTTTACTATCACGACAATCGTCATCTGGGCAGGCAGTTTCGTCGTAGTAGCCGTCGACTCCGTTATGCAGGGTATCAGCCCCTGGTTCTGGCGTTTCGCCGGACTCTTCGGCGGCCCGTTTGCCCTGCTCGCCTACGGTCTAATCCGTGAAAACACCCGAAAAGCACAAAGATAGAAGTATTAACCACTTACCAGTCCTCAGACTGAGCTCTCTCAGCCGACCACAGTGAAGTCGAGCAGGTTGAGACGTAGCATCATCTGTCCGCTCCAGTGGTCAATCTCCAGGTTATAGACAACGTCCAGCAGAGCGGATGTCTTCGGCTGGTCACCACCCATCCCGAAGCCGACTGCATCCCAGGTAATATCACCCTTTTTCAGCTTGAACCTAAGATGGTCCCCGTTATTGCCCATCGTCCGGCATTCAACCACCTCAACACCACGACTGAGGAAGGTAGGTAATGGATTGCCCTGCCCGAAGGGTGCCAGTTTTTGTATCGATTGGTAAGTCTCCCCAGCAAGGTCGGAAAGAGCAACCTCAGCATCGATATCCAGTCGCGGTCGCAGGTCCACTCCATCTAGTTCGATAGCCGCTGTTTCGAGTAGCTTTTCCCTTAGAGCAGGCAGATAACGGGTTGGCATAACGAATCCGGCTGCCTGGGCATGCCCGCCGAACCGGGTAAAAAGGTCGCTGCAATGGCTCAGGGCATCAATGATATTGAACTCGGGAATACTGCGACAACTGCCCGTACTCGTCCGACGGCCTACACCAACGACAACTGTTGGCCGGTAGAACTCATCTGCGAGCCGACCTGCCACCAGCCCGGCAATACCGGCGGGATAGCTTTCGTCACCGACCATCAGCAGGGGCAAAATCCCCTGCTCCTCCACCTGCTCCCGTGCCCTGGCAGTGGCCTTACTCGTCAGTTCTTGACGCTCCGCGTTCTTCTTTTCCAGCCAGGCAGCCAGTTCCTGCGCTCTCTCCGGCGATTCAGTCATCAGCAGCTCATAGCTCGGTAATGCGTGGTCCATACGGCTGGCCGTATTCAACCGCGGGGCGATGACCCAGGAGATGTTCTCCGAAGCAACACTGCCGACAGTTAGCCGGGCCTGGTTTATCATCTCCCTGAGACCAAGTCGGGGAGCCGCGTTGAGCATCTCCAGACCGCGTTTCACCAGGTAACGGTTCTCGCTGAGTAACGGTGTCATATCAGCCACCGTCCCCAGGGCTACCAGGTCCAGTAAACTATCGAGGTATCTCTCCTGCCCGACACTGCGGAGAAGCGCCTGGAGTAGCTTGTAGGCAACACCCACCCCGGCCAGTTCCGAGAAGGGGTACTTCGAACCCGGAAGCTTCGGGTCAACCACCGCCACTGCCGGAGGGACTTCATCAAGCGGGGTATGGTGGTCGGTAATGACAATATCAAGCCCTGTCCGACGCGCTTGCTGGACCTCGACCACACCTGTAACACCGCAGTCAACAGTTATAACCAGACTAATCCCCTGCTCACGGAGTTGGCGGAGGACACCCGTCCTCAGGCCATGACCCTCCCCAAGTCGACTTGGTATATAGGGGATAGGCCTGCCTTCGAGGAATCCCAGGCCCTGGACGAGGAGTGCCGTCGCCGTGATTCCATCTGCGTCAAAATCACCATAGACAGCGATATTTTCCCCGGAGAGTAAAGCGCGGTAGACCCGGGATACTGCCTGGTGCATGTCTGGCAGTAAAAAGGGGTCGGCAGATAACCTTTCGTCGGCGGCGAGGAACGGCTCCAGTTGAGATGGGTCTGCAAGACCACGATTAAAAGCCAGCTGGGCCATTAACGGGGATAAACCCGGAACCCTGGATAGTAACTGGTCTGGAATACGCGGTAGCAGGTTCCAGCGCTTACCGTTCAAGCCTACGCCCCACGAAACTCCTGGAAAACAAGCACGGAATTGTGGCCGCCGAAACCAAACGAATTGGACATGGCAGTGGATACCTTGACCTGGCGCGCCTGATTCGGCACGTAATCAAGGTCACACTCCGGGTCGGGCGTAGTATAGTTGATTGTCGGTGGTATGATGCCGGTCTCGATTACCTTAAGGCAGACCATTCCCTCGATAGCTCCGGCTGCCCCCAGTAGGTGCCCCATCATTGATTTTGTGGAGCTTATCGGCACCTTATAGGCATAGTCCCCACAGACACTCTTGATTGCCATTGTCTCTATTCTGTCATTCAGCGGAGTTGAGGTACCGTGCGCATTAATATAGCCAATATCGGTCGGTTCCAATCCTGCTTTACGTATCGCCATCTTCATCGCTCTAGCGGCACCTTCACCATCCTCCGCCGGCTGGGTAATGTGAACTGCATCACTGCTGGCACCGTAGCCGGTGATTTCGGCCAGAATACGAGCCCCCCGTTCCTGCGCAAAGGCAAGGTTCTCCAGGATAAAGACGGCTGCACCTTCACCAATAACAAAGCCGTCACGGTTAGCATCAAAAGGCCGCGATGCCTCCTGCGGCGGGTCATTATTATTAGAGAGGGCACGGTTGGCAATGAAACCGGCTACCCCTATTGGCGTAAGTATAGACTCAGTGCCACCGGCGAGCATAACCTGGGCATCACCACGCTTGACTATCTCGTACGCCGTACCGATGGCGTCGGAGCCACTGGAACAGGCAGAGGTGGGACAGAAGTTCGGGCCCCTTGCCCCCAGGGTTATCGATACCTGAGCCGAGGCCATGTCGGCAATCATCATCGGCACCAGAAAGGGACTCACCCTGTCCGGTCCACGTTCCAAGAGAATGCTGAGCTGCTCGGACAAAGTCATCAGTCCCCCGATACCGCTGCCCACCAGAACACCGGTATCATCCCGGATACTGTCATTAATCTCTAACTTGGCGTCCTCTACCGCCTGCATGGCCGCCACCACCGCCAGCTGTGAGAAGCGGTCCATACGGCGTGCTTCCCTGCGCCCAACATAATCGGTCGGCTCAAATCCCTTGACCTCACCAGCAATCCTCGTTTCGAAACCGTTTGTATCAAACTGCGTGATGTAGTCAATCCCGGACTTACCGGCAATCAGACCTTCCCAGGTAGTATCCATATTGAGACCCAGCGGCGTGAGTGCACCTATGCCAGTAATGACAACCCTGTTTGCTGAAACATTCACCAACGTAGCCCTCCTCCATGCAAATGTACTGTCATTTGCTGTTAGTGAATTACAGCAAGTATAATGGATTACCCGGTCGATAGTCAATGATTGAATTCCACTCCTTTCCGCCATTGTCAGGATAGAGTTACAGACCACGGGAGAGCAGAATAAAGACGACGAAAGTTGCCCTGGATACCCTGGGCTGCAAGCTAAACCAGGCAGAGACAGAGCTTCTGGCAAGAGAGCTGGTTCAGGTCGGGTATGAACTGGTCACAAACGTCAGTCAGGCTGATATCTACATCCTCAATACCTGCACCGTGACCCATATTGCTGACCGCAAGTCCCGTCACCTGTTGAGACTGGCTCAGCGCCGGAATCCCGGTGCTTTGCTGGTGGCTACCGGCTGTTATGC
>Ga0209427_10009495_pt1 | contig 10840 bp, 8 predicted proteins | sample DeeMarSWOR136_30_FD_187465 | JGI IMG/M metagenome (GOLD analysis project Ga0209427, IMG submission 187465) | Marine sediment microbial communities from White Oak River estuary, North Carolina - WOR-1-36_30 (SPAdes) (version 2) | ecosystem: Environmental > Aquatic > Marine > Intertidal zone >... | reverse complement strand
GGCTTCCGATCCATACTTTCCCGTAATCCTGGTTAACTCGCGGGTTATGGTTGCCACGGCCTCGTCCCAGGAGATTCTAACGTATCGGCTCTTCCCCCTGTTTTCGGTACTTCTATCTCCATTCTGGTCCCAATCAACCCTCTTTAACGGGTAGAGAATCCTGTTTGGAGAATAAATCCGTTTTTTATAGGCCAGGGCGAAGGGAGGCAATAGTGTTTTCATACTGGGTTCCAGGATCTTGCCGCGTGCCTCTATTTTCCAAGGATTGAAATTCTTCCTGTCATATTTCCATTCATAATTTAATGGTCGTATCCTGACTATCTTCCCACTATTGACATCAACAACCGAGGGATTGCCATCGATGCCGAAATTCGCCAGACTAAGCCCTTTTACGAAGGATTTTTTGTTTCCAGTCATGTATATCCTCACTTTCATATATCTTAATTGCCATCGTATATTATGCCAGCTACCAATTTATGATTACAAGCGTTGTTGTTTCCTAAGCAATTTGGCATTCTTAAACACTACTAGCCTGCTTTCGTACTCGTTTGAACAAACTGACGAATTGTATATTTATCAGTTATCCATCAGTAGCAGCGGAAATAATACTAAATATTAGAGAAGATACCAGAACTAAAGGCCGTTCACCGCGGTTTCTATTCGCCTTAGGGCTTCTTCGAGGATTCTCCGGGGACACGCTATATTCATTCTCTGGAACCCTGAACCGCCCTTCCCGAAGAGGAACCCATCGTCAAGACCAACTTTCGCTTTCCGCCGCATAAATTCTCTCAGAGCCATGTCATCCAGTCCCAGGTCCCGGCAGTCAAGCCAGATGAGATAGGTTCCCTGCGGCCTGATGACTTTGATTAAGGGTATTTTCATTTCGAAATATTCCAGCAGAAAATCCAGATTCCCCTGGAGATATTCCATGATTTCTTCAAGCCACTCGTCACCGTAAAGATAGGCAGCCTCCATCGCCGCCAGACCAAACAGGTTTGGACCCGGCATAATGCCAGTACTTGCCTCATTGAAGATATCGCGTAGTCTTTTATTCGGGATTATTATTGAAGAAGCCTCCAGGCCGGCCAGATTAAAGGTTTTACTCGGTGCCATACATGTAATACTGTTCTGTTCGAATTCTTCGGAAATCAATGCAAATGGGGTATGTTTGTATCCTTTGAATAATAACTCACAGTGGATTTCATCTGAGATAACTGTGGCACCGTGGTCTATCACAGTTCTTCCTAACCTTGTTAATTCCTCCCTGTTCCAGACTCGTCCGATAGGGTTCTGGGGATTACAAAGAATAATTGCCTTAATCCTGTGGCTATCATTATGCATACCTGCTTTCAGGAGGAATTTGTTTTCCAGGTCTTCGAAGTCCATTTCATATATTCCTCCTGATAATCTCAGTTCATTGGTTATTATCTGGCAACCGCCCTGCTTGACCACGGGGAAAAAGGGGTAATAGACGGGCTCCTGTAAAATAATCTCGTCGCCGGGGTGCGTCAAAGCCCTAACAGCGACACTCAGGGCTGGTATAACTCCAGGAGTAAACACAATCCATTCCGGCTGTATTTTCCAGTTGAATTTTCGCCATAAGCGGTCGACGACTGCCTCCATGAGATCCGGCCCGGGATAAGTATAACCGTAAAACTCGTGGGCAGCCCGGTTTTTCAAAGCCTCAACAATGGGTCTGGCCGCCGGGAAGTCCATGTCAGCTACCCACATGGGGATAACGTCTTTACTCCCGAACAATGTCTCCACGGAATCCCACTTAGCGCAGTTGGTATTCTCTCTAGAGTAGAAACTGTCAAAATCATAGGTCATGCTGATCCCTCTTTTATCTCGGTATATTTTTCAGTATGAAATCAAGATGTATATCAATATTCCTGGAGTTTTCTCATATTCTAATACCTTTATTTTTAGCATTACAACAATTCATGTGTATTTACCCGCCTGGTTGCTAATTGCTACAACTCTTTATTTTAATATGTCTAGATAGTAACATAATGTTATTCGATATAAATCAAGGATGTGTCTCTGCAATACGGAAACGGGAATGCAAAAAGGATGCAATGTATTGCAGTATTAAATAGTGAGACCTCCGGGTAAACCGGACGGAAATCCATCTCGTAAGTTACAGGAGGTTATATGAATTACGTTGATGTGCTCAAACAACTGATATCTATCGATACCACGGTTCCTCCGGGGCTGAACTATGAAAAAGCTATCGATTTTCTACAACCGTTATTCGAGGAACTGAACTTTAAGACCATGAAAGTTTTCATCCCACCTGAGCATGCGGAAGGTAGAGAGGGGCGCGTCAATCTGGTATGCCATCGACGGGTGCCGAATATGCGGCGTGTGATATTCTATGGCCATATTGATGTTGTTCCGGCCGAAGGTTGGAATGCCTTCAGCCCTCGATCGGAAGATGGGAAAATCTTCGGTCGAGGAGCGGCCGACATGAAGGGAAGTATCGTGGCTCTTCTTCTTGCTCTGGAATTGATAAAAGAAGAGCCACTAAAGTATGACGTCTCGGTAATGATAACGACCGACGAAGAGTCTGGTCAGTCTAGCCAGCTACGATATTTAGCGCAGTATTTGCAGCCCGTATCGGGCACCTATTTTTTCAATCTGGATTCCAATTCCAGGTATGTTTCAATAACCAGCCTGGGGGCGATTCAAATGGACGTAAAGGTGAAAGGCAAATCGGCACATTCGGCCCTGTCCCATCTGGGAGAGAATGCTGTAGAAAATAGCATCCTGTTAATCAACGCGCTGATGGACTTGAAAAAGAGAGTTGTGAAGAAAGAATCAGCCATACCCGTTCATCCGGAGACTGGCATCACCAGGATGGTTCCCAGGCTGAATATTAACGTGATAAAAGGAGGCCTGAAATCAAACATCGTTCCTGACGAATGCCTGATATCAATAGACAGAAGACTGATTCCAGAGGAAAATATAGAACAAGCCAGAAAAGAGCTTTTGGACACACTCTCCTCAGTCCGGAATGTAGTGTGGGAAATAGAACATGAGGCATTCGTTCCTCCGATTCCCCCGTGCGAAGATCCGCTTGTAGATGAACTGGCCGTCATCGTTAAGGAGATCACGGGTCAGGGTGGCAAGTATGGGATGATGGGTTCTGGGGGTTTACCGCAAATCGTTGCCGAATGGGGAGGAAAAGAGTTTGGTCTGGGTGTCATAAGACCGGAATGTAATATTCATGGTAAGGAAGAGTTCGTCTATCAAAAAGATATCGAGGACTTGGCGGAAATTATCGCAAGCTTTCTTAAATCATAATAGATGATAATCTGGTGGAAATATCCCGATAAACGTATCAAGGAAGATGCTGCGTTTAACAGAAACTCAGAATGCTAAATAAACACACCGTATTTCAGCCGGTAATTTTTAATTTATACTAAATCCGCTGACTACCGGAGTCAGGTTTTACGATTCCTGCAGGCGGTTTCGTACCAGTCGGCCAAGACTTAGTTTCCAATGGCTTACAAATAATCTCAGTAACGTGGAGGTCGCTGAGTTTAGTGGAAGGAGCGGCGATAGCTACAATGGCGGTGTCGGCACCACGACCGGTACCAGTAACCACGATGACCTTTTCACCGGTAGCTACATACCCAGAAGCGACCACCGAAGTTCTCGAATTTGGTAACTTTTCCCTAATCCTTACAGTTCTAGGACATGATTCCAATCTCTTGGTTCGTGCCGACAAAGACAACATTTATGTCTCCCATTTCAACAGCAGGTTTTCAGCGAACAAAGAGGGCGTTAACTATTCTTGGGAAGTGTTGGGTTAATAAAGTGAATATGGATGCAAGTCGCCTAACTACCGCAGCTAAAGAGAAATTACCGCAATAAACTAGTTATGAATATATCACTATTAGATACTTATACATGTGGCAGCCGGTGGGTATGATGTCTGGAAAAAGTTACCGGAAATTCTGGATAAAGCCAACGCTACTTGACATGGAACGCAGAGAAGAATACTATCTTTCAGGTAGATAGTATTTTAGGGTGAAATGAAAAAGAATCGGCTTTTAACCAAATATGGGTTAATTAGCGCCATAACATCGCTGAAAAAATATATAACTGAGTCACCAGAGAAGAAGGAGGAAAGAAATGACTACCCAGAAAGACTGGGCACTGAAAGGGACTTTTTACGAGTGCTGCCGTGCATTGGATGGACACTGTGGCCTGTGGTTTGGCAGGGAACTACCGTCAGCTTGTGCCAACCTATTGACGTACCAGATTAAGGAAGGCCACATACAAAACGTGGACATGAAAGGAATTATAATTACCTGCCATATGGATGGTATAGGTCCAAAGCCTTCTGATATGGCCAAAGGTGTGAAAGAGGGAGCTGCCTACATCAGTGACAATGCTACTGACGAGCAAAGGAAGATCCTGGAGCCTTTCATAATGGAGCACTTAGAGGGGAGGATGTGGAAAAAACGCCTTGGCGTAAAGTATGTTGATATCAAGATAACTGAGGAAAATGGCACTTACCGCATTACTATGCCCTTCGGGGAGTTGGAGATGTCTCTGGCCATAGGTGGCGACGGGAAAAACCCTATACGCATGGAAAATCCCTCCATGCCTTTTCTTAGCAATGTCAGGTTCTGCAACACTCGATTCTGGAAGTACTATGACTACGGTAAGAATCTGGAATATCACAATACTTCTGGAGGCATAGCGGACTTCTCTTTGTGAGAGAGAACAGACACTGTTCAGGAAGATATCCGTATGGGTGGTAGACGGATTAAAGAAATTGAGGCTGAAATTGCTGACCTGAAAGCCAGATGGCCTGCACACTCAATTCCGCCTAAGATGTGGCAGCAGCTAGAAGAACTGGAAGAAAAGCTGGAGGAAGCAAAAAAGCAGTCAAAAGCTGATGAATAATAGGTGGCAGCGGGTGGATTCGAACCGCCGACCAGGGGCTTATGAGACTACCGAAAGTACGCATTAAAAGGTATAACTTTCCCTAAGATATTCAGCTTTATATAAGTATTATTAGAACCACGGCTTCATGCCAATGTTCGTGAAGAGGTGAGTAGATTTTACTACTTTTGCCGACTCTAAAGTCTTACCAAGTTATTGAACTTTACAATATAAAATTAATACTCGATCTCAGTGTCTTTCAGAAACTGTAAGACATTTATCACCGTTTCCACATCACGCCATCCCTGAGTCCCTTTCTTCTCATGTGCTTTTTCAAGCGTACTGATAAACCAGCCAGGCCGATCTGATATGAATTTCTTAAAGTCCTCCTGTATAACTGGCCAAAGTTCCAATAGAGTACGTTGCTTCTCTTGCATTTCCATCACCTCCAGATTAATGAAATAGGCTTTGCTCTAAACCTTTAGTAACGGCTTCATGGTTAATGGGACTATAATAGTTGTCACTATCGCCATGATAACTATACCTGAGAAAACAGCAGTTACAACCGATGGCACCGGCACAGGTTGAGTGAACAGCCCCGCCTCCAGAGCCACTACAGCGACAACTATCTCCACGGCCCCCCTGCCATTCATGCCGCTGCCAATAGCCAGACTCTCCCTTGTCGAGAAGGCGGAAAGTCTAGCCGGAAGTCCACAACCTAACACCTTTCCGATTATCGCCGCTAGTAGCAGCGCCAGAACGAATAATGGCGCCGTGGTTAATGCCAGGAGGTCAACGTGGAGACCGATAGAGACAAAGAAAAGAGGGGCAAGAAAACCGAGGGTTATTCCCTTGACATGCTCCTCAAGATGGGCTGCCACCTTTTTACCGAAGGTCTCCTCGCGCAAGAACATGCCGGCAAAGAGGGCCCCGATGATAAAATGCATACCGGCATATTCTGCAGCGACGCCGAAGACGAGGGCAATAACCATGGCGATACTGAATTCCATCTCTTCGAATTTTGATAGCCGGGATATCCTCCCCAGACGAGGCATGAGATATTTGCCAGCAATAAAGACAAACAGGAAGAAACCGATTATCTTCAGGGCTAGAATAGCCAGTTCACCTGCTGGGGGGGTACCGCCTTCCGCTAATATGGTGGTTAGGATGGCGAGTAAGAACAGCCCCAGAACATCGTCGACGATAGCCGCATTCATAATCGTCTGGCCCAGACGGGTATCCAGCTGCTTCATCTCGATGAGTACCCGACTGAGGGCCGGGACCGCCGTAATAGAGAGAGCGACGCCGATAAAGAACGACTGTGCGAACTTATAGGATGAGTCAGGCAGGAATATGTATCCGATGAAAATTCCCAGCCCCAGCGGGATTATCACCCCGCCCAGGGCAACCGCCACTCCCGTTCTGGAAGCCCTGACCAGTTTACGAACATCCATTTCCATTCCTGCCATGAGCATGAGGAAAAACATGCCCAAGCTGGTGATAGCCCCAAAGACCTCATTATCAGTGAGACCGGCAAACTGGGTGAACGGGCCGTAAGATATAACAGCCCCGAGCACAACCCCGATAAGAAGCTCACCGAGGATGGCAAGCTGGCCCAATCTCTGCATCAACTCGCCGGTAGCTCGTGCCAGAACAATTAGAACCAGAATAACAACCAATAGCTCTGTCATCTCTTACCTTTGAAAAATACTAATGATGTGTTTAGTTTCTTCTATCGTTGATAATCGTTTAATGTATACCGAAAATTATGTATTCTATATAATTTAGTGTCAAGCAATATGTTTGAATAGTAGTCAAATAGTTGTTAATAATACTATTTAGAGCTACCAATTAACAGGGAATTTCCAGACCAGTATAAAAAATTTTTACATATCTTGATATTATATTATACTAATACTGCCTATCCGAAGATGAATTTATCAGAAATTGCAATCGATGTTATTAGACGGGATAGAGCGTGCAGGGGAGGGAAGGAAAATGGGTATAAGCAGCAAACAGCTACAAACCGAACTTCAAAAAATGTTCGTCAGCCGCGTCTCCTTCCGTAAGCTGGAAAGGAAACTATACGGGCATGACATTGCCGCTATGCCCGGACTGGTCAAGCCCTTCATCGGTAATACCATACCGGACGCCGTCGTGCAACCGGAATCGGAGACAGAGCTGATTGAGCTGGTTAAGTGGGCGGCTAAAAACGGGGTAGCCCTTACCCCGCGCGGCAGTTCTTCTTCGGGCTACGGCGGCGTCATACCGGTAAGAGGGGGCGTCGTCGTCGATTTCTACCGCATGAGAGCCATCAAGAATGTTAATAAGGCTGAACAGACGGTGACGGTTGAGCCCGGCATTGTCTGGGAAAAACTGGACAACGAGCTTATGAAGCAGGGGCTGACCCTGCGGCTTTACCCCTCCAGCTACCCGTCGGCCACGGTCGGGGGCTGGCTGGCACAGGGGGGAGCCGGCATCGGCTCCTACGAGGCAGGGTGGTTCCGCGATAATGTCCTGAGCGCCCGGGCGGTCATGCCCGATGGCTCGGTCAGGGAATTCAGCGGCGACGACCTCGATCTGGTGTCCTCGGCCGAGGGTATCACCGGGCTTATCAGCGAGGTGACCCTGCTCATAAAGCCCCTGGAAGACCTGGACGTTGTGGCCATCGGCTGCCCGGATGCTTACGACCTGCAGAGGATGGCGGAGGACATGATAGAAAGGAAGCTGCCTATATGGTCGCTGGTCTTTATCAATCCCCGCATGGCCGAACTGAAGAACAAGGCACCGCTGCTGGAGCACTTCGAGTTCCCCGTCGAGGAAAGGGTGCTCCTGCCTGCCTCTTATATTATGACAATAGCCTTCCGCAAGAAGGACCGTGACGCAGTCATGGCTGGGCTGGACGAGGTCATGAAACCATGCCAGGCGGAGCTCCTCAGCGAACGCATTGCCGAGCATGAGTGGAAGAACCGTTTCAAGATTATGATTGTCAAGCGGCTCGGGCCCAGCCTGGTACCGGCCGAGGTGGTCATCCCCCTCACCAGACTGGGAGATGTCATGGCTGAGATTGAGAATAAGGTTGACCAGCCGGTAGTTAAAGAAGGCGTCGTTATCAGAGAGGGCGCCAGCGGCGAGCCGGAGGTAGTCATCCTGGGTTTCATCCCCAGCGACCAGCGCCGATTCTCTTATAACTTTGTCTTCGGGCTGTCTCTGACCATTATGAAAATCGCCGAAAAGCACGGCGGCCGCGCCTATTCTCCTGGACTCTACTTTGCCAGCAAAGCTAAAAATATACTGGGTGCCGATACCGTAAACCGAATCAAGGACTTCAAGAATAAGGTCGACCCTAAGGGAATCCTCAATCCGGGTAAAGTGCTCGGTGGCGGTATTGTCGGCGGTTTCATGGCCATCGCGCAGTCCATCGAGCCTGTTATCCGCCCCCTGGGCAATCGCATCTCCACCCGTATCGGGGAGAGGCCCACCAAGCCGGTGAGGGGTATACCGGCCGATGTCGCCTGGTACGCCTACGGTTGCTCACAGTGCGGCTACTGCGTTCAAGAGTGCGACCAGTTCTATGGACGCGGCTGGGAGAGCCAGAGTCCGCGCGGCAAGTGGTACTGGCTGCGGGAGTACATGGAGGGACGTGAAGAGTGGGACCAGTTCATGGTGGATACGATACTGGTCTGTACCACCTGCGAGCTCTGTAACCTGAGATGCTCGGCGTCGCTGCCCATCGAGCCGTCGTGGATGAAGCTGCGGGGTAAGCTTATTAACGAAGATAAAAAGATGACCTTCCCACCGTTCGAGATGATGGCGGCCTCGCTCACCAAGGAAGGCGATATCTGGGCGGCCTATCGCAAGAACCGCTCCGACTGGTTCCCCAAAGAGCTATGGGAGAAGCACGGGCCATCGCACAAGGCAAAAATAGCCTATTTTGCCGGCTGCACGGCCAGCCATGTTGAGACGGATATTCCCATAGCCGCCGTACGTCTCCTTGACGCTGCCGGGGTAGATTTTACCTATGCCGGTCAAAATGAAAACTGCTGCGGCACGCCGATGCTCGTTGCCGGCAAGTGGGACGTATTTGTTGAGACGATGAAGAAGAACATCGCCGCCATCAAGGAAATCGGCGCCGATACCGTGGTCACCTCCTGCCCCGCCTGCGATATGATGTGGCGGCAGATATATCCCCGCTGGGCGGAGAGACTGGGCATTGACTTCGGCATTACCGGCAGGCACTACAGCGAGGTTATCACCGAGCAAATAAAGGCCGGTAAATTCAAGTTCCCTGACACGGGTCGGAAGACAAAGGTAACTCTTCACGACTCCTGCCACATCGGGCGTGTATCCGATGTTTATGATGCCCCCAGGGGGTTCATCGAGGCAATACCGGGCGTGGAGCTTGTAGAGATGGAGCACAATCGAGAGTGGGCGCACTGCTGCGGCAGCGTACTTACGTTGATTAAAGAACCGCCGGTGGCGGCGGATATCGGTAAGTCGCGCATGGACGAGGCGATGGCTACCGGCGCCGAGAAAATACTGGCGTTGTGCCCGTGCTGCCAGTTCCAGTTCCGTGTTACCGCCGAGAAGAAGGGACTACCTATCGAGACCATCGACCTGGCGCGTTTCGGTGCCGAGACAATGGGCTACGAGTTACCCGACCCGAACCCTGAAGTACAGAAGCAGTGGGCCGTCTTCGAAGCCATGATTGCTCTGATGACACCCGAGGGCTTTGCTGACCTGATGGGGACGATGTGGCCTGAGTTGATTGATGCTATGCCTTTCGGTATGGGTAAGATGATGCGCCTCATGGGTAAAATCCCCGGTGCTCTTAACCTGATGAAGCCGATGTTCCCCATTCTGTTCCCCAGGTTGCTCCCAATGATGATGCCCAAGGTCATGCCAGTGATGCTGGAAAGAGTCGGTGAACGTATACCTATGCCTGACTACATGCGGGAGCAGATGCCGGAGCTGATGCCCAAGGTGATGGACAACCTCATGCCGCACATGATTGGCGATGTGGTTCCGCTGGTAACTGACCCGATTATAAGCTACCTGAGGGATTAAAAGCGCTAAGACAGTAATCAGGTAAAAATTGCCTGATTTGTTCCCTAAGAAGAGGGCTTTAGTGGGCTATAGTGTGACATAGGCCATGCATGTCTCGAACCTGCGACACCCTGATTAAAAGATACAAACCTATGATGCCAACAATTTCCAAGAAATGACAGCGGATATCAAATGGTTCGCAAGGCAAATTACTTTCTGTATCTAACAGGGCTATTCGGTATCGGGAAATGATAAATCGTTTGTTAGCAAAATCGTTAGCAAGATCGAAGCTTTAGGAACAATATAGGATCTTGCTGCACAATAGCCTCTATTGTGACTTGCTGCACATGACAAGCTATTGTGATGCGTACCAGACAATCTTGATGTCATTTACTCAGTTGCGGCTCTGTCATATTCCTTTCGGCTTTTGGTAGCCAAACTCGTGGCCAGCCAGCAACCCGGATCAGTCGCCATCATGTCGCCGGTTTCTTCATAAGCCCTGCCCCGGCAACCAGAGCAGGTGAGTTTATAATTACAAACACCACACTCACCCTTGAGCAGGTCTCTCTGCCGCAGTTCGGTCAATATCGGTGAACTTTTCCAGATAGACATTATGCTCTGCTCCCTGATATTACCCAGGTTAACCTGGAGCAGCATACAGGGATTCACCTCCCCGTTCGATAGGACCATTACGTAACCCATCGGCATCCCGGCGGCGCAGCCCCTGCCATAGTAAGGGATTCTGCGTAGCATCTCGGCCGGAAAGTGCTTCGGCTTGATATTCCTTTGCTGAAGAATAAGGGGGTATATGGGGCAACCCGGGACCCTTATCACAATTGGATAGTACTCCTGAGCCTGGGCAAGTTGCTCCATGGCAATCTTCCTCTCCTCAAGG
>Ga0209427_10009494_pt1 | contig 10840 bp, 14 predicted proteins | sample DeeMarSWOR136_30_FD_187465 | JGI IMG/M metagenome (GOLD analysis project Ga0209427, IMG submission 187465) | Marine sediment microbial communities from White Oak River estuary, North Carolina - WOR-1-36_30 (SPAdes) (version 2) | ecosystem: Environmental > Aquatic > Marine > Intertidal zone >... | reverse complement strand
CCAACCCTTTAAAGGTCAGAGCATGGCAGAGAGATTCGGTGCAGATCGGTTGAGAGATTTCCCAGGGCATGAAGAAAGAGAACCTTTCCAACCCTTTGAAGGTCAGAGCATGGCAGAGAGATTCGGTGCAGATCGATTAGTAGATTCCGAAGAAAGAGAACCTTTCCAACCCTTTGAAGGTCAGAGCATGGCAGAGAGATTCGGTGCAGATCGATTGAGAGATTTCCCAGGGCATGAAGAAAGAGAACCTTTCCAACCCTTTAAAGGTCAGAGCATGGCAGAGAGATTCGGTGCAGATCGATTGAGAGATTTTCATGAAGAAAGAGAACCTTTCGCAGGTCAGAGCATGGCAGAGAGATTCGGTGCAGATCGGTTGAGAGATTTCCCAGGACATGAACCTTTCCAGATTTCTTCTAATCAGCCACAATGGATGAACCAGGGATTCGGTGGACCCCCACAATTCGGATCTCAGGTAGACCTTCGACCTCAAAAACCTTTCACTGATAAACCTCAATGGAAGAGTTAAGGTCAATTGCAAGATCTTTGCTGTCGAACCCATTGCTCACAATAAGAGGAGGTAAGAACATGTCTGATATTGTGATTATATTGAAAGAGGGTAACCCAGTTGAACGAACGAATAAAAGCTGGCACATTTCTCTGCCAGCAGATGTTCCGATGAAGGATTTGCTCAATGCATTAGTCCCAAAACTAGGGCTGCCAACACAACGAGGTGGCCAAGTAACCTACAAGCTGCACCACGTACAGAGCAATAGAATCATTCCAGACGATGCAACTTTAACTGATGCAGGTGTTACAACCGACGATGTCTGCCTGCTTTTGAAAGATCAGGATAGTAGAATGCGCCCCCAGACTCACTACCAAAAACAGCCTGGTGATACAACCCTTATAGCTACAGCTCATGACATCATTGCCAAATCATATGCTCTTCTGTCAGAAACTTGTGGTCGCGATGGCAAGCACCTAGCCCGCGATGACAGTGTTGTATCCTGCCCCATTTGTGGGACACCCTACCACTACCAATGCTGGCTCGCAAATGGTAACCGATGTTCTCAACCTGGCTGCAAAGGTCGTGGCACTATCCAGCCTCATGAGTTAGTCGATCAATTCTGGAGTATGAGCGAGATTATCGGCGAACTTATGGAGGAATTTCCCCCCGAACTAACCAGTGAAACAAAAGAGGTATTCCATGCACTGACAGGGGTGGATTTCCAAATATTAGATCGATGGGACGAGCTCGAAGAAGATGAAGTGGACAAGTTATTAGAAGAGCTCGAAGAAGAGGATGCAGAATACGAAGACGAAGAAGAACTGGAAGAACCAGGCTTGCCTGCAGATGTTTCTTCAGGACTCAGGTTCACTCAAAAACATGTATGGATCGACATAACTTCTGGACGCGTTGGAATTACTGACTTTTTGGCTCAGCACATATTTCTCACCCTCGATGTAAAACTCCCTGAAGAGGGTCAAAGAGTTTCAGCAGGGGAAGTGGTTTCTGTTATATGGGCGCTCTCTGAATCCATGAAAGAAGTCGATGTACCTGTGTCCTCACCAGCAAGTGGAGTAATCTCTGCAGTGAACAGAAAATTCAAAGATAGGTTCCTTCGGTCTGCAGAGCCAGAGCTCATCTCTGAAGACCCCTATGGGCAGGGCTGGCTGTTCATTATCCAGCTTTCAAAATCTGCTCGAGCTGAGATTGAAAGACTGATGGATGCTGAAACATACCAGCAGTTCATCAGTGCAACCTGAAACCTCAATGACAATTAAGGAAATAGATCAGTTTCCAGTGGCTGTCCTCGAATTGTTTCGTATTCATATTCTGTTCTTGAGGCTGAGGCTGGAAACCTTTAAGTATCAACGGGTAAGGTATAATTATGAAGAATATAATCGGAGTAGTCCTTATCATGATACTCCTTTTAGGAGGGTGTGCTGAGCAGGATACTCCTGAACAGGTGAGTCCTCACGTGAAAGTTATAACTCTCATTGAAGAAAATGGCGGCAGGGTAGATTGGGGAAAAAATGGCATAGTCCACAGCAGATATGGCAAAGACGGGTACTATGATTTATGGGTCATGACAGAAGATGGTTCTGATGCTGAATGTGTAACCTGTGATAATCCTGGTATACCACAATTACACAATGGCCAACCAGCCTGGCATCCTTCAGGTGAGTATATTGTGTTCCAGTCCCAGGACCCTTTGTTACCACATACACCGCGGGAAGATTTGATGTTAACCCAGCCAGGCCACGGTAAACACAACAACTTGTGGATAACTGATCCTGAAGGTATAAACTTCTACCAGTTAACCCACATAAAAGAGAACAGGGCCATACTCCACCCACATTTTTCTCACGATGGGAAAACCCTCCTGTGGTCTGAAAGGATTGGAGACGGTCCACTGGACTGGGCAATTAAAATTGCTGATTTTGTTGTGACACCTGCCCCTCATCTGGAAAATGTGACAGCATACCAACCGTTAGGCAATGTCTGGTATGAAACCCATGATTTTTCTCCAACAGACTCCAAGATCTTGCTCACTGTAGGTACAGAATCCGAGTATAGTGGGTTCGATATCTGGGAAATGGACATTGAAACACAGGCTATGACCCAATTAACAGATAATCCAGACCAGTGGGATGAACATGCACACTACTCGCCTGATGGTAAAAAGATTGTCTGGGCATCCAGTTGCGGATATGTATATGACCCCAAGAAATGGACACAAACTCTCAGAACTGACTTGTGGATCATGGATTCTGACGGTTCAAACAAAGAGCGGCTCACCTATTTCAACGAACCTGGACACCATGAGTACATTGGTCGCCCTGCTATTTCCGCTGACAGCAGCTGGAGTCCAGACGGGAAAAGAATAGCAGTCTCTGTCAGCATGGGAACCCGGAAAGATACCCGAATTTTCATCGTGGAGATTGGATCTGAATCTTCACCAAAGGACTTCCAAAAGGACAGATGTATCTTTTATAGTCATACAGAAGGTAATACATACATGCTGTACGAAGTAAAAAGAGGAGGATTATGTGCACAAAATTATTCTCAAAACCTTTACTGAATGGACCAAGGATTTAGATCTGAAAGAGAGCAGAATTAAAATATTTGAGAACATCAGAGATATTCCCTATGTGGTAACGGGGATTACAGACCCTGAAAGAGGCCCTGTTGAACTTTTGCTCCAAAATAAAGGTACGTGTTCACCAAAACATTTTCTCCTGGGCATGATGTACCAAAAACTGGGAATCCCTGTTAAATATGGATCATACCCCTTTAGGTGGGGTGATTTGAACGTGGATTATCCTGAAAACCTTAAAAAAATGGTGAATAAGCTCCCTGTAACGCCTCACCTCGCATTGAAAGCGTACATTAACAATATGTGGGTTCTCCTTGATGCTACGTGGGACCCTCCTTTAAAGAAGGTGGGATTTCCAGTCAATGAGAAGTGGGATGGATTTACAGACACACAAAATGCTGTACCTGCAACAGAAGAGATCATCCATGATAGTATTGAAGAAAGAATAGAATTCTTGGAGTCAGATAGTACTGAACAGGAGTCAGATAGTACAGAACAAGATGAACTGATAGAGAAATTCTGCAATGAACTCAATAGATGGTTTGAAGAAGTGAGGAGTGGTTAGAACTGAGCTAAAATAGTCATTCTGAGAAAAAAAGAAAAGGAATAGTAGTTACTCGTTTCACCAGGGCCAGGGGTTTCCTCCAGTGAGGACACACCACCCGTAGGGAACAGCTCCATTGTAGCAATGTCCCGAAGGTTGGTAACCAATAGCCCAGCAGTATCCTTCTATTCCAAATCCCTTACCTATTGTTTCTTCTGTTATCAAGGATGGAAGAACTCCAGAAAAATGTCAAAACGTTTTAGAAGATCTTTGAATCTTCATTCATTCTTGAACTGATTATCCCTATTCAAAATCTCATGAACAGTTAATTCTCTAAAAACTATTTCTAAAACTTTCTTAAAATCTCTATCACGTGTAACTATTAAGTTTTCTAATGACAATACTGTCTTCATTTCAATACTGTCTGATAAATCTTTGAGTTATACAAGTACTATACTGTTTTCCAGCGCATCCATCACTACTGAAGAGGTCTCTTTTACTCTGTCAAACTCTTCTGGAAAGTAACACATGTAGTCTACATGTTTTGGAAATTTGGTCTTCCTCACAACCATAGGCATTCGTTTTAAAAAAGGAATTTTTCTGAAAGTTTCAGCTACCACGATAACATCTATGTCTGATTCTTCTCTCGCTTCACCTGTTATGCGAGAACCGAATAGTATTACCTTTTCTGGGTGAAGTTCTTCAATGATTTTCGGTAAAGCTTCCTCTTTGAATTTTTTTATCCAGAAATCATCCATTGTGACCCTCCAGTGGACTATATCTATCTTTCAAAGAATCAAAAATTTTCTTTGCCAAACCAACCTTTTCTTGTGCTATCTCCTCAGTATATTCCTCATAGGGGATGTGTTCACTCACATCAGGGTACCGAGCAAAAGTGTAATCAATCGTTAAATCAGAAAGATCATCCACAATTTCTTCGGGTAAATCAAGTTGGTGTGCCAATTCATCTATATAGTGAATCCTTGGTATCTTTTCTCCTTCTAAGACAAAAATAGCTTTTAATAATTTCTCTACTGCTTGGTGAGCAAGGAATGCTGATACATCATACCCTCCTATAGATATGTTTTTTTCAGCCATTTCAAGATCATGACGTGCTTGCTTGAACCATTTGAGTGCGATTTTCTTGCTCATTGTAGAACCTTCTTATCTCATTTTGGGCTGTTCTGGGTTGTGTGGTAGACTCCTCTACTCAGGAGAGTATAAACGTTTGGGTTACAAAGAGTTGAATGGGATTTCATATGCCAGTGAGCTATTCTTGTTTTCTCTGTACAGCACCAATACCTCCTGCCAGCATGAGCGCAAGGGGCACGGTACCAAGACAGAACGCACCTGGAGGCTCAAAGCTCCTTCACAGGAAGCAATCAGAAAAACTCAAAAAGCGCAAAAAAGGTTTTTGCGTTCTTAGACATTTTGAAATGTTCTTTTTGAAAAAGGTTGAAAAGTCTGATTAATTTTTTCCTTTTTTTGGTTTTATTGCACGATGTTTCAATTAACTTTTTAGGTTAGAAAATCCTTTTACATTTGAGTTCTCCCAAGTAGCAAGTACTCTATTCAATAAAGTATTAAAGAGTCATGAGGAAGTGTAGTAATGGAAATGAGTATTCATACATGGGACGAAGTAGACTTTCAGGAACTTGCAGCTGCAATGCATCCTGCAAGAGCCCACCACAAAAAGACAATTCAATTACTTGTACATGAGTTTCTACGTTGGAGATATAGTGAACCACCTGTGGTAATCTGTGCGCGATCACACAATGAACTAGTTGGGTGGCTCATGCTTCATACTACAAGTCCAGCAATGGCAGAAATAAACCCAGGACCCTTCGGTGGGCACCCTGTCGTACGAGGGAGCTCAGAGGTGAGAGCCTGTCTCATCAAAGAGGCTATTTCCTATGCTACAGCAAGAGGATTTGAAAAGATAGATCTGACCATCTCCATGGAGGAACCCAGTGAACAGTTCAAAACATATGAATCACAGTACACAGCCTGTGGGTTTGAACCCTTCTATTTCTGTATGAAATGCATCCTTTCAGAACAGGAATATTCGGGCTTTGAAGTACCTGCAGGCATTGAAATCAAACAAACCACACAGGTAAGTGAGGATGACCTCTACCATTGTTACTGTGATGCTTTTAGTGCTGGGGAAGCTGAATTTTTCTTTGATCAGACAGAAGATGAAAAATGGGAATTTTTTAAGGAGTTATCCCCTTCAGAAGCCTTGATCGAGGAGTGTTCGCTCGTTTTCATAAAAGATCAACACGTTGTAGGCTTCACCTACCTTCTCGAATATGGGGGAGAAGAGAATAGTCATTTGAGTTTGATTTGCATCCATCCTGATTTTCAGGGACAGGGGCTCGGGAAAGCACTGCTGTTTACCACTATGAAGAAAGCAGCTCGAAAGTACAGGGCCATGACTTTATACACTGAAGCTGATACTAGTGCACTCGAGTTGTATAGAGCTTGCGGATTCAGAGAGGGAGGTGGCAGTATCACATACATCTATAGAATTACGTGAGAAGTTATTTTGTGGGTCATTTATCCAATATTTGAGAATGTGCTTTTTCTTGGAGAATACTGTGTAAATATTGGTTTTGGTGCAGTGGTTACCCAATAGTCCCTTATAATTTTGCATTTTAAGCTTAAAAGCTTAGAAATTCCATAGATAGAAGGATATCCCTTGGTATATGATATAGTGAGGCTAAAAAAAGCAACTCTTATAAGTACTGATACACAAAAAGTATCATGACGAGTAAGCTGGTTCACTTGAGAATTCCTAAAGAATTATATGAACCAATTCAGAAGCTGCGTTCTGAGTTTGGGTTTCAAACAGACCAGGAGTACATAAGAGCAGCTATACGAAAAATGAATGAAGAATTAGAGAAGAAAAAAGCGATTGCATTCCTGGAAGACCACAAAGGGACTATTGAAAAGATCGAGAGAATGGATGATGAGCAAAGGAAAAAATTCTTTGAAGAATTTGCAAAAAAAGACAGTTCAGAGATTTTCATTAAGTATGGGTTGGATTAATTCGATTTCTTTGAAATCAATTGTACTAATAATTGGATGTGAAAGGATGGAGGATTTGACACACCCTATTTGTCAATCGCATATTGAAGAGATGCTGTGAATTCTGGGACAGCCTCGTGTGATACTATTTGTATTTCTTGGTATCTTATACAATGTAAGAGGAAATCGTCGAAAAGTTCTTATATTTAAAAGTAACGTGGAAAAGTGACGCACATGATATATATCAAGAAGTTGGTTCAGCAAAATAGGACCCGATTTCTCTTTTGTGGAGGAGTTTTTGCCATTGTTCTGACATTGTTAATGACTGGATGCACCAACCAAGAGGAAGAGTTCAGAATAATCTACGAAAGTGCACAAGATGCTCCTGTTTCAGACCCTGATTTTCTAGAAAATCCCCAGAAATACATGGAATTATACACCAAGAACATGGATGGGTCTGATGTCAAAAGGATCACCAACAATTTGTACTGGGAACATCAAGCAGATGTGTCTTTTGACGGACAGAAGATCGTGTGCAGTATCCACTACTCCCCTGGCCGTATAACAGAAACAGACCCTGGATGGGAAGTTGCTGTCATGGACATTGATGGGACTAATTTAACCAGGTTAACCAACAATGATTATTTAGACTTTGGGGCGCACTGGAACCATGATAGCACAAAGATTGTGTACGTGTCTGATTCAGCTCACAGAACTCTAAAAGACAATAATGTGTTACCCCAGTACGATATCTATGTAATGGATGCAGATGGTTCACGTATAACACAGGTAACGTTTGCACGTCCCGGAGATGTCAATGCTGATCCCAGTTTTTCGTTTACAGAGCCCAGTAAGATTCTATACATCCACTCTGAGGGATCATCAGGGAATTTTGACCTATACATGATGGATGCAGATGGTTCGAACAAAAAAATGATTTTTGAACACACTGACGAGTTACTGGCCATAAATGACCCCATGTTCTCTCCAGATGATCAAAAAATCATCTTTGAGGCCAAAATAAGAGAAGATAATTACGGAAATCCTATTTACAACATTTTCAGCATTAATGCTGATGGAAGTGATCTACAGAGAATGACAAAAGATGATGGGGAGTCTGATATCATACCGCAGTATTCTCCTGACGGAAAAAAGATCTGTTATTTTACCTATGAATGGAAGAACGGAGATCATATAGCACGTATTAGAATAGCAAACCCTGATGGGACCAATGAGACAGTCATTTCAGAATTCCCATGGGAAGAACATCCAAGCTGGGTTCCAAACCGTGAAGACTAGCTTGCTCCTGTTTTTTCTTGCTTTCTTTTTTTGTATAGAAATAACCTATTTTTGTGCCTGCTATTCTTTCCACAGTCTTCCTCTTAATTTTTGCAACTCTTCCCTTCAATTTTGTGCTCCTAGAACGTGCACCACACTCATCCTTTCACAAATTTTTCTACATCTGAAAAATGATGCCTGACGAACAGTCTACTTTGACAACAAGATTTTTTAAGCAGTCTGGAGAAGGAACACAGTGAACTCTGTAAAAAAGTACCCTGTCATAGCGCGCGGATATGGCATTTTCATCGCACCCAACGGCGGTTACATCTTTCCATACGAAGATGAAAATGGTGTGAACCGTCCCCTTCCCCCCTGTAAGACATTAAACGTGCAGGCATGTACTATTCTGGAGCAGTGTACTGGCCACACTCCTGTGGAGGACATTGTTCACACACTCGAAAAGATGTTTGAAAATACACCTTCTGATCTCTTCTCAAAAGTAAAAACGTTCCTCGATGAAGCTGTTCAGGAAGGGTACGTCCTTTACAGTGCTACACCTGTAAAAATGGAAGGACTCCTTCAGGGCAGCCTGGCCTATCATGTACCTTCTCAGGTTCTCTTTGAGGCTACCACCAGGTGTAACTTGACGTGCAGGCACTGTTTGTTATCTGCTGGAAAACCTCTTCCTGATGAGTTAGAAACGGAAAGGATTCTTCCTATTCTGGAACGTCTTTACGAAATTGGTGTAAAGCGATTGATGCTTTCTGGTGGAGAGGTGTTAACTAAAAAGGGATGGAAAACTCTGGTAGATTTCTGTGCAGACCGATTCTATTTCGCATTCTTAACCAATGGTACCCTGATAACAGAGGAAACAGCAGATATTTTATCACACTGCAGAGAGGTTCACATCAGTTTGTACGGTAAAGATGCTGAAACCCACGAAAAGGTTACTGGTGTTGAAGGATCTTTTGAGAAATCACTGAAAGGTATCCAGTTACTGAAAGAGAGAGGAGTCTATTGTGGCGTATCTGCTCTGATGGTACCGTTTAATGTGCACCAACTGGAAGACATGGTCCAGTTAGCTATTTCATTGCAATGCGACATTGTACGGGTGGGTGCTGTGTGTCCTATAGGAAGAGCCTGCGACGGGCAATGGGAGTTAACAGAAAAACAGCGTGAATTGTTGGAGAAAAAAATGGATGAGCTCCAAAAACAGTACACAATTGCTATCCAATGGGAGGAGGAAAAATCAGAAGAGAAATCCTGTGGAGCAGGGTACACCAGGTGGGTGATAACCTCAAACGGTGATGTATACCCCTGTGGTGTTTTGAGGATACCTATAGGGAACGTGGCCAGAGATGATCCCGTCACTGTTTGCACATCACCTGCAGTGAAATTCCTGCAGACGTTGAAGGCTCCTTCCCACAGGTTATGCAGTAACTGCTGTCATCTGGTCACCTGTAAAGGATGCCATCAACAAGCATTTTTCTACTCTTTCCAGGTTGATCACTGTCACTGGATGGACCAGGTTGAAAATGCTCCTGAACCCTTAAAGAGTGCACTCTGGGAACTGCACAAAAAGAAAAAGAGATGAATACGGGCACTAGCCGTGTATGTCAAGGTTTAACCTCGGTTCATCAAAATTGCCACCACTGCAGGGTCCATCAATATTAGACGGGCAGTGGCAGGGTCCTACTGAACCAAAGTCTGACATGACAGGATCTTTCCACTCCATGGGTTCACCTCCTTTGGAATTATTTTGTTCTTCAACCGCTGTGAGCAACAGCAGTGGAGTCAACGTGCAGGGTTCACCAGTGTTGCGTAACATCACTGGATGATCTCTGCTATGTCCACCACTCCTGTTGTGAATAGCTATTATCTTAACTATCTGATACTTTATAAATTTTTCTATCAACTACTACCTAATCTTCTGTACTGTACGAAATATAATAATTAAATAATCATGTATTCTTTTTACCTGAATGTTACCTTCTCTTGAGATGCTGGCAGCAAACATCTATGCCAGCACTGAATGTAGAGGAAATTTCAAGAAAGGAGAGAACAGTGCTGAATCAGAGAGATACCTTTTTGAAGGTTTATGGGAGGTGAAGCTATTGAATAATGCAGTACGTGTATTGAATTCACCTTCAATGTTCTTCAATTTACATGAAGTTCTTGTGAGAGATGATGAAGTAATCCTCTGTATTCTACAACTTCGTAAGCAATTATAGACGAGAGTATATAAGCATTTTCAAATCCTTCGTCAGATGTCAGCTCTTTAGCTTTTGATAAGGTTCAAAAATCGAAGGAAATATGAAACCTATAAAGAAATACTTCTTCCTGAAAAACGAGCCAAAAAACAGAAACTACGGATTGACCCAGCACAGTGGATCAGGCCTTGAAATATCATTATATACCTCAAGCGAGCGGGCTTTGCACCCTCCCCCACACTCACTGGCCCATGCACACGTTCTGCACTTTCCTGTTATCATAGTTTCCCTTGAACGATACTTTCTAAAAACAGGTGATGTTTCCCATATTTTCTGGAGAGGGTTCTCTCTGATGTTGCCTGCAGGTTCTTCAATGTATGCACAGGGAGTCACTGTTCCATCAGGGTGGACAGCACACTCAGTACGCGCAACCCCACAGCCCTCAAAGACTTTCTTAGGGAGTTCTGATTTCGGCGATCCCATTGGTACCAGCAGCGCATCCAGAGAGATGAATTCCATGTCTGTATCTATTCTCTCTCTCAGATCAAAAAATGCTGAAAGTATGTTATGCCACTGTTCAGGTGAAGGAGTTCTTTCACCATAAGCTTCGGTTCGGCTGCACGGCATGCACCATCTTATACTGTAGGTTCTCACTCCCACCTTTGAGAGCATGAAAG
>Ga0209427_10009491_pt1 | contig 10843 bp, 12 predicted proteins | sample DeeMarSWOR136_30_FD_187465 | JGI IMG/M metagenome (GOLD analysis project Ga0209427, IMG submission 187465) | Marine sediment microbial communities from White Oak River estuary, North Carolina - WOR-1-36_30 (SPAdes) (version 2) | ecosystem: Environmental > Aquatic > Marine > Intertidal zone >... | reverse complement strand
TACCATCCAGTAAAGATTAATGCTCTACTTTCTATAGGATCTTTACTTCCTGGATTTGCCATAGCATTTTGAGTAGCAATTCTTAAAATTCCATAAAGATCAGGGCTCATAGGGGTATAAGCAACTGCAGTTCGTCCATAAATATAAACATTCAGAATGATGAATATTATTATCATAGGTAAAAATGTAAAACAAGTTGGTTTCATTCTCTGCATTGCCATACCCTGTTGCGTTTTTTTCAGCATAATATCTCTTCGCTCCCATTTTTTACGAGCCTTGTGATACCTCTCTACATCTACCTTTGCGAGCTCAATAACTTTTTTCTTCTCTTCATTATGAGCTTTTATCTGCTTTTGCTTTCTATCCATTTCTTTCGTATCAATTAATAACTTCGTAAGTACAACGCTTACAACAGAAATTATTAAAGAAATTAATAAGATAAACCACATTGAACCTGGAGGACTATTCATCCAACCTGAATCTTGTAAAACCATTAATAAACCCATTTTGTAAACCTTCAACTATTTATGATTTTTAACAATTTTATGTGTTATTATATTAACTTTTGCTTAATAAATTTTTTACGCGGTTTTAAAATTATTGTCTTTATTAAAGCCATTAATTAGATTTTGAAATCTTTACTATTACAAATTGATTTTAAGAGTAATATTTAATAAAATTGATGCGATAATTTCTGATTAATTCACCCAATTAATCTAATCCAAGAAATCCACGCATGCTGGGATATTGTTCCGCAGCAACCTCTTTGCTTATCGTTTCAGCATATTGGTGGATTATGCCAATAGAAATTAGGAGCCCCGTACCAGAAGTTAATGCACCAAGACTGTCCGCCATGAAACTTAAGAGAGCTATTATTATACCGTTTAGAATGACCAGAGTGGGGATGTATCTTTTGAGGATTCTTTCAACAATCTTAGAAGAGCTTCTAAATCCCGGTACTTGCATTCCGGAGTCAACAATCTGTTGTGCGATATCCCTGGGGGCGAGCCCTGAGACTTCGACCCAGATTTTCCCTAGCGAAATACAAAGAAATATAAATATTACGAGATAAATTACTGCTCGCAACGGATCATCCATAAGGGCATCTATACCTTGAGGCGGTGAGAGAATGTAAATCAAACCTGAAGACGGGACAAGATAGCCTCCAGTGTCTCCTGTACTTTGGTATTCAAATGTTCCAATTAAATCGAGCCAAAAGTCATATCCTTGACCTCGTAATCTTGAATCAGGTCCCGCTATGATCTGACCAAAGAATAGAATGTTGGCATATAATGCGTTTACTAGAATAACTGGGATATTAGATACATAAAGTAGCTTCATCGGATACTTACCTTTGAAACCTCGATAGCCTTTATATTGTAACGGTATCTCCACGCGTGTCCCTTCGAACCACACTACAATAATAAAAATGATAAGCGTAGTAATTAATCCTAAAATAGACGGCAATTGCCCCCGAACCCAGAGATCATCTAAATTTGTGTCAGGGTCATCATCAAATAGTACATAGAATATGGCAATTATGATCCCTCGTGGCAAGCGAGCCTCATCTGGAGCTTCAATAAAACTAAACGTGTTCCAAAAGATTTGACCCGCCACTCCGGCAGCGATAAACAATGAGACTCCACTACCAAGCCCCCATCCTTTCTGCAGTAGCTCATCAAGCAAAATTATAACAACACCGGCGAACATTAGCTGGAGAAAGATAAGAACCATATTTTCTAACCCTAATGTCTCAGGAGGTCCAAAAGCTCCTCCAAGCAGGTAAGCAACCGCGTTAAAAGCTGTTAGGAAAACTGCCACGACCTTTTGCGTTCCGCTAAACATGGACCTATCATATGGATCGCTCATATCAACGTTTATCATTTTGGATCCAAGGAGCAACTGCATTATTAAGCCCGCAGTTACTATTGGTCCTATTCCTAATTCTGTTAAGGTTCCTCTCTGACTTGCCAGGATAACTCTTAGCCAATAGAAGTAATCAGTTGATTGTTGGAGGTCAACACCGTATAAGGGGATATTGGACATAATCAAATAAATTACTAGAACAACGGCAGTCCAGACAAATTTTTCTTTAAAAGAAACTTCTCTCTGCGGATTTCTGATTTCTGGCATAACTCTGACGAACGGAGAGAAGAACTTAAGAAAATTACTCGGCATATAACTTTAATAATAGAATGTTTATTTAATCGAATATTTAACAAAAATTCAGATTACAAAAAAAAGATTACGCTTTTTAAAATTGCTAAAAAAGATAATAAACAACTAAAATGAAATAACTGCTGAAAACTTTTAACTTATTTTAGTTTTTTGAACACTTCTTTCTTTTTATAATATGGACGTTTCACTATGAATTTTGAATAAATTATATAAATAAGAACATTTAATATTACAATTACTACGTATTTGATTCAAAATTTTAATGAATAGGTCTTAAAAATGAATGAATCAGAAATGGAGGTAAAACATTCCAAACTTGTCTATTTTTCGAACGGATTTGGACGCTTTAATGATGAATTTTTAACGATGGCGTTTGGAGCATATGTGTTCTTTTTTTATGAGACTGAGATTAAATTAAACGTATGGCTAATAAGTCTTGCTTTAATAATTTTCGCTATATATAACGCGATTAATGATCCTATGATTGGTTATTTGACAGATCGCCCTTTTAAATTCACTAAAAGGTGGGGAAGACGCTTTCCATGGATACTTATTGGAGGATTTCCGTGGATTATTTGTTATTTACTTTTATTTTCACCACCAACACAGGATCCGGTAGAAGGAGCAATAATTATTTTCCTATGGCTCATAATCGCTACATGTATATACGATACATTCAAATCGCTCTATATGGTTAATTTTTATGCTCTTTTCCCCGATAAATTTCGTTCAATTAAGGAACGCAGAACCGCTGCTGGTCTGGGTATAACAGTTAGTGTTTTTGGAATTTTTTTAGGAGCGATGATCCCTCCTTTATTTATAACGTTTGGAGATATACAATCGTATGCTTTTATGGCAATAATAGTTGTAATTATAGGTATTATCGCTATATTACTGGCAATCCCTGGTGTCCGTGACGACCAAGAAAATGTTAATCTTTATTTGAAGAAAGTAAAAGAAAAACCAGAGAGGGAATCCTTTTTTAAGACTATGAAAACGCAAATTAAACAGAAAAATTTTAGAGCATATTTCATAGCGTTCGTGTTTTATCAATCGACGACTGCTTGTATGATTGCTTCTTTACCATTCTTAGTAAGATATGTGTTTAGAATGGAGGCAGAAGCAATAACTCCGATAATGGCAGGATTTCTGGTTGGTGCTTTAATCTCATTTCCTGTGTGGATGTTTATTGGACATAAAATAGATGATAATCGAAAGACGATTATATTAGCGGGTGCTCTCTTAATAATTTTAACCTCACCACTGATATTTATAAGAGATTACTTGCTTTTTGTTATTGCTGTATTTATCTGGGGATTAGCTTTTGGTGGATTTTGGATTTTGTTAGATCCAGTATTAGCGGACGTCATTGATGAGCAAGTTATCATAACCGGGAAAAGATCAGAAGGAATTACTTACGGAGTGAGAGCTTTTTTTGGGACTTTTTCTTTAATTATTATGGCATTATCATTTGCGATTGTGCATACACTTACAGGATTCAATGAGCGAGTTGAAATCCAATCTGATTTAGCGATCTGGGGAATTTATATGCATACAGCATTAATTCCAATGATCTTCATTCTCATATCAACATTGACCTTTTGGAAATTATATGACCTCAATGCTGATGAAGTAAAAATAAATAAAGAGAAATTAGCCGAATTGGGGCTTTAAATTTTAACTTTTTTTTTTAATTTTTTTAATTTGTAGATATTATTCCGCTTGATATTTTTCCTTTAGAAAATTTTTCATTAAATTTTCTAAATTATATGAAAAAATCAGTCTTTTCTCTTCTGCAGAGATAGGAAGCGCTAATACTTTTTGAATTTCTACCCGGGGATGTAAGCTGGGAATGTCAGTGCCAAACAAAATTCTCTCTACTCCGATGTCTGGATCTTTTATGGCTTCAATGAATTTATAAGTATATGGATTGCCAGACATTTCTAAATATGAATTAGGGCATTGTTTTGCCACTTCAATTGCTTCTGAAACTTGAGGACATAAACCCGAATGCCCCATAATAAAAATAGATTCTTCACATTTTTTTAAAATTGGTGTTAGGTTCTTAAGCGAAGAGTGACTGCCCGTGTGAGATAATACAATAATTTTATTTTCCCCGCAAAATTGGAGGATTTTTATTAATTCTTCTTGAGCTGACTTAAAAGTAAATTTCATAATGTCAGGGTGAATTTTAATCCCATAGACATTATGTTCAACAAGATCTTGAAGATCTTCCTCAAGTTTTTTTGACCTCGGGTTAATATAACCAAATCCAAAGATTTTTTGTGGAAATAACTCGTTCATCCTATACGTTAATTTTTTATCCATTTTAAAAACGGGTAAATGAATAGCTTTATCAATTTGATAAAAATCCAAAATTAATTTATAGAGATAAACATTTTTTTCCGTTCTATCTTCAGATATGCTTTTGAACCTTTGCCAATTTGCGAAAATTAAGTCCATAACCTCGTAGATTGCTAATGCTTTAAGGAATGATTTTAATGGTCTGGCAACCAAATTCGAAAAATGAGAATGAGCATCCCACAGACGATACTCTTCATCTTGATATATGATCATTTCGAAAATAACACCTCCGCATTTGATTCTAATACCATTCTTACATCTTCATCAGTAATCTTATAGAGGCTTTGTAATTTTACCAGTTCTATGCTGGTTGCACAATAAGGATAATTACTCCCGAATAGTAATCTTTCGGAACCTATTTTCCAAATAACTTCCTCCAAAGGAGAAGTCACTGGGGACATTGAAGTTTCAAGGTAAACATTGGAAAATTTCTTACAACTTTTCCACACATTTAAATATGCTCCAGATCCTCCCGCATGTCCCATAATAAATTGAAAATCCGAAAAACTAGAAACAATTTTATCAAAGGTATTTTTTATACTCTCTGGAGCATATCTCTGTTCTTCTTGTAATGGCCAATCTGTATGGATATAAATGGGAGCATTGTAACCTAAGACCTCAGAGATTGCACGAAAGTAGGGTGTCAAAAATTTCTTATTTAGCTCAAATCCCTGTTCTGGATGTAGTTTTATGCCTTTTATGTTTACACTTTTTTTTTGCTCTTCCAATAACTCTTTATTATAATTATAATCATTTGAGAAATCTAATCCCCCAAATATAAATGCCTTATCTTTATATTTTTCATAATATAGTTTAACTTTTTCAATATAAGTAGAAATATTTTCAAAATCGTTTTCTATCGTTGTTGGCATCAAACAAAACTTTCCTATATTAAAATCGTTTAAATTCTGCTCAAATTCGCTTAAATTCGCCATGTGTCTATGAAAATCAAATATCTTATATTCAGGGATGTTTAAATATAGGTTACGGTTCATAAAATCGCCACTTTTTCCTTTTATTCTCGTTTAGAATTTTAAATAATTTCTAAATCATTAATGTTATAAATTGATGAGAATATTTTTATTTATTAATTTTTAATTTATGCTAATCCCTATTATTATATTTTCGTTTATTCAAGTCAGATTTTAGTAGAGAGGTTGAATAAAAGTGGTCGATATAAGTCATATTAAAAATATTGCTGTAATTGGAGCAGGAGTACAAGGTCATTCTGTTGCACAGGTTGCTTTAATGGCTGGTTTTGAGAAAGTTTTCCTGAATGACATTAACTTAGAATTAATTGAAAAAGCTGCTAACCAAATAGAAAATGATGAGAATCTTGGTCTAAAGATGCTTGAATCTAGCGGTAAATTAGATAAAGGAATAACTTCAGATGCTCTTATGAGAAATTTATATAAAGAAGTAGATTTAGAAAATGCTGTTGGGAACGTAGATTTTGTAATTGAATGTGTCCCTGAGGTATTAAAAATCAAGCAGGATGTATTTGAAAAACTGGGGAAATATTCTCCCGAGCATACTATTTTTGCAACGAATACATCAACAATGAGCATTACGAAAATAAGTGAAGCTTCGGGGAGATCTGAAAAGGTAATTGGTATGCATTTTTTCCCGCCTCCTGTGGAAAATAAATTGATTGAGGTTACCAAAGGGAATAAAACTCGTATGGAAACCTTAGATATTGGCGTTGCTTTAGCCCAAAGATTACCAAGTTTAGAGGGCAAAAGATTGGTAATTCGATTAGAGAAAGAAAGCCCAGCTTTTGTAGCAAATAGAGTAGCTATTGCCGGTGTAATGTATATAAATTGGATCGTTGATCAAGCTGTTGAGAAAAATATAACTTTCAATCAATTAGATGCAGATATTATTGAGTTATCTCCTCTGGGTGCCTGCCTTTTCTGTGACATTATAGGCTTAGATACAGTCTATAATGCTATGAAATATTTAGAAGAAAAAATATCTCCTGATTTTGCTCCGGGTAAAGTTCTCACAAAACTAGTTGAAAGCGGTCATTTAGGCAAGAAAACAGGTAAGGGATTTTATAATTGGTCTAAAGACCAACCCCCGGAAATAGATGTCACTAACAAGGCAGGTATTTTGGAGGTGGAACCTATAATAGCAGTTATGTTGAATGAAGGGTGTAGACTTCTCGAGGAAAAAGTCGTTAAGGGATTTAAAACTATAGATGACGCTTTATCGGCAGGTTTTCATTTGCCTGGTCCTTTTATTACTGGGAAAAAAAAATATGAAGAATATGCTATATTATTAGAAGATATCGCGAAAAAAAGCGGAATGATGCATCTTAAACCTTGTAATTTGATGAAATCTGGTGCGTTTCTTAAAATGAGAAAATAATTTGTGTGATACACTTTTAATTTTTTAAAAACCTTAATGTTCCTAGAAAGATTTTGATGTCATTATAAATCACTATAGGCTTTAATTCTATTATTTAAAGAGAGCGATTCATATAATATCTCTTCTTACCTATAATTCGCTGTTTCAGCTTTAAAAAAATAGAAAAAAATAATTAAAAAAATATTAATTGATATTTCAATCTAAAATAGACTCCCGATTCCAGTTGGCTCCTCTTCTACTTCTTCCTCTTTTTTCTTCTCTTTTTTGGCTTTCGATTCTGCGGGAGCTCCTCCTCCAGCAGCAGCAGGCGCTGCCATTATAGGAGCTGCTGATGCTGACGCTAAGATGGTGTCAATATCTGCTTCTTTTAAACCAGCAACAAGCTTAGTTATTTGACTTTTATCTGCTTGTACTCCAGCAGCAGTTAAAATCTTCTCAATCGCAGCTTCAGTAATCTTTTTAGAAGCTTTATGAAGTAAGAGTGCTGCGTATATACTTTCCATAATTTTTTACCTCTTTTTTTTGATTTTAATTTTTATTTTATAATTTTGAATTTGGACTTAAAAAAATCATCCTAATTAATTAAAATAAACCTCCAATACCTGTGGTTTCTTCTTCATCATCCTTAGGTTTTTTTTTCTTCGGTTCAGGGGTTTTTCCTTTTACTGGAGTAGGCGTATCTGTTCCAAATACCATAGAATTCACAATGTTTGCGTTTAGAGATGCCTTCTTTATGTATTCCTCCAGCATATTTTCATCAAAAATCGGCAGTTTGAATAAAATACCTAAAGCCTCTCTATTCGCTTTTTGTAATAATGGCTCAATTGTTTCATCGTCAATAATTCCTAATTCAAGTGCAAGTTTTTGCGCTGTAAAATAACAAGAAGCAATATCTTGTTGAAATTTTCCCATATCCATGTATAAAACTTCTTCTGGATAAATTTCACCGTCACACCAAGCAAAATGTATTTTAATCAGAGACTCAATAGGTCTAATTCCCAATTTTTTCAACACAGCCGCTTGCTTTACATCCACTAATTCTCCAGCTTTGTGAGTTCTGGTATTTTCTCTTATCCAAATAGTATCATTTTGTATCCTTGTTGGTAATCGTAAAGTCATGTTTAATTCTGAGATTACCTGACCTGTCGGGAGACCTGTGTCCCCAGCTGGCACAATAATGTCCACTGGGGTGATTTCATTAGGTTTAGCAGGCACCATCCATTCATTTTCTAAGAAAACATTCTTCAATTCAAAGATATCCATATTTGTAAATATTAGACTCGACTGTCCTGGAATATTTTTAGCAAGCTCTTCTAGATTTTCCTTCTTTGATTCTTTTTGAAAATCTTCAATTGCACGTGTTTGTAAGGATTTTTTAGACATCCTAATAATCGCTTTATCTCTTAAAATTTTTCGGGTCGCTTGGATTTGCTGATCGTGTATGTGTCCGACTTCAATTACTCCCACATTTTTATATTTATTAAATAAATTGACTAATAAATTAATTTCATCCAGCTTCCATTGCGGAATTTCATGCTGTTTAATCATTTTTCTATACACCTATATGTTTTAAAAAACCCTCATCAATTTTAATTGGTTTACCCATTGTGCTTTTTATGAACATGGACTTAAAGTTATTATACTTATGAGGCATTTGATCAGCTACATAGTCAACAATCGTCTTCACATTTTCAAATAATTTATTCACTTCCATCGATTTTTTCCCTACCTTCACTTGAACAATTGGATGCTTTTTGACTTGTATGCGAACTACTTTTTTGTATCTATCAAAGGCATTGTTTAAATCATCTACGCTTGAAATTATGCCATATCCCGTGGGGAATGGTTTGGGCATTTTACCAACTGGACCTAAGAATCGTGCCATATATCTGGCAACATCTCGCATTAATTTGTCTTCAACAATGAAAAACTCATATTTTTTAACAAATTTTTTCTTATATTTCTTTTCTTGCCGATCTAGCCCAGCTAACTCATCAGTATCTAAAGTATCAACTCCTAGCTTTTTTGCTTCTAACAATATCTCGTCAGAGGCAATTACACAAATATTCGGTTTATCTTTTGTTATAATATCGTTAGGTAATATTAATTCCTTGTCTAATCTACTCTTTGGATCGTTCAAATTGATATCTTTCAAGTTAATGATAAAATCGATGGTTTCGTCAAATTTGCGTAATTTATCCTTAAATCCTTCCTTTTTAACCACTGAAAAATCAAGTGCAGTTTTAAGAGACCTTTTTAATAACTTATCATCTACTTTCAATTCATACCTCCTCCTTTAATTTATCATCATATTCCCCATTATCTACGCGCTTTTGAATGACTCTCGGGTCCTCACCCTCCACATTCGCTCCAACAGATAAAGCCGTCCCTAATACCGTTTTAACTGCATTTTTAAACGTTCTATCTAATAAAATCTCTCTTTTCGCTTTAACAACCTCAATAATCTGATCTAAGGTTAAATTCCCGGCTTTCTGTTCTGCAGAATTCGCAGATCCTTTTTCAACACCCAGTTCTTTTAGTAAGAGTGATGCCGTAGCAGGAGTTTCCACAAATATTTCAAATTGCTTTGTTTCAGTATCGCATTCAATGCGTACCGGAACTGTGATCCCTTTAAAAACCATTGTCTGTGCATTAATTTCATCAACGACATCTTTGATATTGATTCCTGTAGGACCTTTAACTAAATAATTCGAGATGAATTACTTTACAGCTGGTCCTATAGGCGGTCCACCACTTGCTGCTCCACCAGTTACCATAGCACGAACAACTACTTTACCTCTTTCGCTCATGTTGATCGAACAATTTTTCTTTTTTAAATATAATTTAAAACATTTTTAACAAAAGGAATAGCTAATTATTAAAATGCGCTCGAATAAATTTCAATATATCATTACATATTGAAACCGCATTAAATAGCGTCCTAAGCTCTTTAAAAATGCTTTAAACTTAGTAATTAGAATAAAGTATAATACCTAAAAAACTTTATTGAATAAAATTCGTGAATGTTCAAAATATGTAAGATTTTGACTTTAAATTGGGAATTAATTTATCTAAATCCTTTTCGGTGGTATGAAAAGTAAGTTTTTTATTTAATGCATAGGCTATTGAAAAGCAATCATTATACGATAACATATGATAATGTTGACACTTCAGTGTTCCTGCTTTGATTATAAGAGTTTGATTTAGATTAACCAATTTAACCGGATAAGTGTTGAGAAATGTTGCAATAATAGTGTCAGCAGCGACTTTTCCGTTTAAATTACAAATATGATAAAAAACTTCGGACATGATTGGTGAAACAATATGTGCTTCAATTTTCTTTTCTCTTATAGCTCTGAAAAGATTTATGATAGAACTAGGAGGATCCTTAGAATATAATAGAGTTATCACCCCCGTATCTAAACACGATTTTTTTCCCATTTACATTTCCCTTTTAATCTCGTCTTTTTTACTTTTTTCCATCTGATTTAACATTTCTACCGTGCTATAGGAATCTTTCCTTAAATCTTGCTCATCCTTTAATGGAATTATTTTTAAAGCCCCTTCATCTTCTATAATTAACACTTTATCTCCATCCTTTAAACCATAAATCTTCCTAAAAGCAGAAGGGATTGTTATCATTCCTTGATTTGTAATGGTAACTGTCTTTTCTTTTATGTTTTCAACTATATCCATAATACTCACTAATTAAATTATAAAAATCCTAAGTATAAATAAATTTTCCTAAGGATCTGTAATTTCAATTCTTAATATTTTTTAAAGTAGAATAATTTAAAAGATTTAATCCTCTATTTTAAAGCAGATTTGGTAAAAACTGCCATTAGAACTAACTCCGATTTTTATTCATTTTACGCACCGTAATAATTGTGAATTTCTAAATTATCTCGTGCTCTGAATGAATGGTTTTTCT
>Ga0209427_10009487_pt1 | contig 10845 bp, 7 predicted proteins | sample DeeMarSWOR136_30_FD_187465 | JGI IMG/M metagenome (GOLD analysis project Ga0209427, IMG submission 187465) | Marine sediment microbial communities from White Oak River estuary, North Carolina - WOR-1-36_30 (SPAdes) (version 2) | ecosystem: Environmental > Aquatic > Marine > Intertidal zone >... | reverse complement strand
TATGCTCCTTCCCTTCCGTTCATCTTCCGGCCTAAAAGCGATAAACCTCCTTAGTTGGTGCAGAGCACCAACTATGGCAAAAAACATCATAACACATCAACCGGTGAGACATATGTCAGGATACTTAATCCGATGCTACAAAAACCTTCGTTTTTTCGCTAAAATCGCACATTAGCAAACTCGAATAATTTTGCTGTTTTTGCATATTTTATTGTCGTTTCACTCTATCGTAAGCTTCGGCTATTTTCTCCGTTGGCCACGTTGCAAGCAAGCAACTACGATTTGATGAATTGAAAAACGTTCGCTTCTCCGTAAGAATCCTGAATCTTTAGAGGCACTTTCGGCATTGTGCGTGTGGTAACATAATAAAGTCCATTTCTAACCTGTTTTCGATAGCCATGACTAAAGAGCAGCTTGAACCCTATGAAGAATTGATTCTGTCAATCAAACCAAAATCGAAGACACAGAAAACTCAATAGAATCTCGACATGAACGTCTGGGCGATGAAGTTTTTTTAGTACATTTTCTCGCTTTCTGGCGCAGAGTATTTAAGGCTGCCGTGTCATAAATACAAACAAGGCTTAAAACCAATCCAGAAATAAACGAGTCTGCCGCTAATTGTAAAATATTTATGTTTATCGGCAGAGAAGGTTTTTCACGTGCGTAAGCCATAAGAGGCCGTGAAGGAGAGTGATAGTATGTGCCTGCCTGAATATGAGGCGACGAAGTACGCAATACGCCCGAATAGCAGACCAAAAACCTTGGAAAGCTGTCTGAAAAAAATAGAAGCATATTCCGGATTAGAAGAGAATAGACGGCTTATTTTGGTGTACGACAAGCAGTGTAATGCAAATGGCAACAAGGTGGCAACGAGACTGAATTCTATGGAAGTGCTTTATCATCTGCAGCAGTATGCAAAAAACAGAGATTTCAAACATCTGACAAAGGAAGACATTATGGGATTTCTTGAGTTTGAGAAACATGGAAGGTTTAAAGATACAAGGTATAAGCGAAAGCACGACAAGCCAAGTCGAGATGTGGTCGCGGATAGCACTATGAACCTTCGCCGCCAGCTAGTCCGAAAGTTCTTTGCCTTTGTACACAACTACAAGAAGGGGTACCCGCCTGTTGTCGATTGGATGAAGGTCCCAAAGATAGGAAGAGATAGGAACCGCAGGATTAATCCATCCGATCTGCTGGTCCCAGAAGAGATCTACATAATAATAAGCCATGCAGAATCACCACGCGATAAGGCGCTTCTAAGCTTTTTGGCTGAATCAGGATGTCGGATAGGGGAAGCTTCAACCCTGAGGGTGAAGAATGTTGTATTTACCCAGAGAGGTGTTGAGGTGAGGGTAAACGGCAAGACGGGTCTTCGCACTATACCACTGGTTGTCAGCAGGCCTGATTTGGAGAACTGGCTGAATAACTTCCACTTGTTTGCTTCCGAACCCGAAGCCCCTTTATTTCCGAGGCTAAATAATAAACAACTCCGATTCAACTTGCAGACAAGCGGGATATGGAACGTTGTCAACAAGACTGTTGCAAGGGCTAGCCTCGTGATGAAAAGCCTTAAAAAAAAGAGTATAAGCCCACATAGCTTTCGTCATGCCCGGGCAACCGAATTGGCCAGGCTGGGCTGGACCGAAGCTATGTTACGCGTCTATTTCGGCTGGACAGATGATTCAACGATGCCTTCTGTTTATATCCACTTGTCACAATCTGACATAGCCAAACGGTATTACCGCATGTATGGCAAGGACGAGGCCGGTGAGGAGGCAACCCCCAGACTGGAAGAAAACGCGCCATGTCCCCATTGTGGAATTCGGAATCCTACAGGCTATATTACATGTTTCTCCTGTCATATGCCTATTGACAATGGCAGTGCCGATCTTAGACAAAACAAGCAGCACACCGTAAATATGCTCAATTTCATTGCCCAGGATCATAAGCTTTCCCGAAAGCTTCTTTTGTTAATTGAGGAGGCAAGCAAAAAGCAGGACAGTATTCATCAAAAAGGTGAAACAGATCCTGCGAGCCACGCTAATAAACGCCGCGGGGACAGGGACACAGGTGCTTTGTGAATTCCGCAAGGTTTATGAATCTTAGATATGGATCATAAATTCCTGGGGCATGTGGGACGCAATGCGAAGATGCAACTTATTAGTTGATATGAAACGGAGTACAACTGATTAGTATTAGGCTGAAGTCATATATAAAATTAACGCTGCTTGTCGCGTAAGCGGACTGCTTTTCCTGCAAATCAAGCAGATACGGCATCACCTCATTCAAGCCCCGTCCGGATTAGGCTGTTCTCCGTAAGAAAATGCTCGCTGTGACTGACTGATAATCAGTATCATCTGTCGGCAAATTGCTTGCTTGTTAACCTACGAATGGTATAATTCTCGTTGTTTATTTCTAAAACACTTTTGCTGGTTTGGATAGCAATTACCTAGAAAATGGATAATGTACAAGTTACGTGGAGAGACGGCACACTCTATACAGAGTATAGTTGGCATCAGTTGTCGCCATACATAGGCAGAATGAAATCCTCGATGGCCAGAAGTCTAATTACACAATTTACTGAGCAGGGAGACACAGTTTATGATCCCTTCTCAGGCGCGGGCACAATCGCTCTGGAGGCATGGATCGCCGGACGGCATGTATTGGCAGGTGACCTCAGCCCCTATGCTTATGTGCTATCCAAAGCCAAAGTGAACCCACCCAGAAATCTTGAAGATGCAGAAAGACGATTGGACATGTGTTGGCTTGAGGCCTCCCAGGAGCGAGAGAAAGTTGACCTTCGGAGAATCCCAAAGTGGGTGCGCCGTTTCTTCCACCCTGAGACCCTCCGAGAGGCTCTTGCTATTAGGAATGTTACCCTGCATCGTCGTCAATACTTTTTACTCTGCTGCTTACTCGGAATTCTCCATCATTGGCGCCCTGGCTTTCTATCGTATCCCTCCTCTCATACAGTGCCTTACCTGAAGGATAAGCTTTTTCCACGAACGTCATATCCACAACTTTATGCTTACAGAGCGATATACCCACGTTTGCTTGCTAAGGTTCGTCGAGCTTTCAAGCGAACGCCCAAAGTTGATCGCCAATTGGCCAGAAAAGTGACACAATCAGATGCAACGAAGTTTCCTACTGTTCTGCATTCGCATAAGATATCCGCAATAATAACAAGCCCGCCGTATATGAATGCCCTTTCTTACGCTCGCGATAATCGCCTACGTCTTTGGTTCTTGGGTATCAAAGATCATACGGCCTTAGAGCCTGCGATTTCGCCTCGCAAGAGGCAATTTCTTAATATAATGGAGACACTGTTGAGCCTGTGGTCGGAGCTTTTGGCAAAAGATGGCGCATGTATCCTTGTACTTGGAGCCGTACGGCGAGACGGCAAATCCCACTGTTTGCCAGAAGAAATACTGAATATAGCACGCAACAAGCGATGTGGTCTAAAGCCCACAGCTGTCTGCAAGAACAGTATTCCAGACATTCGCAGCGCAAGAATCAACTGCCGATCGACTCGGGAAGAGACAATCCTAGTGTTCAGGAAGGGGAAATAATGGCATAGTTTTGGCTCTTCCAGATAACCTGAAAAGGCTTGTTGGCAAGACTGTCAAGAACGACGAATACAAAATACTTGAGTACTGCAAAAGTGGCAATCGAGGATATGTCTTTCGGGCAAAACACAAGTACGGAGGGGAACGAGCCCTGAAGTTTATACCAAACGAAAAGTTGAGCAGTGGGTGGCAAGAAGAAGCGCGCAAGGCCCATCTGCTTGAGCAACAGCCAAACACTGTCCGGTTCTACGAGATATTTTTTCATGGAGAAGATCACTCAGTGATGGTCTTCGACTTCATAAAGGGCACGGCCCTAAGAGAACTGATTGCTAAATGCAAGCTGACTGTGGGGGATATTCAACGGGTACTGGAAAACTTATTATTCTTTCGTCGCGACTGTTTAGAAAAAGACTTACAACACGGAGACCTCCATCCTGGAAATATTATCCTAAAGCAGCCCACGATGGGAACACCTCGCGCCTACGATGTAATGATAACAGATTTTGGGATTGGCTACACAGGAGCAGTCCTGCAACCCAAGGAGGACTTTATACAACTTGGTCTTATGGCCACATTGATGCTTCAGTCTATCACCCGTGAAGACCTAACCCAGAACGATCGCGTTTTTTACGATGAACTTTGTAAGGGAGCGGTCATGAAAGACCTCCGAGAGAGGTCTCCATTAGAAAGAGGAAATGAAAAGACCTGTATTGAAGAACTATTGGAGGAGCTGACACAAATAGGGAGACGCGCTTACACGCCGCAACCAGTGTCAACCAGGGATTCCCGCTTTGGTGATTATCTCGCAGGAGAACAACTTGGGGACCGGTGGAAAGAGTGGGAAGAACTGTTCGTGCCAAGCTTCCCTGGTTACGAAGACATTGTGAGCCGAAACACCACCGTGCTTACCGGAACCAGAGGCTGTGGAAAGACGATGGTATTTCGACGACTCTCCAAACTTCTCGCTTTTCAGGTTGGACCAGTCGACGACGGTGCTGCAGGAGCCTTGATTGGTATCTACCTAAACATGAACGATATCGCAGACGCATTTTTATTCGAGCAACGAAAGCGACCTGATAAGGATCTTGCTATGCGTGTCATTCAGTTCTTTCATCTTTCTCTGCTAGCTGAGATCGTTCGTGTTGCTGCGATTGCTAGGGAAAAGCAAGCCGGCAATGGACAAGAAGTGCTTGACAAAGCGAACCATTGGCTATTTGATGCCGTTGTTGGTCTAATTAACCCAGAAACGCTGTACCCGGGTCCTGGATTTGAAAATCGGGTCTCAGGTTCACTAATCGAACGCTTGAAGGATAATATCCGCCAGTCTAAAAAACCACTGGCTAAGGTGGCATCTCTTGCCCAGAATGATTGGCTTAAAAGGTTTGTCCCCGAACTACAGCAGGGTCTGCCTTGGATAGGTAATAACCCACTGTACTTTTTCTTGGACGATTATTCGCTACCACGAGTCAGCGAATCTCTCCAAACTATTCTAAATTCGGTCATATTTCAGAGGTCAGACCGCTTTTTTTTCAAAATCTCAACCGAGTCGCCGTCTACCTTTTGTCGGAAAGACTATGCTGGCAAAACTCTTGATGATCCCCACGACTTTGAACTTACCGATCTTGGGTCTGTAACAATCGACCTACCAGATAAAGACCGCACAAATTTCTTAGATGAGGTATCTCGCCGTCGCTTCGAAAGAGAAGACCGATTTCGCGGCCAGACTCTAGCCCAAGTGCTTGGTAGATTCGATAAGTCATGGGCAGAACTTGCAAGACGAATTCGTGGACAGATGGAGCAACATATTGCCGATTTGCAGCCTATAGATACAGAGAAGACATCACGACGGGTGCTATACTCTGGACGAGAGGTTTTTGTCAACATGTGGTCTGGTGATACAAGGTCAATGGTAAAGATTGCACAAAATCTCTTAGAACAACTTCCAAAAGGTGAGACTCCTGTGCTACCAATACAGGCAAAGTTGCAGGATAAAGTATTCCGAAATACCGGAGGGGAATTTTTGCATTTGCTCAGGGCTTGTACTAGGTCAATCAAGCGTGGCCAGACTCAGCTCCCCACGCACATAACCTCATGGGGAGAGCATTTGGTGAGGATAGCAGAAGCCTTTAAAGAAATCTCCTTACATGAACTCAGAATAAGGCAAGGGGGAAGAAAGGGCCGAAATGAACCCAAACAAGCCTTCCGAATAGAAATAATAGACGAGTTTTCTTTGGATGGCATAGAGAAGGAAATATATGAAGACCTCGTGCGCTACGGAGTTTTCCTGAGAGATGATAGGGGGAAAAGCATTCGCGGCGCTATTATTCCACGGCTAAATTTACGAAGGTTGCTTATCCCATATTGTACCTTGACTTTTTCTAAGATCGACAATGTCGCGATGAAAGCCGTAGATTTCAAGCATCTGCTCTTGCACCCTAGAGACTTCGCCCAAGAGTGGAAAAGAAACAGGGCGAAATTCGATTTGGAGCAAATGAGGTTATTTGATGAGGATTGAACATGCATACTATGCCGGCATTGATACCTGTCAGTAAACTTGTTCTTCAGAGAGGAGAGACATTTGTGACTGCTGGGGGGTTCGAGGAACGTGTCCTCTTGTTCCCTCAGATGCTCCAATCTTGTCGAGCGTCAAGGAATACCGCTCTCGTTCTCGACTATCGACCACGCAATGATAAAAATAGGCTTGAGGAAATATGTCCAATATTGGATGGCAAAGGGTGTCGCGTTATATGTAAAAGTTATGACCTCCATGCACCCTTCGATTTTGATTACGAGTTTAGGGATATCCTAACCAGCCTCAAAACCGAAGCAGTGTGTCTTGACATATCAGGGATGTCGCGACTTGCGTTCATGATTATTCTTGATGTTGTGCGCGAATTGAACTTACGTTTACGTGTTGTATATGCTGAGGCACGAAGATATGCTCCGAGCAAAGAAGCGTTTGAGACGGCGAAGCAGGCTGAAGAACAGCACCTGCCCACATCTTTTATACACACAGGTGTCTATGATGTATTACATGTTCCACGGCTTTCCAGCATTCGAATGCAAAATCACGCCACTCTCCTAATAGCTTTTGATTCATTTAATGAGGCTCTGTGCCAAGCGCTGATTAATGTTATCAATCCTACTCGCTTCATCCTCATAAATGGCAGACCTCCTCGCCTGGAACTGAGATGGCGTGAACAAGCTACAGCTTACGTACATCAGTTTCTGCGTCGGGAGTGGTCTATCGAGGATGATAACGATCCTATCAAGACAACCAGCACCCTTCAGTATGATGAAACCTATGAAGTCCTTGTGAATCTATACTGGAAGTTCTCAGGCACTCATCGCATAGTCCTTGCACCAACGGGTAGCAAAATGCAGACAATTGGGTGCTATTTGCTCCGTTCTGTCCACAATGATGTGCATATTGAGTATCCCACCGTGCAAGGCTTTTTTGCCGACAAATACAGCACAGGCATACGAGAGAGATGGCAGCTTGATTTTGGTAAAATAGGTGATTTCGTAGAACATCTCAGACAGAACGAGCTTAGGGAACAACTTGGCCTGCCCGAAGAGCTCACGAATGCTGATATAGATTAGCTAGGCTACGTTTGAAAAATACTGCGGTTGATTTTCATTGATCCTATACTTGCTGAGGCCACTGGTGCTGAAAAGTTGGGCGCAAATTGGGGCAGTCGTCACATGATAGCCATTTGTTAAAAACTTGTTGGCGACTTCTTATTTGCTTATGACTTTTGAGAAAAACCGATTTCGCGTTTGTAACACCGCTCATAGAAAGCACTTATGGGCAGAGCAACGCTTTTCTAATCTATAGGTCATTCTATGGGATGGCGAGAGCACCTTGACATTCGCCTTAAACAGGCTTATCCAATAGATGTCCGAAAGTTACTCACGGCAGTTTTTAAACCACAATTAGGTTATCTCGAAGGGCTAATACGGGGCTGTCGTATGTTCTCCAAGGGTCTTTATTTCAATTCCAGAAATCTGGCAAGTGTGCCCTACGTGCTCTTATCTACTGAGTCGGTGCTGACTGTGGTATGATGAAGGTGAAATGATTGAATCCTCGCTTTGAGGACTGACTGTAAGGTTCAGCTTTATACGAAATTGAGAAACCATTTCCTTCTGCCACAAGCTGCGCGACATAAAGACCAAGACCTGAACCGGTGGTCTTTGCGTTTGTTCCTCTGTAAGAGCGTTCGAATATCCTATCTTGCTCAGACTCCGGCACCAAGTCCCCACACGACGAGAAATCGACCTTTATCTCTCCTGAAGGTTTATCATACAACTTGATGTGTATCTCGGAATTGCGCTCCGAGTGTTTAATTGCGTTGTCTATGAGTATCTGCGGTATAAGCAGGAAGGAACTGTATAGCTTTGCGCGGTTATTTGAATTCCAGAGTCTGAAGTTGATGCCAGAATTCTGAGCCCTTTTCTCATGCACTTTAATCAGCTTGTAAAAGATCCCATGCACGGATCTCTCCAGCGGCTTTCCAAACACAACTACTTCAGGGTTGACAAGCACGTCAGTGCACTGTAGGAGCGACCGCACCACCTCACAAGAGTGGTATATCGTCTGAAGCTCTTCTGGTGTGTTCGCGATTTTGTCATCTATGCTGTCACCCGATTGGTCGAAGACCAATTCTTCTGCCGTTTTCAAGATAGAACCAATCAAGGATTTGATATCGTGTAAGGCGTGAATGGATTCTTTGGCCTTCTCTTCCACGTCAGCGTGGTACTTGGGAATGGTGCTTTTGAATGCTCGCAACCATGCCTTAAACTCAGGCAACTTCAGCTTTCTGTCTCGATGGTCCTTTTTGAATCTAGAGTCTGAGGTGTTGCTACAAGTCTCAATAACACCATTTACTCGGACAACGTACGTTCCGATTCTGGCCACCAATACTGAATAGCCTCTACTACAAGTGTATAGGACCACTTCGTTTTCCTGCTCACGGGGCATTAAAGTCGAGCATTCGCCCGAACACCGTGTCCGGCATATCTTGGACTGTATCAGGCAGAGTCCGTCGAGAAGAGTGCCGTTACCCTGTATTGTTGGATAAGGACAAAATATGAGCAGCGACGAATCCATCTGACATCTGATTAGGTGGAGGCTATGCTCGCTATTTTAGCTGCTATAGCAACAACAGTGGCTAAGTTGTCGACCGTCCCCAGAATTTGCTGGATTTTGTGGTTCAAATTGATTTTTTTGCCTTTAACGACACGAATCACTAATTGCTCAATAGACTTAATTTGGTCTTGGCTACAATCATTTTGCTCAAGTATCTGTTTTAGGCAATTCCAGAAGTAATGTGTGGTGAGCTTCGTCTGTATTAGGTCATCCAAGCATTCTCTCCATGTCAAAGCATTGGCTGGCTTGGGAACATATTGGTCTGCCAGTTTAAAGAAGGGAATCCTTGAAGATTCGTGTGCTTGGCCACTGTATGCCACGACTATTTGAGCGGGATTCACGCGCTTTATATGTCTAAGTATGCCTACTCCCTCATTAGCCTCGTCATATTCTAGCCCAATCCCGCAGATATCAAGAATTATAATATCGTAAAAGCTATGTTCTAGTTTTGAGAGGTCTTTGATGTCGGGCCAGTAGTCTATTGAGAAGCCTTCAGCGCGCAACACTTTGAAAGGGAATTCGTCCTCATTATCATCAATCACCAGTATTCGAGTGCGCTTGATTTGATCGCCGATAGAAATCTGAGGACGGAAATCCTCCAGGTTGTATTTCGGTCTTTTTAGTAACATCGCTTTTTCCTACTTATTCAGTGGCTTGGTTTCTTGATGTTGAAGAGAATTAGAAATCCAGCATCATCTCTCAACAAATTCTAGTGCAACCAGTTAAGAAACGCCTCCAATGTCTTTATCGGCAATTTGATTGGTTAGCTGAATCGGCAACTTGATTGGTTAGCTGAAGTGTTCGAATTTCGAGGTTTCTTGAAACAAAACAAAGGCCATGCCGTCCGATAAGTTGGGCTTTTGTGGCTTGGCAATATATATTTGAGCATACTTATCAGGGTGCTTGTGCCATATTCTTAAGGATTCAACGTAAATTCCCAACCGGAGTTGATATCAATGAACGAAATAAGGTCTGAAATTGTAGATAACAACGTCTGCTGGGTGCATTGACCAGCCCCCCCGTTGCTATGCATTGTTATACGTTATACGTCCCAAGTCAAAAGGTAGAATAGTGGAAGTAAGCTGCGGATAGAAGTTTGTGAAACTCAAGCGTTGCAGCGGCATTGGTGTCAAAAAAGTGTCAGTCGCTACCAGTAAACCACTTCAAGACTCCACTTGTAACTCACTTGTTAACTACTTGTAATCTTTGTTTTTGGCTCAAAAAGCGATTTTAAGCTGTTGTGGTGAAAGGACTTACAACGAGAGGTGCGGATTTTCAGTCCGTTGCTCTACCAACTGAGCTACCTGCCCGCAAAATTCAGAGCCCGAGTATCTCGGGACTCAAATTTAACAAAAAAAAAGATATTGCAAGCAAATTAAGCCATACTTTTTACTGAATCTAAACAGCAAAAATTTTGGAAGCAACCGACCCGCCGCCCCGACTCGCGTCGGAAGATGCGGGGGCAGGTGTGAATAAAAAGTGAACATTACGATAATGGTGTAGTCCGCCACAGGCGGACCGGTATAATTTTAAAAAGAATTCGCCGGGTATGCCGCGTCCTGTCCCAAAGGGAAAGTCAGCAGCACACCCGGCGAACATAAACATCAGTTATTCGCGAGGTACTCGCTTAACTAACGAACCTGGACGGTCATATGGCTTCTAAGCTCTTCCAGCCGCTCAGTAGGACTACTCAGGCCGCCAATAATGGTGTACACTCTTAAGGACTCTCTGCCGTCTTCATAGATACCGCGGTGGATGGTAGCCTTACCGGTTATCTCCGACAAAACGTCAAATGAATAGTCGATGTTGTCCTGTAAGCCTTTGGCGCTGGCCATCAATTTCCTTCCGCCGACGGCTATACAACCAGAGACTTTGGAGGACGTTAAATCGAACCCACCGGCGAGCAGTGTCTTCTCGAGGTTCTTTTTCACTGCCTCTGACAGCACGAACTTGTCACTGAATTTGGTGACTTTGGTCAGGCCCATTATCGCGCATCCGCCGGACTCCATAATGCTGTGATAATCTACAGGGTCGAACGAAGTATACTGGCTGCTCAAGGCGCTGAGCTTGTTGAAGATATCGAACAGACTTGCGACAGTATTGTTGATGCTTGGCCAGAATGACTTT
>Ga0209427_10009486_pt1 | contig 10846 bp, 7 predicted proteins | sample DeeMarSWOR136_30_FD_187465 | JGI IMG/M metagenome (GOLD analysis project Ga0209427, IMG submission 187465) | Marine sediment microbial communities from White Oak River estuary, North Carolina - WOR-1-36_30 (SPAdes) (version 2) | ecosystem: Environmental > Aquatic > Marine > Intertidal zone >... | reverse complement strand
ACCGAATCTCGGAGCCGCAAGTCTCACCGAACGGAAAATGGATTGTTTTTGTCCTCAGGAAAACAGACCTCGAAGCCAAACGTGGCAGGACTGACCTTTGGCTCATCGGCATCGAAGGGACCGGGCTTCGTCGTTTGACGTCTCATCCGGAAAACGACTTGAATCCGCGTTGGGCGCCGGATGGAAACTTCATTTATTTTTTATCAACGCGCTCGGAATCCTCACAGGTTTGGCGAATTCGCGTTGACGGTGGAGAGGCCGAGCAGCTTACGGATGAGCCCCTTGATGTTGCAAATCTTCTCGTTTCACCCGACGGCCGCCACATTTCTTTTACTATGGAAGTATTCCCCGACTGCACCACCGTGGACTGCACAAAGGACAGGCTCGACGAAGTTGAGGCCAAAAAATCGACCGGCAGAATTTACGACCGAATCTTTGTACGCCACTGGGACACATGGAAAGATGGCCGACGCTCACATCTGTTTGTCATGCCCTCGAAGGCAGGCGAGCCTGTAGACCTGATGCCGGGAATGGATGCTGATACTCCTTCCAGGCCCTTTGGCGGTCCCGAAGAAATTACCTTCACGCCGGACGGCAGAGACCTTATCTTTTCCGCCCGCGATGTGGGCCGTCAGGAGCCGTGGTCGACGGACTTCGACCTCTATCAGGTGCCAATTGACGGCTCGTCTCCGCCGAAATGCTTGACGGAAGACAATGAAGCCTGGGACACTAATCCCGTTTTTTCTCCGGATGGCAGAACCCTGGCCTACCTGGCCATGGCAAGGCCCGGCTACGAGTCCGACCGTTTTCGAATCATCCTCCAGAAATGGCCCGGCGGCGGAAGACGCGTCTTAACGGAAAATTGGGACCGCAGCCCATCTTCTCTTTGCTTCTCCGCCGATAGTAAAACAATCTATGCCACAGCAGCCAATATAGGCCAAAAATCCCTGTTCGCAGTCGATGTAAGAACGGCTGTAGTTCGTACTATAGTCAAGGATGGTAGCATTGGTTCCATCGGTATCGCGGGCAAAAGGATTGTTTATGGCGCTTGTTCAATGAGCGGCCCCGTGGAATTGTGTTTGGTTGAACCTGATGGTGGCAATGTGCGTCAAATCACCAATATCAACGCAGAGAAAATCGCCGCCGCCCGCATGGGCCAATACGAGCAGTTCGCCTTCAGGGGATTCAATGGCGAAAAGGTCTATTGCTACATAGTCAAACCTGTGGATTTTAATCCCCGTAAAAAGTACCCCGTGGCTTTTCTGATTCACGGAGGCCCTCAGGGCTCTTTCGGCAACACTTTCCACTACCGCTGGAATCCGCAGGCCTATGCGGGGGCTGGCTATGCGGCTGTAATGGTCGATTTTCACGGCTCTACAGGTTACGGACAGGCCTTTACTGATTCCATCAGGGGCGACTGGGGAGGCAAACCTCTTGAGGACCTCCAAAAAGGTCTGGCTGCCGCCCTGAAGCGTTATCCTTGGATGGACGGCGAAAGAGTGGGTGCCCTCGGCGCTTCCTTCGGTGGTTATATGATTAACTGGATAGCAGGGAACTGGCCCAACCGTTTTCGCTGTCTCGTAAATCACGATGGTAACCTTGATGAACGAATGGCCTACTTTGATACCGAAGAGCTCTGGTTTCCCGAGTGGGACCATCTCGGCACACCATGGGAAAATCCCGATGGCTATGAAAGGCATAATCCTGTCAACTATGTCAAAAACTGGAAAACTCCGATGCTGGTTATCCATGGCGCGTTGGATTTTAGGGTTGCAGATACCCAGGGCCTGTCCACATTTAATGCTCTGCAACGGCTCGGCATTGAAAGCAGGCTGCTATACTTTCCCGATGAAAACCACTGGGTGCTCAAGCCCCATAATTCCATCATCTGGCACGAGACGGTGATTGGCTGGCTCGACAGATGGCTGAAAAAATGATGATTGATTATTGTTTATTAATAGTATACAATACTGCAATTAACCCGGTTTCAAAAGTAGTTCATTGATTATCAAGGTGTAATGATGACCCGCAAATTTGTTAGAGCGGTTTTTCCCGGCTCATTTGACCCGATTACAAACGGGCATTTGGACGTTATCAACCGCGGCATAAAACTTTTCGACGAGCTTATAATTGCGGTCGGACGAAGTCCCGTCAAGAACCAGCTCTTTACTCCTCAAGAGCGGGTAGAGATGATAGCTGAACTCGTAGCCGATATACCAGGTGTATCCGTTGAGAGTTTCGACGGATTGACCGTTGAATATGCCGCTAAAAAAGAGGCGCATGTCATCCTCCGAGGCCTCAGAAGCCTTACTGACGTCCAGTATGAGTTTCAGCTTGCCATGACAAACCGAGCCGTGGCGGGAATAGAAACAATCTTTGTTATGACCAGCGAGCAGTATGGCTTCACCAGTTCGACTCTGATTCGAGAGGTTGCCACACTTGGCGGCGACCTGTCAAACCTGATTCCGGAAAGTATCCGCAAGCGGATACAACAGCGCCTCAACAAAGACGCTCGTGATATATGACAAGGTCGCGATTTATCGGCGACCTGCCGCCAGTCACCAGATATGTGGACGGTTAGTGTTGAAACACACTTTTGGGCTTCGCACCAATTGACCTTGCCGGATGGCTCGAAAGAGACTGTGCACTCTCATAACTTTTCCGTTATCGCTGATGTCGGCACGGAAAAGGTAGGCAATATGGGACTCGTCATAGACTTTCGCCGCCTGAGGGCCATGCTCGATAGTATCGTGGCCGAATTTGACAATGCGGCCTTGGACAGAATTGATTATTTTAAGCAGAACAATCCGACCGCCGAAAACGTAGCAAAATACATATACGAAAAACTTCAATCCAAATTACCCAAAGATGTCAAGCTTGAAGCTATAAGGATTACTGAGGAACCGGGCTGTTCGGCAAAATTCACCGGATCGAAATAGGCGGATAAAAATGATAAAATAATTTTCACGGCCGGATAAATAGCCCGCTTGTGATAGATCGACCTACAGATGGTTCCTGAATTTGACGATATTTTCTAAGGCCTGTCGGGAACTTGCCGAGCCCGTAGAATTGTGCTATTATATATATTGCTCGATAACACTCGCTGGATATTGAATTAGTGTTGAGTATCGAGAGTAGGGAATACTGTATATGCAGTGTCAAATTTGTAACAAAAACGATGCGACTATTCACCTGACTGAGATTGCTGACGGCGTGCGCGCCGAGATGCATATTTGCGAGCATTGCGCACAGGAGCAGGGTATAGCCGTCAAGAGTCAGATCCCTTTGAATGAGCTTCTAAGCAGCCTGCTGGCCGTACAGCCCTCGGACGAGGAATTGTTCGGACCCGACGAGAAGGGCGACTCGACTTCGTGCCCACACTGTGGTTTCACCCTCGAACAGTTCCGCAAGGAAGCGGTTCTGGGTTGTCCTTATGATTATGAGATTTTTGAGAAACCACTTCGCCGCCTGATACAAAAAGCTCACAACGGAAAAACTACTCATTGTGGCAAAATCCCTTCAAAAACTTCCACGGGAACAAAAAAGCAAATAAAGCTTATTACGCTCAAGCAGCAGCTCGAAGCGGCCGTGCAAAGCGAAGATTACGAAATGGCGGCTCAATTGCGGGACAAAATAAAGAAGTACGAGACTAAAAAAAATGAAGTTGACCGATCTCAGTAGCGACATAAACGAGTGGTTCAGCGGTTCCGGGCCATTGGCAGATATTGTGATATCCTCCAGGATTCGGCTGGCCAGAAATCTGGCCGGATACAAATTCCTGAACAGATGCTCAACAGATGAAAAATCTGAAATTCTAAAAAAGCTCAGAGACGTCCTAATGTCCCTCGACCTCGGGGACAAAATCTTTTATATCAGTGTCGACAAGGCCCCTCCTCTAAACAGGCATTTCCTCATGGAAAGACATCTTATCAGCCGCCACCACGCCTTCGGAAAGGGCCCCCGCGGAGTGGTTATCGCGCAGAAGGAATTTTTCACTGCAATGATTAACGAGGAGGACCATCTGAGAATCCAGGTCCTCAAAGGAGGACTACAGTTATCTAAATGCGCAGAGCAGATAAATCACATCGACGATATGATTGAGAAAAAGGTCAGCTTCGCCTTCAGCCCTCGATATGGATACCTCACCGCATGTCCTACAAATCTGGGAACGGCGATTCGGGTTTCCGTTATGCTGCATCTGCCTGCGTTGAAGATAACGGGCCAGATTGAGAAATTCTTCAATGCCGCAAAGGATATGAGCCTTGCCGTCAGGGGGCTTTTCGGCGAAGGCACAGAGGCCGCTGGTGATTTTTATCAGATATCGAATCAGGTAACACTTGGCGTCTCAGAGGACGATATCATCACTGAATTTGAAAAATCCATCATCCCCGAAATAGTCGAGTATGAAAACGCCGCCAGAAGTCAGTTGCTCTCCGAGCAGATGGACCTGCTTGATGATAAGATTTCTCGCGCCGTGGCCCTGTTGCGCAATGCTCATCTGATAAGTTCACAGGAGGCCCTGTTCCTGCTGAGCCATTTGAGGCTGGGCCTGAATATGCGAGAATCTATGGGGGCTTCCAGTCCTGCAATTGACACACTTGGCACGCTCAGCAAACAGTCCGGCCGTAAAGGTAAGGGCGACGGCCTTTCCATCGCGACCATAAACCGACTCTTTATGCTAACCCTGCCCGCGCATCTGCAGTTAAACTATGGAAAAACCCTCGATGCCACACACAGGGACGCACTGCGGGCACAGATCATCCGCTCAGCACTCAACCAGGGATTATAGCACCAAGTCTCGAACTTCCAATCCTTGCCAATCTCAGATTGTTCTTCCCCGCATTTCAGAACAATTCAACTCGGACGCTGTTGGTATATTGTTCGCAAACCCTCCGCTCAACATAACGGAAACAATCCGCAGGACTATAAAAAGTGACCGTTTCTGTTCCGCCGTCGGTAAACGCAAACTCGACCGTTATTTGTTTGTATTTCAACCGGCCGGCCGCTGCGGTTGGTTCCGGCTCCTTCGCTTTCCTTTGCTTTTTCGCCATTGATTTACCTTTTGTCCCTTTCTGCGGCATATTGTCAAATAAAAAAGAGCACCGCCGCAATCACGCTCGACCCAGGCCCGCGAGAGCCTTTCGGGACATGAAAGACAGGCGGTGCTCTCTGAATACATACAAAGAGCACCGAGCCTACCAAACGTTCCCGATTCAAAACTCGCGGTTTGGGTCGAAACGCTTGAAGTCTCAGTGTATTTAATTGTTCGGCTGTTTTCTCTCAGCCGATTGTATATTACCCGTTTTGTATCTTATTTACAAGCCGGATTTACTTGTTTTTTTCTGCCGAAATTGAATAAATGTCTCCCTCGATTCCATGCTTGCAGTATTATTTTTGTCGACATAGAATTCGCACGCCTTTTGCGCCTTCAGTCCGTCCTTCTCTGCATGGATGATATGCTCGCCGCCGCGCAGATAGAATCTGCCGCTGTAACCATCATACCAGGCCGCACGTAAAATCTTCCCATCGCACTCAATCCATATAGAAGCATTTTCGACCGGATAACCATCCTCATCCATAACATGAACAAACAAGTCGTCCTTCAGCTTTTCCTGCACAACGGCTAGGTCAAGATCAAATGTATATTCGTATGTATTCGGAACAGTTACAACCAGGCTGTCGGTAAAGTCCGGCCACTTCGGATTGAAAAAATATGTTCCCGGCAGCAGGCCATCGATACGGTATTTTCCTGTTTCTTTTGATCGAGATGCAGATATGGACTTAGAGATAGTCATGTCTTTATTTGTAAACATTATGTGGCTTATATCCTGTGGGTAGCTTCCGGTTAACGTTACATGACCATCCTGAATCGGAAAAGTAATATCGAAACTATCGTTTTCTTTTGTAATCTCAATCGGCAATCTATATTCTCCTCTGCCGGCCAGACGGGCAACGGCATAATAAAAGCCGGGCCGAAGATTATCAATTTGCAAAGGCATATCTGATAATGCCGGTTGATCGGCCCAATAGACACAGGCGCCGTGAACTGGATCATTTTCCCGCAGTAAAAACCATTGAACCTTTTCTTCAGGTTCACCGACTATTTCCACCCGGATACGAAGAGTTTTTCCTTTGACGGGAATAACTCCAAGATCAATATCCTCCCGACCAATAACAATGTCCAGCAGCTTGAAGTTCTGCGACGTTGAAGCATTTGTTCTCTTGTCGTAAGACAAAGTGTAAGTACCGCCAATACCCGCCCGCAGCATAAAGTGGCCGTTCTCGTCGGTGTTGGCCTGACATCTGTAAAGGCCTGATGCAATAGGATTTCCGAGCGTCAGTTTTAATTTTGTCTTAGCCAGCGGTTTGCCATTGAGAACAATCCGGCCCTTAACGACCGATCCTCCGCCGAAATCAAGCCTTGTGGATTCGTTGTTTGCCGGAACAATGCACTGGCCGACTACACCGGTTTTCTGATAAGCATTGCCAACAGTAATATAGATCAGTTCTTCGGGCAGATGCTTCATACGATAGAAACCGTTCGGGTCGGTAGTAGCGGTGGCATATTGAACCATTGAACTGGAGAACATGTAATGGTTCTTTGCATAAAGAGTAATGTTCGCCTGAGGTTTGCCTTGATTATCGTAAACAAATCCTTCGAGAGTCCCTCCGTTTTCAAGAACGAGATTACCTATATCGTTCTCTTCACCTTCGCCGACAGGAATTGCCGAGGAAATTAAATATGTATGTTCCGGATGGATAACTTTCAGATATTCCGTGCCCGCGGCAAGGTTCTTCAGGGTAAACCGTCCTTTTTTGTTGGTTAATACAGCCCCTTCTTCGGAGGCAAAAAACACAGGCCATGAACTCTTAACGCTGCCTGCAAGAGAATAAGGCAAAACCTTTGCATTCTCAACCGCATTTCCTTGCTCATCCACAACAGTACCGGCAATTGAACCGCCGCGAGTAAGTTTTATGGTGACTGCCGAATTGTTCGCGGTATCAATCTGCTCACTCCACTGTGGAGCATAGCCCTCGGCAACCGCCTGTACCTGGCATATCGCATCCTCACTGCCCGGCACATCTAATTCGAACTTTCCTTTGGTATCGCTGAACTGACTCCATGTTCCGATCGAACCGAAATAGTGGCCTTTTATTTTTCTGTAGCGTATACGAAAATCGTTAACGGGCTCACCCGCCACCTCGTCGGTTACGACGCCGTAAAGTCTTGGTTTTGGGTCATCTTGCATGGTCATTCTTCCACTGCTTGAAACTTCTGTTGGTTCTTGGGGAACTGTTACTTCCAGCAGCTTGCTTTTTCCCAGAGGAAGTTTCGTTGTAAAAAGGGTAGGCACAGTTGCGCTGTTGCCGCTGCCGTAAGGAATCGACACCTGGATATGGTAGGTTCCGGGGGTAATCTGGGACAATGTGAATGCACCATTTGCATCGATTGGATATTGCGGTGAAATATATAAGGAATGCCACCAGGCGGGACGGGGAATGATTTTACACTCTTTGGCGGGTTTTCCATCTCTATATTTTGCAATACCTCTGACTGTCTCCCCTTTTTTCAAAACGATCTCGCAGTATTCAATGATATTGGGGTCCTGCAGGGTAACCTTGGAATAGCCGGGCGCATATTCCCGGATTTGCTCCCTGTATTTCCTGTTATTTTCTTTGATCCATTTTCCATACCTGGTGTGGACGGCGGTTATCAAATATTGTGTCTTTGCCGCGGCAAGCCCGCCGATAAGTGCATACCCGTCTTTGTCGGTTCGTTGTGAACCACCGGATGACTTAATGTCTCTTCCACGTTCTTCAGCGAGAGATGTGACCCACAAGTCTGTATCTGGAATCGGGTTTCCATCTTCATCGACTACATAGGTATCGACCATGCAGGCTTTTGGCAGTTGGAAGTGCTTGATGAATTGGCTGTCTTTTGTAAGATGTATCCGCGGTTGCTTGTCATTTTCGACAATACCAATATAATCTTTCGAGAAAACGCCGATCTGGTAGTTTCCCTCATCACTAATCGTATCAAAACTGTAAAAACCATTCTCGTCGGTCTCGTCGGTTTTAGTTCGATAATTACGGCTACTCAAAACAACTTTTGTGTTGACAACCGGCTCACCTGTTTCTATGTCTGTAATAAGTCCGCTTAGAACCCCTTTGGCCTTAAACTTATATTCCGTTGTGCCGGCATCCTCCTGACACGGGTCTGCCGCTGTTGCAACTTTCCCTTCAGAAGGCCTGGTAACAACCGTTTCATCTCTCTTATTTTGCAAAATCCCTGATTCCATCCCGGCTTCTTCAACTTTTGCCGGCAACATTTTATCTTCCGCCGGCTCTTGCTCTTCTGCGAAAGTAACCACTTTTTCTGCTTCAATGTCTTTGTTGTTTTTAGTGATATGTTTATAAGTAACTACTGCTCCAACGCCAATGACTGCCACCGCCGCTGCGGTAATTATCTTCCCTGTTACACCACTCATTAAGGCTGCGACCCCTGTGGTAGTTCCCGTCTTCGACATACCTGCCGCAATACCGGTAGCCGCAGCAGCGCCGGTTCCTTTTACCGTTATCCCTGCGATAGACGCAATAACAGCGGTGGTAAATGCCTTTTTGGGGCCGGTGGTGGAAAGAGTTTTCTCTACGATAGAGCTGAGTTGCTCTTTTATCATTTTTCGTCCACGATGCAGCCGTTGTCTTACGACATCTCTGGACAAATCGAGAGATAGTGCAACCTGCTTTATGGACTGTTGCTGACGATAGTATAGAACCAGGGGCTCTCGATATTGTTCCGGTATCCGTCGGATTGCATCACTGACAAGCTCTTCATGTTCTTTCTTTATAGCTGATTCGAGCGGTCCGGCCTCGTCGGCGGCGGTATCGTTTATGTTTTCCATGGTTTTACTCTTTGCGATAATATCCCGTTGGTTTTTGTTCAAAAAATTTCGAATGTTGTTTCGGGCTATAGTGCAAAGCCACGGCCTGAACCTCGAAAGGTCTTTCAGTTGAGAAAGGTTTCTCCAGGCATTGACGAAGCTCTGATGTGCCAGTTCCTCGCTTTGTTGAAAATCCGCAACCCCGCTGAATGTGATTGCACAAACAAGTTCCTGATACTTGGCGACGATCACTTCAAAGGCTTGTGAGTTGCCTTGCAGGCATTTCTCTAACAGTTTAATTTCTCTTGCCCTGGTTCTCATTTCCAGAATCCTTTTAACCGGCTTGTATTATAGCCTCAATAATAAAGAAAAAGCAGAGCAAAAATGGTGACAGAAATTCTTAAAAAATTGCAAAAATACAGATTTAGAGCCAAAAAACTACGATTTTCCCGTCCCGGCTTGAAAAGACACCAAAACCTCCACTCAAACCGGCGTCATAAGGCAAACCGGCAATCACAAACATTGTCATTCTGAACCCAGCGAAGAATCTCCAAATAATTACAAGCCGGTAAAAATCGGGGCCTGACAACTACGAGCTAATAACCATCAACTTTATCAACGAAATCAGTACGATGAACTACGAAAAAAAATTCGTTTTCACAAATTTTTCTATCAACATTTACACAACCAGATACGGCTATAAAATAAAAGGAAAAAGTCTGTGTTTGGCGTTTTATGGAAGATAAATCGCAAAACGTGTTTATTTGGAAACCATATAGACAGAAATTAGGCTGAAGAAGGCAATTAATGAAAGGTCTCAGATATGGATTATAGGATATTAGCGATAACTTCAAATGCTCAGATGCTTTATGAGATGGCAATAGCAAGGAAGGATCGAAATCGCTTAGATCGTGCAAAGCGGAAGTGCGAAAAAGGATTACAAATTGATCCGTCTAATCCTGAACTTAAATCATTATACAATAGAATTCAAGAAGTCGAAAGTACACTGACATAATCCACTTGTTTATATTTGAAGATCAGGCGAGAGGTTCTCGACTTCAGACGATATCTTGTGAAAGGAGGTTTATTGTGTCGGAAGAGAAATTTATACCTGTAATAACTCAAGTTCCAATTCAGGATACTCGTAGTGTATTGGGAGGTTTCGAGCAAAAATTGGCACAGATACATAGCTCTGTAGTTTCTTTCGAGCTTTCGGCTCTAAAGAAAGAACTCTCAGAACGAATGGAAGATCTTTCGGAGATGCTGGCAGATATCGGGGAGAATTCGAAGGGTTTTAAGATAGAGTCTGTGACGTTCACGATGTCAATTACAACGAATGGAAAGATCGTGTTGTTTGGAGTGGCTGGCGGTTCATCCTCTGCTTGTGCTGGATTGCAGTTCACAGTAATACCGACTGCAAAGAATGCCGAGACAGAAAGGCAATGAGATGGTCAGGAGTTTGCTAAAAAACACGTATTTCCAACTCCTTGGATCATCTACTGGTATTAGAACGCTGCCCGATTCGGTTTTGCGTCTTTTTGTCGCGGAAGAGAGGGAATCTATAAGGAAGCAGGAATTGGAAGATGACCTGTTCGACAATAATACAGATGAGTATATCTTGGCTCTTTGGAAAAAAAGAAGTTGTTTCGGCAGGGGACTCGGATGGGTTTACACAGAGATTCTTGACGATCTTCTTTCGACGGTTTCAGAAAATGTCTTGACCAGCGTTCCGGATACTGTCGCTTTTGATAAAGACAGGGTGTTTGTCGGTCCTTTGCCGCTTAACATCTTCAACGCACTTTATGTTCCGACAGAGCATGGAAGCCTCATTCTCGTTGACGATTTGTTATCTTCTTTAGTTTTTTGTATTACAAAGGTGAACGTGCTCAGTGTGCCGATTTTCTCCATAGAAGATGGTGTTGAAATAAGCCCTGACCTGTCTGACGAAAATGCGGCTGAGTATG
>Ga0209427_10009484_pt1 | contig 10847 bp, 7 predicted proteins | sample DeeMarSWOR136_30_FD_187465 | JGI IMG/M metagenome (GOLD analysis project Ga0209427, IMG submission 187465) | Marine sediment microbial communities from White Oak River estuary, North Carolina - WOR-1-36_30 (SPAdes) (version 2) | ecosystem: Environmental > Aquatic > Marine > Intertidal zone >... | reverse complement strand
AGGGTAGATCGTACCCCCTTAGGGATAGTTCATCACGAGTTATATAATCCGGGCCCAGCCAGTCTAACATCATCGGCGGTAACCTGACAAGCTCCAAATTCATCTGCGGCCAGTAATGCGGTATATCCTTCAAATCCTTCGTATCTACGGTGAGCTGGCCAAATAGAGGCCATCTGGCTTTTATCTTACCGAGGTCTCTTTTTCTTTTGTGTCTCTTGCGACGTTTTTTAATAAGACCGTGTTCGTTGAGGATTCTTCTTATCGCCTCGGCAGAGCAGGACAAATTGTGCTCACGTTTAAGTCTTTTTGCACCCTTGAATGGAAATTGTTTTCTAAGATTAACGATTTTTCTGGCCAATGCCGGTGAAGTCTTATGTGGACAGTGTAACGGTATTCTCGGCAGCTCGTTGAGGCCTACTAATCGTTCCTGGCGGTAACGGGCCAGCCATTTACAAACTGTCCTTGCTGCGGTGTCAAATAATCTTGCAGCAGGCTTGATACCATGCTGTTTGGCATATTTTACCATGCGTAATCTCAAATCATACTTGTCAGCTTTGTTCGGCATCTTTATAATCTGCTCATAATAGGTTAGAGGTTTCATTTTTGACCCTCGAAAAAACCGTTATGTTGTTTCGGGGGTCGGTCTTTTTCAACTTAAACAATCGCATTTCTGAAAGATTTACTTATAGGACCTCGACCGGCAGGGGCTATCCCCTGCCCTTATACGCTTTCTTTAGCTTCTTAAACTGCTCCCAGGTCATACACCTTATCCTTATCAGGGGGATACGATGTTCCTTGGCCATCCCACTTCCGTTGTGGAAAATTCTTGACAGCGGCGGAGGTTGTAAATAAAGTAACATTCTCGTTCGCCCCGCAATCAATGATTGGTGCGGGATTAAACCGTAATTACAGTATTGGAAATAAGGAGAACTACAAATGGCAACGAAGGTTGGAATTAACGGATTCGGGCGGATTGGAAGAGCCGTGGCAAGAATTATTATGCAAAAAGCGAGCGATCTGGAGCTGGTGGCCGTCAACGACCTCTCCGACGCCAAGAGCCTTGCGCATCTGTTCAAGTATGATACGGTTATGGGCAAATGGAGCGGGACGGTCGAGGCAGGGGACGGTTCGCTGGTTATTAACGGTAAGGATATAAAAGTATTGGCTGTTAAGAATCCGGCTGAGCTGCCCTGGAAGGATATGGGCGTGAAGGTTGTTCTGGAATCGACGGGAATCTTTCGCGTAGCTGAGTCGCCGAAAGGTGGTTACGCAGACCATCTCAAGGCCGGCGCCAGCAAGATTGTCCTAAGCGTTCCGGCAAAGGACGACATCGAGGCGACAATCGTTCTGGGCGTTAACGACGAGAAGCTGACGAGGGAAGTTAAATGCGTATCGAATGCAAGCTGTACGACAAACTGCCTGGCGCCTCTGTGCAAAATTCTCAACGATACGTTCGGTATTGAGCGGGGGCTTATGACCACCATCCACGCTTATACCAACGACCAGCGAGTTGCAGATATGATACATAAGGACCTTCGTCGTGCGCGCGCCGCGGCGGTGAACATTATCCCCACAACGACGGGCGCGGCAAAAGCCATTGGCAAAGTTATTCCCGAGCTTGACGGCAAACTCGACGGCTTCGCAATTCGTGTTCCGATTCCGGTCGGCAGTATCGTTGACCTTGTGGTTAATGTTAAAAAGGACGTTACGGTCGATGCCGTAAACGCAGCGATGAAAGCGGCGGCGGAAGGGCCGATGAAGGACATTCTGGTCTATTGCGATGAGCCAATCGTCAGCAGTGACATCGTTAATAATCCCGCTTCGAGCATTTTCGATTCTCTCTGCACAATGGTCATCGGCAGGACCGTCAAGGTCATAAGCTGGTATGACAACGAGTGGGGCTATTCGTGCCGAACCGTCGATATTATGGAAAGAATGACAAAGATGTAAAAAAATCCAAATTTCGAAATTTCTTGTACGTTATTCAAAATTTCAAAGGACTGATAGTTATGGCTAAAAAGACTGTTGCTGATATCGAGGTGAAGGGCAAAAAGATATTGATGCGGTGCGACTTTAATGTTCCTTTAGATGATGACTGCAATATCACCAGCGATGACCGAATCGTCAAAGCACTGGCTACAATAAAAAAGATATTAGATGGCGGGGGTGCGTTGATTCTTATGAGCCATCTTGGCAGGCCTGCGGGCGAAAGGGACGAGAAGTTGTCTCTGGCTCCCGTGGCTAAGCGACTTTCCGAATTGCTGGGTAAGGAAGTCATTTTCGCCGACGATTGCATTGGGGCCCAGACAAAAGCCAAAGCGCAAAAACTTGCAAACGGCGATTGTATGCTGCTTGAGAACCTGCGCTTCCACAAGGAAGAGACGATAAAAGACAAGGCGGCGAAGGAAGATGCGCAACTGCGAAAGGCCAAAGACAATTTTGCAAAAGAACTTGCGGATTTGGCGGATATTTATGTCGACGATGCCTTCGGCACCGCACACAGGGACAATGCGTCAATGTATACGGTGCCGACGGTAATGAAAGGCAAGCCCCGAGTCATCGGGTTTTTGATTGAAAAGGAACTGAAGTTTCTTGGTGATACTTTAAGTAATCCTGAGAAACCATTCGTTGCGATATTAGGCGGAGCGAAAGTTTCCGACAAGATAGGTGTTATCGAAAATCTTCTCGATAAAGTTGACTGCATATTGATTGGGGGGGCAATGGCCTATACATTTTTCAAGGCCGAGGGGCAGAGTGTCGGCAAGAGTTTGTGTGAGGATGATTTTCTTGATGAAGCGAGTAAATTGCTGAAACGAGCCAAGGACGTCGGCTGTGAAATAGTTTTGCCGGTTGATAATGTAGTTGCAAGAGAATTAAAAGTCGGTGCTGAGAATAAAGTGGTCAGTGGCGATATTGAAGATGAGTGGCAAGGTGTGGATATCGGGCCGGCAACCCGAAAACTTTTTGCCAAGAAGCTCTTCAGGACAAGGACAATTGTCTGGAACGGCCCGATGGGTGTTTTTGAGCTGCCGCCTTTCGATGAAGGTACCAAGGCAGTCGCTCTGGCAGTTGCCAAGGCCACGGAAAAAGGCGCCAGCAGCATCATCGGCGGCGGTGACAGCGCAAGTGCGGTCGAGAAACTCGGCCTCGAAGACAAAATTAGCCATATTTCTACAGGCGGTGGGGCCTCACTTGAGTTTTTAGAGGGCAAAAAATTCGTCTGTCTTGAAATCCTCGATGAAAAATAGGAATTACACATAGCGCAATGCGGACGTTTTTTTGTGTTTATCTGGCCGCCAAGCCGTCTGTTTGCGTTGTCATATATGGGAAATTGCAGGAAAAATCAGTGACAAGAGATGTTTTTGATGCGTCCGGCCGGACTTCAAGTGCACTTAAAAAAACTGGCAAATTTAAAGAAGCGCAATCCTTACGAGAGTAATGCTCAAACCTATCTAAGCGATGTGCAAATTGTGAATAAAAGAAAAAGTAAGTATGGATTCCTGCTTGCGCAGGGATGAGGGGGGATTTGGTTTGCAAATTAAGGGCCGGCTCGTCCAGGCCTTTTTGTTTGACTGTGCGTGGTTTAATCGTTAGTATTTAGCCGGCGCCCGGAGCAACAGTTAGAGTAATAAACAAAAAAATGGGTCAATTTAAAGACAATAAAGGTTTATTGAATAACAGAAGGTTCGAAAAATCAGAGCAAGAAAAGAAGCAGTGGCTCAGGAATCTGTCCTGGAAGAAGGCATTACAACTCGAAGAGAGCCTGATTTCCTCTGAACTTATCTGGGAATGGCGCAGGAATTTCCCTAAAGATAATCCTATTTGCATAAAAAACAGTCTGGTAAAAAAACAAAAAACATGAGAATTTTGTTAGAACAAGTCTATAAAAAGATTGTAACCTTTCTAAACAGGGGGGACTATGAATATCTGATAATTGGAGGTATTGCAGCGGGAACGCTGGGCGAACCAAGGGTTACAGGCGATGTAGATATTGATATAATGATGGACCATAAGGATATCCCTGTTTTTTTAGATAAGGCAAAAAAAACCGGATTTAAAGTTTCCAAAAAAAAGTGCATTAGAACAGCAGAACAAACAGGGGCCTTTCGCATAAACTATGGGGATTTTCATGTTGATTTTCTCATCGCCTCAACCGATTTAGAAAGACAGGCATTTAATAGAAGAAAGACAATTTCGCTATATGGCATAAAGGCGTTTTTCCCTACCCCTGAGGATTTAATTCTATTTAAGATTATTCCCGGACGCAAACAGGATTTATTAGACGCCGAGAGAGTCATCCTGCGGCATAAAGAAAGACTTGATATAAAATACCTTAAAACCTGGGCTGAAAAGCTATCCGACCAAGCCCAGGATATTAGGATATGGAATGAACTAAAGAGGTTATTAGAAGACTAAAGCAGGAGTTTTATCCACGTTCATAGTTTATATCAGCAACATTGGTTTTGTGCAGTTAAGATAGTCAATAACAAATAATCAATCTAATGCGATTACCCAAAGCAGGAACAATTGAGATTGTGCCGTCAATACTGAGTTCTGATTTTGCCAGGTTGGCTGACGAGATAGCTGAGATTGAGTCGGCTGGTGTGAGTATGGTGCATCTTGACGTTATGGATGGTCATTTTGTTCCGAATATTACAATCGGTCCTCCGGTGATTGCCAAGCTTCGCAAGTGCAGCGAGTTAGTTTTCGATAGTCACCTGATGATAAGCGAGCCTGGCAGATATGCCGAGCGTTTTGTCGAGGCCGGGACAAACCATATAACATTTCATATTGAAGTAGCCGACCAGCCGCAAAGACTTATAGAAAGATTACACAAGTTAGGGTGCAGTGCCGGGATATGCCTGAACCCGGAGACGCCCGTTGAGGCGATAGAAAAGATTGCGCCGCTTTGTGATATGGTTCTGGTGATGACGGTTCGTCCGGGTTTTGGGGGGCAGAAGTTTATGCCGGGGGCGGCGAAAAAGATTACTCGAATAAGAGAAATTGTCGGTCCTGATATTCGCATCGAAGTTGACGGCGGGATAGACCCTCAGACTACGCCGATTGTCGTCTCCTACGGTGCCGATACGCTTGTGGTGGGTAATGCAATATTTTCAAAATCCAACCGCATTTCTGCCATAAAGTCCATTCGTCAGGCGGCCAAGTAATCAGGTTACCACTGTATCAGGGTATCAGATAGTTCGATTTCCTGATTCCCTTTGCTTATAGATGGCGTCTTTTTCCCTGGATATGAGAAGTTATCGGACAAGTCAATAATTTTCCGCCTTTCCCGATATTTTTGGAACCGTTGACTTCGTTGGGCTTTAAGGCCGCTAACAGTCAGGTCCAAATATTGAGGGAGTTTTCGATTTCCAATCACCTTAGGGGGCATCATCCTTCTCGGTACGTTTAAATTTATTGATTATCCTGCTACATTTGACCCGGCTTTTTGTTCGAGATATTCCTTAAAAACGGCTTATTTGAAAAAAGAAATTATGCACCCGACTCTGATGGCCGATAAAAAGCAGCGGTTATAAAACCACTTACGTTAAGAAAATAGTTAGAACAGTTAGAAAACAAACAAGCTTGTTAAAAACAAAATTCAGTAGGGAGGTACAAAAATGGCAAAAAGATCGGTTAAAACCAGGAAAAAGGCGACAAAAAAAGGTGCTGCTCCGAAGGCCAAGGCAACCAGAAAGAGGAGCATCCCGAAACGCGCAACGGCCAAGAGACGCGTAACGCCGAAGGCCAAGGCAACCAGAAAGAGGAGCACCCCGAAACGCGCGACAGCCAAGAGACGCGTAACACTAAAGGCCAAGGCAACCAGAAAGAGGCGCACTCCGAAACGCGCGACAGCCAAGAGGCACGTCACACCGAAAGCCGAGATAACCAGAAAACCCACCTCCAAGAAACGCACGACAGCCAAGAGGCACGTCACACCGAAAGCCGAGATAACCAGAAAACCAACCTCCAAGAAACGCACGACAGCTAAGAGACACGTCACACCGAAAGCCGAGATAACCAGAAAACCAACCCCCAAGAAACGCGCAACAGCTAAGAGACACGTCACACCGAAGGCCGAGGTAACGAGAAAACCCACAAGGAAACGCACGACAGCCAAGAGACACGTAACGCCGAAGGCCGAGGTAACCAGAAAACCCCCCACAAGAAAACACGCGACAGCCAAGAGACACGTCGCACCGAAGGCCGAGGCAGCCAGAAAAACCCCGAGGAAAGTCGCCCGAAGACGAAGCCCGGTAACGACAAAAGGTGAATTTGATTTCAACGCCTGGCTGCTTCCCAGTTTAGAGTTGGAACGATATGAGCCTCATATTGAGCCGGAGGCCGGGGTTAAGGACCAGATTAAAGGTTCTACCCGCTATGCCTGGATTGGGGCAGGTCAGTGCGGCGGAAGATTAGTGAAGTCATTCCACGACCTGGGTTATAAGAAGGTATTGGCTGTGAATACGACTCACCATGATTTGGATTTGCTCGGTATTCCCCAAAATCAAAAGTACCAGATGAACATCGGGGAAAAAGGTGCCGGTAAGGATATGGAAAGAGGTAGAGATGCCATCCAGCAATATCAGCAGGAAATTTTACACTTAACCCGCCAAACATTTGGTTCTCAGGTTGACCACATCATGGTTTGCTTTGGAGCCGGCGGCGGCACAGGCGGCGGAAGTGCAACAGGCTTGATTGAGATTGCCAAAAGATATGCTCGCTATATTGGTCTAACCCAACCGGACAAGAAGGTCGGTGCGATTATGACTTTACCGACGGTAGGCGAAGCCAGTTCTCCATTGGTAGCGCAAAATGCTCATGATGTTGCCTGCGAATTAAGCCAGATGGCCGGGCAAGGAAGGATATCACCGCTTATCATCATAGATAATGAAAAGATTAGCAAGCTGTATCCTGGGATGACGGTAAAGTCCTTCTGGCCGAGCATAAACAATACTGTGGCAGGTTTGTTTGACATCTTCAACAGAGTCAGTGCCCTGAGCAGTCGTTATACCTCCTTTGACCCTGTGGATTATCACAGCATTATGGAAGCGGGCAGTTGTGCGATAATGGGCCTGACGAGAGTAAGTAAATTCAGTGACAAGTTTGCGATATCGCAGGCCGTCAAAAGAAACCTCGAGAAGACATTACTGGCCAGCGGATTTAATTTATCCACTGCCAAGGTTGCCGGGTGCATAGTCGTCGGCGGCAAGAAGCTAATGGCAGAGGCCAAAGGCCTGCAGGACAATATCAACTATGCATTTGATAATTTGTCAGAGATAACAGGCAAGGCAACCATCCATCGAGGAATCTACGAAGACAACAAGAATTCTATAAGGGTTTACACGATAATCGGCGGATTGGATGCTCCCACCCGAAGGCTTGAAGAGCTTCTGAGCTGCGCTGCTGTCCATGTTAGCTAAAGAAGTAAAATACTTCTACAGCTAACAGCAGTGAATTTTTGATATTCGCCGGGCGTGTTGTTAGCCTGCTCTTAGAAGTGGGCCGGCAACATACCCGGCGAATTGCATTTTAACCTCTTAGCTTAAACGCCCTAACATGCACAATGTCATTGCGAGTGAGGCAGAGCCGAGCGCGGCAATCTCTTTGCTGTGAAAAGTTGAGATTGCTTCGGCTCGAAGGCCTTGCAATGACACAAAAACACCGTTTTTTCCCGCGAACCGTTACCCTCAAAATTGCTAAACGCGTAGTAATTTTTGTAGCCATATCTGTGAAATTCTGGTAAGATATTAGTGCTCTGGGACTTTTGATTTGACGAATTGTCATTGCGAGGAGCGGAGCGCTGAAAGTCCGGCCCTCGGACGGAACGAAGCAATCTCGGACTTTCGATGAGTTGAGATTGCTTCGCTTCGCTCGCAATGACAATAGTGGAACGTTATTGTTATGGCCAAAGAAGCGAAATCGAAATGGAACGGTTTTTCATTGAAGCCGCGGAAAGAGATGCCCGAAGGGCTGTGGATGCGATGTCCCGGCTGCGAGCATATGCTCTATAAAAGCGCCGTTGAGCGGAATCTTAATGTCTGTCCGGGATGTAACCATCACTTTCGCATTGAGGCAGCGACCCGAATTAAATACCTGGCCGATGAGGCTTCTTTTCAGGAGATATTAAGTAATTTGACAACCTATGACCCGCTGGGCTTTAAGTACAGGGATACCACTTATAAGCAGCGTTTGAAAGCCGATGAGAAAAAATGCGGTGTCAAGGAAGCTATGCGAATCGGCAAGGCCTTTATTAAGGGCAGGCCGATTATTCTGGGCGTGATGGAGCCGAATTTCCTGATGGGCTCTATGGGTTTTGTTGTCGGGGAGAAGCTTTGTGCGGCCGTTGATAAGGCGATGGAGGAGAACCTGCCTCTGGTAGTGGTTAGCTGCTCGGGCGGAGCGAGGATGCACGAGGGTGTGGTGTCGCTGGGTCAGATGGCCAAAACTTCCGCGGCGCTGGCGAAATTCGATGAGTCGGGCGGACTTTACATCAGCGTCTTGACCGACCCGACGACCGGCGGAGTTACGGCGAGCTTTGCAATGTTGGGCGATTGTTTAATAGCCGAGCCGGGTGCGTTGATTGGTTTTGCAGGGCCGCGCACGATTGCTGAAACAATAAAGGTGGAGCTGCCTGAAGGATTTCAGACGGCTGAGTTTATGTTAGAGCACGGCTTTGTGGATATGATTGTGCATCGCAAAGATATGCGCAGCGAAATCGCACGCCTTATAGACTACTGCCAAAAATAGCGTCTCACACTTTCGAATCCGCTTTCGTGAGGATTCACATGCTTAAAAATAAACCTCAAAAATATTTATTAACACTGCCGACGTTGATTTTTTTAATACTCGCCACTGCCAAAATTCTATCCGGTCAATCCTCAACCAGGCAATTTGCCCATAACGCAGACGAAAAATCCGACCAGCGTTTTGTTCGCAGCCGGTTGGAAAGTAACGCTTTAGCAGGTATCTCTACCAACTTGAGTCGACCGGTCAATGATATAAATCAATCCACCCTGTCAGCTACCCAAATTTCAAGGCAGATACAAAAACCGACATTCCTGATACCCGCCATAGTAAAACAGAATAAACCTATAGCCCTGATAGTTGTGAACGAAGATGACGAATCCCGCCTGTCGAAGACGGGAGGTGATGAATGGCTGATAGCCGCTGCGGCCCCGGCAGCCGCAAAGATAATCCAGCAAAATAAAACGCCGATACTTTTGCAATTGGATTCTGAAGAAAATCCGCGACAGACACAATTGCTTGAGCAATTGGCTGGCATCTCGGGCTTCTGCACTATACTGTCATCGGACCATACTTTTACTCTCAACCAAACACTGGGCAATCTGCCGAGATATAACATCCCGGTAAAACCCGAACCTGCTGAAACGAGCTTGCTTTTTGCCGGTCTCTACTGGCAAAAAGCCGATTCTGTGGTCCTCGCATCCGAATATGACCCGGAAGCGGTTATTCTGGGTTCGGCGCTGGCTTGCCATTCGTACTGGCCGCTTATCGTAACAACCGGCAGGGAACAGCCACGTGCTCTCTCGCGAAAGCTGAGCTCTCTGGGCGTCAGTGGCGTCGTATACGTAACTTCGAAAATTGTAACAGCCGATTCCGGGATGAGTTTTCCTTCGCAGAAAACCGAATTCATCGGCGTCGAAGAGGCCCAAAAGCGATTAATTGAAAAACTTAACGCTCGGAATATACAAAACATTGTTCTTTTTCGCGTTCCTGATGAGTCCGCCGATGGGAAATCCGTATCCTGGCTGGCGTCCTACCTCAGCCTCATCCACAGGGCGGCTCTGGTTCCCTGTTACTCTTCCGACCCATTGGCAGCCGAGTCAAAGCTCGAATCCGTGATTCGAAAGTACTCACTGAGGCCACGAACAATAACCATATTAGGTGACTATGAAGCCATCGGACTTGTTACAAAAACAACGGGAAATGATGCGGACGCCTATGAAATAACAGCGGAACTTTGCCCTCAGCTTTCGCAGGACCAGGTTGCAGAGATGGGAGTGGGCCGGATTCCACTGAGCCAATTGTGGGCTGCATCAACACTTATAGCCTATGGCGTCGCCCGGGACCATATTCTCGGTCAGGAACAGCCGAATGTCCTCATGATAGCCAATCCGAGTGCCAATTATGGTACGTTACCGCTTTGTGAGACCATTAGCCGGGCCACCGCCAATGAATTCAAGAACCTAAAAATCCAAACAAATGAGTTTTATAATGTATCCTGCAATAATCCGCTTATACGAAATCTTGTCGGTGACTCTCAATTAATAATATTCGAAGGTCATATATCCGACTTTTCGCTGTTTGAAGGCCGCTCTTACTATGAAGAGGAAGAGGACCCTTACAGCTATGAATATGGGCAGAGACAATATGAAGTATACACCGATACGTCAGATTTCTCAGAAAACCATACAGATGATGACGATGACTGGTCGAATGAGGCAGATAACTCAAAAGGTGTCGAAATAAATTCACAGGAACACATCGGGCCGATGGATTCAGATTACGAGACATTCGAAACGGCTATTTATCGACAGCCTGACGAATCTTCGCAAGTTACAGACCCTTGCGAACTGGAGGGAATGCCCCTGATTTTAATTCAAAGCTGTCACTCACTGGACAATACGGTTCTGGATATATTAACCTGCGGTGCTGTAGGTATAGTCGGCAGTAAAACAAATATTCACAGCGCCTCCGGCAGCGCATTTATCAAGGCGTTTTGTGACGGGCTGTTATACAGAAGCGACACCGTAGGAGAGGCCATGCGTGACGCCAAAAACTACCTGCTGTGCGTCGGCGCCCTCAAAAAAGCACGCGGGCAT
>Ga0209427_10009481_pt1 | contig 10850 bp, 13 predicted proteins | sample DeeMarSWOR136_30_FD_187465 | JGI IMG/M metagenome (GOLD analysis project Ga0209427, IMG submission 187465) | Marine sediment microbial communities from White Oak River estuary, North Carolina - WOR-1-36_30 (SPAdes) (version 2) | ecosystem: Environmental > Aquatic > Marine > Intertidal zone >... | reverse complement strand
CACAGCCCGCCGTCAGATCAGGCAGGAGGACGATCTGGCCGGGCTGGGCCAGGATGGCGGCCGTCTCGGCCATGAAGTGCACACCGCAGAATACGATAACGTCGGCATCAGTGGCAGCGGCCTTCTGACTCAGCTCCAGGGAATCCCCGATGAAGTCGGCAATATCGTGTATCTCGCTCCGCTGGTAGTTGTGCACCAGCAGAACGGCGTTCCTCTGCTTCCTGAGACTATTTATTTGCTCGACCAGTTCTTTGTCTCTATCTGTCATGAGACGTTGTTTCCTGCCTGTCTCGGGTATTATCGGGCGGTCTCAATCGTGTCGCCGGCGCGGACCGTCCCGCCCTGAATCACCCGGGCAAAAACCCCCTCCTTAGGCATGACACATTTACCTACCTGCTTTAAGATAGCGCAACCTGCGCCGGCGTGGCATTCTTTACCAATCTGCGTAATCTCCAGTGTTACCTCTTTACCCACTGACAGCCTGGTACCCGGTACCAGCGAGAACAGCTCGATTCCTTCGGTGGTGATATTTTCGGCAAAATCCCCGGGGCCGACGTCAAGACCCATGTCACGCATCTTCTGTATGCTCTCCGTGGCGAGCAGGCTTACCTGACGGTGGGTAGTGCTGTTAGCATGGGCGTCGTGCTCAACGCCGTAGTCCTTTTTTAGTGTGACCTCAGCGACCACGTCTTTGGTGACACCCTTCTTCTCGCTCCGGCAAACGGCAACTACTTTGCTCATCTTTCGATTTCACCAAGTATACTCATTTCTATGATAGCACTTCTCTACCTGTGCGGGCTATCAAACCACCACCGAGCACGATATCCCCATCGTAAAAGACGACCGCCTGGCCTGGAGTAATCGCCATCTGCGGTTCCCTGAATTCTACCATGGCTTCACCAGTGCCTGCGGGAGTTACCGTCGCCGCAGCCTCGCGGTGGCGATAGCGGATTCTGGCTTTGACATTGATAGGACTATCCAATCTTTCGATAGATATCCAGTTAAGGTCCGAAGCGATGAGTTCCGTGGCATATACCTCGCTTTTACCACCGACGGTTATGGTGTTCTTTTCCGGGTCGATGGCTGTTACGTACAGTGGTTCTCGGCTGGCTATGCCCAGTCCTTTCCTCTGCCCGATTGTATATGATGCTATCCCCCGGTGCTCCCCGATAACATTCCCCCTGCGGTCGATAATCGGTCCCGGGAGGGCGGTGATACCCGTATATTCGACGAGGAATTTAGGGTAGTCATTGTTCGGGATGAAGCAAATCTCATGGCTCTCCGCTTTGTCAGAAATAGGCAGCCCCAGTCTTTCAGCAGTATGTCGCACTTCTTCCTTGGTCAGGTCCCCGACCGTGAAAAGGCTGTGGCCTAGCTGTTCCTGGGTCAGCATGCAGAGCATGTAGCTCTGGTCTTTGAGGTGGTCAGCGCCCTTCTTGAGCAGGTAACGGCCGCTGCCATTCTCCTTCTCTATCCTGGCATAGTGCCCGGTGGCGACCATATTCACACCGAGCTCCTGCGCCTGCTTGAGCAGGGCACCGAACTTGATATAGTGGTTGCAGCGGATACACGGATTCGGTGTCCGCCCCAGGCTGTACTCGCGGCAGAAGTCAGTAATGACGTCACGGGCAAAGACGTCTGTGAAATCGAACACCTGGTGAGGGATGTCCAGCTTTTGCGCTATCTTTTTCGCATCGGCCGCGACGTCACGACTGTAGCAGCCTTCGGAACAATCCGAAGGCTGGAGTCGCATCGTTACCCCGATGACCTCGTAGCCCTGTTCTCTGAGGAGGGCGGCGGCCACTGATGAATCGACACCGCCGCTCATAGCAACCACGACCTTCATCTTCATCCGTGCACAATCTTCACCTGACCCCAGAGGGCCATTTTCTCGTTCTTTATGATAACAACGCCCCGCAGCCCGTCAATCTCTCTAGCAAAATCGAGGCCCTGGGGTATATCGCTTTCTTCCTTTATGAGGTTCCCGATGGCGGTGGCGGCGGCATCGGCCAGGGCGGTACAGGGTGCCAGCACGATAACGGCATCAGCCTTGCCGAAACTGATTGAGTGCCCGACAGTCCCGGAGGAGGTGCAGATACCGAGCGGTGTCTCCGAAGCCTGGATTTCAAGGGCCAGCCGGTCAGAAAAAGGGCTTTTCCCTGCATAAATGCCCACCGTTCGTTTCTTCCGGCTCTTCAGGAAGATGTCCCCACCGTTTTCCACAATCACCTCCGGGGAGAACTCAAGCAGTGCCCTGCCGACGCGCTCGGCAATAGCCCCGGCGACGGCTGCCATCGGGCCAACGCCTGCCTTTGCGGCTGCCTCGGCCATCTCCCTGACTATGCCGGGAGCATCATTCTCTACCGGATATGGTTGCATGGCAGCACTGAATCCGGGGTGGCGTTGAATATAGCCCTCCAGAGCAGCACGTTCTCCAGTAACCACTTTGAGGGCCTCCGACTGCAGGTCACAACTCGCCCGTATATAAAGGTCGGTCTCTTTCACGGTGACATTGAAGGAGACCAGGTCTTTATCAGTCGACCAGAGGCGATAGAACCTTGGTTCATACATTTGCTGAGGGGGGACAGTCATGCTGTCCGTCTTTATTTATCTGTACCTGTCTGATGCAAATACACCTGTATCAGTACTGCGGTGCCTCTGTGGTCACAGACCCGCTGCGTAGGCCACGCAGGTAGTCAATCTGACCCATATGCAGGGCTATCTCGGTACTAATACGAATCAGTACCTGGCCGATTGTGTCCGGTGGGCGGTCCGGTCGTACCAGTTCCAGCATCTTTTCAGGCGTCAGTTGTTCGAGATACGCCAGCGTGCTTTGCCGGACGGCATCGGCGTAACCCCGGAGGTCTTCCAGCTTCGGCACGGGCCAGCTATTAAGCTGTTCTACCGTATAACCGTAACCTGAGTCTGGTGGCGTGCCCAGTTTCTCCATCCAACCATCTGCCTCGTAAAGTGCGGTCTTTCTTTGAAGTACACGGGTAAAGAAATAATCTTCCACACGTGCAACGTGCCACAGGATAAATGCAATAGAATTGCAGTGCTCACCTGGTTTCCAGGTAACGTCCTCCTGAGTTAATCCCTCCAGAGCACGGTTCAGGTAACCCCGGCTCTGTTTCAGGGAAGCTATTACCATCTCTCTGGCATCCATAAATACTCCCTTCTTGCCGAACAGGTATAAGGCACTCGGGTTTCGTAGCTATTATTTTAGGTATCGTGTCCAGGAGTGTCAATCTTTGTAGATTCCGCGAGATGGTTCAGGTTACAGGCTGGTCGCTCTCGCGGACAACCAGTTTCAGTCCGTTCTGCTCCACAACAGTCACGTTTCGGCCATTGACAATGTTGCCGTTGGCGGCAGTGGCTGCCCAGAGCTCACCCCTTATCTTGACCAGTCCGTCCGGGGTCAGGGTGCTGACGGTTTCGCCCTTTGTGCCAACCATGTTGGCCATGCCAGCTATTGGTTGCGTTCTCAGGGCATGAATGCTCTTCCGGTAGCTGAATACATTGTAGGCCTGCAGGACTATCGTGGCCGGGGCGAGCACCCATAACGGCAGGTTAACGTCTATCAGCGGGAGAACCCAGATTACCACTGCTACCAGGACTGCCTGCTCAAACAATGAGGTGATTATTTTCCAGACAAGGAGTGTATTCACTTTGTTACGCATCGTTTATAGCCTGTTCCGGTGTCCCGGATATATTATAGCAGGACGGTTGGTACTGCGTTTGCGCAGCGTGGCTGCGTTGCTGTCACTGAAGCACGGGTGCTATAATTGGTCAACATAAAGATAAGAGGAATACCATGAAACTTTCTCGCGAAGAGGTACTGCATATCGCCCGGCTGGCACGACTCGGTCTGAGCGATGAGGAAGTCGAGAGGGCCAGAGAGCAGCTATCGCATATCCTGGAGAACTTCGAGATACTGCAGTCGGTTGATACCGACGATGTCCCACCGACCGCCCAGTCGCTGGCGTTGCAGAACGTCCTCAGAGAGGACGAGTCGTGCGATTCGTTCCCGCGGCAGGAGATTCTGGCCAATGCCCCGCAGCAAGACGAGGACTCCTTCAGGGTGCGGGCTGTCCTTGAGTGATGAGCGTTACCCGGTATTTGGCAGTAAATTGTACAGGAGATTATATTGGCAACCTACAACAACCAGTTAACGATACACGAAGCACACAAGCTACTTATGGAGAAAAAGGTCTCCTCGGTGGAACTCACAGAGGCCTGTCTGGAGCGTATCAAGCAAGTAGAGCCACACGTCAGCGCTATTGTTACCGTGACCGACGAGCTGGCCATGGAGCAGGCCCGCAGGGCTGACGAACTAATTGCCAGCGGTGATTCCAGGCCTCTCACCGGCATACCGACATTGATTAAGGATGTCATGTGCACCCGGGGCGTGCGTACCACCTGCTCCTCGAAGATGCTGGAGAATTTTGTACCACCCTATGATGCTACTGTGGTCGAGAAGCTGAATAGTGCCGGTATGGTAATGGTCGGTAAGGCCAACATGGACGAGTTTGCCATGGGTTCCTCAACAGAGCACTCGGCTTTCTTCCCTACCCACAACCCCTGGGACCTTTCACGGGTGCCTGGTGGCAGCAGCGGTGGCTCGGCGGCGGCCGTAGCTGCCGGAGAGGCCGTCTATGCCCTCGGTTCGGACACGGGGGGCAGCATCCGCCAGCCGGCCGGTTTCTGCAGCGTTACCGGTCTGAAACCCACCTACGGTCGGGTTAGCCGCTACGGTCTGGTGGCCTTTGCCAGTTCGCTTGACCAGATAGGGCCGCTGACACAGGACGTGACTGACTGCGCCCTGGTGATGAACGCCATTGCCGGACATGATAGCCGCGACTCAACCTCTGCCCCTTATTCAGTACCCGACTACACGCAGTGCCTGACGGGCGAAATCAAAGGCATGAAAATTGGCATTCCTAAAGAGTACTTCGTCGAGGGTATGCAACCGGAAGTCGAGACGGCAATGAAGGTAGCTATAGCCAAGCTCGAAGAGCTGGGAGCGAGCGTTGGGTGGGAGGTCTCGCTGCCCAGCACTCCTCATGCTTTGGCAGTGTACTATATCATTGCCCCTTCCGAGGCCTCGGCCAACCTGGCCCGCTATGACGGTACCAAGTACGGTTTCCGCTATCAGGGTGCCGAGACGATGTGGGACACGATGGACAAGACGCGTCAACACGGTTTTGGCGCCGAGGTGAAACGCCGCATCATGCTTGGCACCTATGCCCTCTCTGCCGGTTACTATGATGCCTACTACCTCAAGGCGCAGAAGGTGCGCACCTTGATACGGCGTGAGTTCGATGCGGCATTTGAGAAGTACGACGTTCTGGTAACCCCTACCTCGCCGACCGTTCCTTTCAAGATAGGTGAGAAGCTGGACGACCCGGTGCAGATGTATCTCTCCGACGTCTGCACTCTGCCGATAAATATTGCCGGACTGCCGGCAATCTCGATACCTGTCGGTTTCGCTGACGACCTGCCGATTGGGATGCAGATAATCGGGAAACCCTTCGCTGAGGAGACTATCCTCAAGATTGCCCATACCTATCAAGAGGCAACCGAATGGCATAAGAGGCGACCGGAGCTGTAAATAGAAAATGAGCGAACAGTCTTGTTTTCAAGCCGGCCAGTTTGTCGTTCTTAGAGAGATGTGGCAACATCGTGTCTGGTCAGCCAGACCGGCTATCATAGTGCAGGACACGCCGGAACTGATGGCCTTTTACATACCTGCTGACGTCGGCATTACTTGGAAGCGGGCTATCGCGTTAGACGATACCCCTGTTACTATAGAAGACCGTCTCCAGTTAGAGTGGTTGTTAGAAGATGTAGAGTGGCTTGGCTTCGATATGCTTAGGCTGACAATTCCTGGTGCTAGCTATTCAGTGATAATCTTCTGGAACACTGAGGATGGTTCTCAACAACGCTGGTACATTAATCTGGAAGATCCGCTATGTCGAACAACACAGGGTTTTGATTATGAAGACTTGCTACTTGACATTATCGCTGCTCCTGACCTCACCAGTTGGTACTGGGAGGACGAGGATGAACTTGAAAAAGCAGTAAGTCTTGGCGTTATATCCTCAACAAAAGCAGATGCCTTACATATCGAAGGCAAGAAGGCTATCGACTGGCTGCAATCGGGGAAATCACCCTTCAATGGCTGGGAAAAGTGGCGTCCCGACCCATCATGGCAGATACCTGTATTACCCGAGGGCTGGGATATTATTGACTGATTATACGGCGGGAGTAATAAACGAGTCTCCGATATAGCAAAGAAGCCTGGTGGCGAGAATTCTGGTAGAAGAATCATAGATAAGCGCAGTCTCCCGAATTCACTCTTTCCCTTTGTTGAAGGATAAGAGCCAAGGGGGACACCCCCTTGCACCCCCGTTCCAAAGGGGTTCCACCCCTCTGGACACCCCGAAACGGTGTGAGGGTTAGTTCTCAGACAGGTGTCTTCGCACCTAAGAGAGAACCGAAGGTCGGGGGCATGAATACGCCTTCATCGAAAGCGAGCCCCCTGAACATCATAGAAGGTGAGTTTAATAAGGACATCTCCCCAAATACTGTTAGGATGGGCTCAAGAGAGGTGAGGTCTCCAAGTACTGTTAAAGAGAGTTTAAGAGGGGCGAAGCCCCTCTTTCAATAAACTTCCCCTTCCCCTTACTAAGAGGAAGGGGATTTAGGGGATGGGGTTATACTAAACTATGCTTAACTTCTCTCTCATAAAGATAGTCCCCGCCGAAGAATCACTTCGAGAGTTCAGCTACCAGGTCAAAAAGGTGGCTGAAGGCGGCTACGTAAAGGAGATATTTGGCTGGGATGAAGCTGAACAGAGGGCTTTTCACTCCCGTGACTGGGAGCAGAAGAAGCCCATGATAATATCCTATAATGGCGAGCCAATCGGCACGATTTACGTTGCTGAGAATAAGGACTGTATTGAAATCGGGCAGTTCTTTATAATGCCGGAGTACCAGAAAAAAGGTATCGGTACGTACATTCTCGGGCAGGTGCTGGACAAGGCAGACAGGTCGGGTCTTACCACCAAACTAGCGTATTTGAGAAATAATCCGGTAGCATCGCTTTACATCAGACACGGATTCAAGGTTGTTGAGTCAAATGAGATATTTTTCTTTACGGAGCGGAGTCTGCATAATACGGGCTAGACTGAGGGCGAGCGAGACATCCGGACATCATTGAAGGTGAGTTCAAGAAGGACATCTATCCAGATATTGTCAAGGGAAGTCTAAGAACGACCCCTTTCCAAGCAATGTTAAGGGGAGTTCTAGAGACGCATCTCTCCAAGTAATGTTAAAGGGAGTCTAAGAGGGGCGAAGCCCCTCTTCCCAAAACTCTTCCCCCTCCCTTTATCAAAGGGAGGGGGATCAAGGGGGAGGGTCACATCAACTTAGATTGCTTCGTCGCTGTAGCTCCTCGCAATGACGTGAAAGAGGCTATATACTGTAATGACTTAAGAATATTCTGGTAGGTGGGGTATTGAATAACCTTGAGGTAAGATGTTATTCTGGACATACCTATGCAGAGAGACCGGAGTCCTTCCGCTGGCAGGACGTGGAATACCTTGTCGAGGAGATAGAAGAGGCCTGGCAGGAACCGGGACAAAGGTGTTTTAACGTAAGGACGGGGGATAAAAAACGGTTCAGGCTCTGCTATAATGAAACAAATAAACAGTGGTTCTTAACCGAGCTTGTCAGGAGCTGATAGATGCTGAACGACATTCTGAAGATACTGGAGAATGATGCTCAGACCACTCCCAAGCAGCTTGCCGAGATGACCGGCATGTCTCAGTCCGAGGTCACGAAGCTCATCAGGCAGGCCTTGAAAGACCGTACCATCCTCAAGTACAAGGCGATAATCAACTGGGACCAGGTCGAGGATGAGCAGGTCTGGGCGCTAATTGAGGTAAAACTAACCCCTCAGAAGGACGTTGGGTTCGACTCCGTAGCCGAGCGTATTTACCGCTTCGCGCAGACTCGTACCGTGTATCTTGTCTCCGGTACGTATGACCTGTTTGTGCTGGTAGTGGGCAAGAGTAACCATGAGATTGCCGATTTCGTGTCTCAGAAACTGTCCCACATCGAAGGGGTGAAGGAGACGGTTACCCAGTTCGTCCTGAAGAGATACAAAGAAGACGGTGAAATAATCGAAGGAAAAGAGGAGGTCAAGCGCCAGCCTGTAATACTCTAGCAGGGTGGGGGTTACTTGTACTGACCGGTCAGGAGACTGTCATGGTTTCGGAATCAAGACATGGAGGCTCTAAGAAGAGGTACCGTATATCGAAGCGGGCGAACCAGCTTTCACCTTCGGGGATACGTAAGTTCTTCGACCTGCTGGCCTCTATCGAGGGCGTGATTTCACTGGGGGTTGGTGAGCCTGATTACGCGACCCCATGGCATATTATTGAGTCCGCCATCGAGTCGCTTGAGAAGGGGCAGACGATGTATACCTCCAACTCGGGCATGCCGGAGCTACGCCAGGAGCTTGCCCGATACCTGCATGGTCATTACGGCCTGGACTATGACCCGAATACAGAACTCCTGATTACGGTTGGTGTCAGTGAGGCGCTTGACCTGGCCATGAGGGCCATAATTAATCCGGGCGATGAAGTAATCATGCCGGACCCCCATTACGTTGCTTATGATTCCTGTGTCATCCTCGCCGGTGGTAAAGTGGTTACCGTGCCGACGTATGAGGATGACAATTTCGAGATAAGTGCCGCCGATATTGAGATGAACCTCACTGGCAATACCAGGGCAATCCTCATCGGTTATCCGGCCAACCCCACCGGTGCCGTGATGAGTCGTGAAAAGACGGAGGAGCTGACTGATGTCGCCAGGCATCACGGGGTGCTGGTAATTTCGGATGAGATTTACGCCAAACTGGTCTACGGGGTAGAACACGTCTGTGTTGCCGCCCTACCCGGTATGAGGGAGAATACTGTCCTGCTCGGTGGTTTTTCCAAGGCTTATGCCATGACCGGCTGGCGTATCGGTTATGCGGCGGCGCCGGCTGAGATAATAGCGGCCATGACCAAGATTCACCAGTACACTATGATGTGCGCCCCGACAATGGCGCAGGTGGCCGCCCTAGAAGCACTCAAGTCGGGTGAGGAGAGCGCCGCTGAGATGGTAGAGGACTACAACCGACGACGTCTTTTTATGGTCAAAGGGCTGCGTGATATCGGGCTACCTTGTTTTGAGCCAAAGGGGGCGTTTTATGCCTTTCCGTCGATAAGAATAACCGGTATGACCTCGGAGGACTTTGCTGAGGCACTGCTTACAGAAGAAAAAGTAGCTGCCGTACCCGGTTCTGCCTTTGGAGAATGCGGCGAGGGATATATTCGCTGCTGCTATGCTACCTCGATGGCCGACATCGAAGAGGCCCTTGCCAGGATGAAGCGTTTTGTCAGCAAGCACCGCAAGGACTAGGGAGTACTTGCGGGAGCGTGTTGCGGGTAAGTAATATTGGCAAAGAAGCTGCGTTGTGACCGGTGCGGGTTTGAACTCACCGAGAAGGATGAAATAGACCTGGCGTTTGAAGGTATGGCTGCGTGGCATACATCTGCCAGGGCACGCGGTATCGAGCCAAGGGGTGTCCTGCCGTGCAAGAATTACATACGCTGCAAGGGTGAGATAGTTGAGGTTAATGAAGAGGGTCAGGGGTGGCTGAAAAAATTGTTCGGTCGATAGGTAAATACGTACAGGAGCAGGTGTGATGGGTGAGACCTATGCCCGGGCTGGTGTGGATATTGATGCAAAAGACAGGGCAATAGAGCGTATCGGCAAGCTTGTAAGATCCACCCTTCGCCCTGAGGTCTTGAGTGGCGTCGGTTTTTTCGGCGGACTTTTTGAGTTCAAGGGATACAAGAATCCGGCTCTCGTGTCCAGTATTGACCAGGTGGGCACCAAGACAAAGATTGCCAATGCCATGGGAAAGCACGATACAGTCGGCATTGATATTGTCAGCCACTGTATCAACGATATCTTCACCTGCGGCGCTGAGCCACTGTTTTTTTTGGACTATATTGGTATGGGCAAGATGGTACCGGAAAAGGTGGAGGCTATTGTCCAGGGACTGGTCAAGGCCTGCCGTGAGGTCGGCTGTGCCCTGATTGGTGGTGAAACAGGAGAAATGGCTGGACTCTATGCAACCCCTGATGACTATGACTTGGTGGGTTTTGTCATTGGCGTTGTGGAGAAAGATGCCATCATTATGGGGAAGAATATCAATATCGGTGACTCTCTTATCGGTTTGCCGTCCAGTGGCCTGCATACGAATGGTTATTCTCTGGTGCGTAAGATTTTCGGAGAGACCAGGGCAGCATTGGACACCAATTACCCCGAGTTAGGGCGGACCCTGGGGGAAGAACTCCTGGAACCGCACCGCTGCTACTATAACCAGTTGAAGCCCCTGTTACCGTATATTAAGGGGATGGCGCACATCACCGGCGGTGGTTTAATCGAAAATGTTCCTCGCGTTCTTCCTGACGGTATGGCGGCTCATTTTGATAGTCGTACCTGGGCCGTTCCGCCAATCTTCGGGCTTATACAGCAGCGGGGGAATGTCGACCGTAACGAGATGTACCGCGTCTTCAACATGGGTCTCGGCATGGTGGTGATGTGCTCGCCTGAGCATGTCAGCCGGATTACTGAAGCCCTGCCTGAGGCAAAGGTTGTTGGTGAAGTGGTAAAGCAATCAGGTGAGGCAAGGACGGTTATTGAATAAGGAGGTCACGTCTATGAGGAGACGAATTATTCTGGTTGGTCTAACGATATCTTTATTGCTCATGCCTGTAATGGCGGGTTGCG
>Ga0209427_10009479_pt1 | contig 10851 bp, 6 predicted proteins | sample DeeMarSWOR136_30_FD_187465 | JGI IMG/M metagenome (GOLD analysis project Ga0209427, IMG submission 187465) | Marine sediment microbial communities from White Oak River estuary, North Carolina - WOR-1-36_30 (SPAdes) (version 2) | ecosystem: Environmental > Aquatic > Marine > Intertidal zone >... | reverse complement strand
GTTCGGGAGGAAACTCTACTTTCTGGTCAATTCATACGAGATACGCAACAACCAGGACATCTACTTTTTCCGTCGGTACTCGACGCTGTTCAGGCTCCTGGTCTGGCGCCTCGATCTGCCCGGGCCGTTCGCGCTCGGGTTCCCCTTCGGATTGCTGCTGCCGCTCGCTCTCGCCGGAATGGTACTTGCCGGGAGGCCTGAGCCGGAACACCTCATCGTCTATCTCTTTCTCGCCTCATATGGGCTGTCGATCGTGCTCTTCTTCGTCTGTGCGCGCTACCGCGTCCCGCTCATCCCGTTCCTTATTCCATTCGCCGCGCTCGCTGTCGTGAGGGGAATCGACCGTGTGCGGCGCAGGGATCTCCGGCCTCTCATCGTGCCCGCCGTCGTCTTTCTGGGGACCTCGCTAGTGGCAGATAGCCGGCTGGCCGGAGTCGATACCGATACGTTCGCCCAGCAGCACTTCTGGAACGGGAATGCGTATGTGAGAAGGGGAGAGTATCGAGCGGGGTTGGAGGAATTCGCCGCCGCCCTCGAGATCGAGCCCGGCTTCCCGCTCGCCCACCTGAACCGGGGAGCGATCTTCTACCGCCTGGGGAACGAGAACGAGGCGCTGGCGGAGGTCCGCCGCGAGCTCGAGGTGAATCCCGAGTCGGCAGAGGCACACCACCTGCTCGCCACCATCCTGCGCGAGACGGGGAGGCCTGATCAGGCTGTCGGTCATGCGCTGTCGGCATGGGAACTCGATCCCTGGATGACCGAGGCCGAAGTGAACCTGGCGCTCGTCTATTTCGATCTCGGCAGGCTCGACGAGGGCGAGGAGATCCTCATATCGCTCGCCCAGCGGCGGCCCGACGAGGCCGGCGTGCACGAGGCATTGGGAAAGGTCCTCGCCGCGAGGGGTGATGTGAGGGGAGCACTTGCTGCGTACGCCAGGGCGGTAGAGCTCGAGCCGGAGAGGGACTCCTATCAGTACCGGTTAGGACTGCTGTACGGGCGCCTGGGTGACTTGCCGCAGGCGGAGCGACACCTGGCGAGGGCAGCGGCGCTCGATCCCCTGAGGGCGAAGTATCATGCCGATCTGGGGACGGTGTACCTGCGGCAGGACAAGCTGGCCGCCGCTCAGGAGGAGCTGGTGCGGGCACGCGAACTGGCACCGGACCAGGCCGAGGTGGAGCACAATCTCGGCCTCGTGGCCCTCCGGCAGGGCCGTATTGCCGAGGCGCGGGAGCACTTCCTCCGTGCGCTAGACCTCGACTCCGGACTCGATGCGGCCCGCGAGGGATTGCGCATGACGAGTGAACGTTGAAGTAGACCCCTCCTGCCCCGTTCTCCTCAATCGTTGCACGATCCCGTTTCACTCTGCAGTGGATGTCGCGCACTCTCCTGGGCCATCAGCCAGGCCACGTCCGACAGGAGCCATCTCAGGCGGGCGGCGTCCCGGGAGCTCGTCGGCCGGGGACGCGTCTGTGCGGTAGCTCGCCGGCGACGCGTTCGTCCGGTGGCTTATGGGAGACACGTCCATCCGGTAGTTCGTCGGCGAGGCCTTCGTGCGGTAGCTTATCGGCGATACGTTCGTCCAGTAGCTTGTCGGCGACGCGTTCGTCCGGTAGTTGGCCGGCGACGCGTTCGTCCGGTAGCTGGCCGGCGACACGTTCGTCCGGTAGGTTGTCGGCGACGCGTCCAGCCGGTAGCTCGCCGGCGACGCGTTCGTCCGGTAGGTCGCCGGCGATACGTCGTTCCAGTAGGTATAAAGAGCCCCGCTCTTCCCTCATCGGGGAATCGCGGGGCCCTGTTCATGTCTGGCGTCAGCGTGTGCTGTCGATCTCGGCCGGCTTTCCTCCCCGCGGCTACTCGAACAGCTCGCCGGTCGCTGAGACCGTGGTCAATCCCCGGGCACGTGCGGGGCCGGTATTGTCGCCGGACATAGTCACTGTAAACGCGAAGTGCTCCATATCCCACTTGTCATAGGTATACTGGCCGATGTACCCGTTGTACATGAAGTCGCCGCACGGAGCTGCATTCGGTATCTTGTGTTTGAGCGTGCCATTCTTCGTCTGACTGGGCGAGAAATTGACGTTGAACGGCCCGAAGACATCGTACAGGCTGCCGTTCGGGAGAAAGGCGGTCGTCCAGAACGTGCAGCTCACTGAGGAGCTCGAGTTGTTCGTGGCCGTGACGTCGATCTTGAGGGTGTCGCCTCTCGCGATAGTCGTCGACTGCGGCTGGAACTGGATGATGATGTCCTGGCTTCCGGCCGATCCGTACAGCGCCACGATACCATTGATGTCGTCGAAGTAGAGATCGCGCTTGTAGGTCTCGCCGTACGAGGCGTAGGCATACATCGTGGCGGCCGAATACGATGAGTGGTCGAGGCAGAGGAAGTGCCCGAACTCGTGTGCCGCGATGTTCCAGACGTCCATCTCGTTGGAGAGGGGCCATCCATCTGCGTTCCAGGAGTAGGAGTAGTCGTTGAAGATTACATCGCACTCACTGATGTTATATCCGCCCCAGATGTAGGTTGTCGCGATCGACCCGGTGTTGTAGTTGACGAAGGAGGCAACGTTGTGCCCGTCGTGAATGTTGCCGACTATGCTGGTACGCCCGCCGTACGTGAAGATGAAGTCCGCGGTGCCCTCGTTGTTCCATGCCTCTAACCCGTTGAGGTATGCCTCGAGCTGCTGATTCTGTGTCCCCACATTGGGGTCGATGCAGTTCGGGTTGAGGAGGACGTCCTCGCCCATCGGATAGGTCTGCCAGTTCCAGCTCATGTTGCAGAATGCGTACCCGAGGGCGGAGGAGACAAGGAGCGGAGCGACGAGGAGGCACCCCGCAACGAAAAGACTTCGAGATAGTGTGCGCATCGTCGCTCTCCTATTTCTGGGCTGCGAGGATCTCTTCGATCCTCTCGATGAACGAGTCGAGAGACATCCCGTATTCGACCACACTGTTGGCGTGGTCAACTGTCGCTTTGCCCTGGTGCCAGCCGACCAGGTCCATCTCGGCATACTCCGAGGTGAGAAAGAGGACGGCGCGGTCCCCCACACCGAACCACGGAGTGTCGGAGACGGTGAGTGTGACGTCGCCCACTGTTCCACCCGGTATCCGGAACGTGAGCTCGTCAGCAACGTCTGGATTCTTGATGTACTCATCGACTGCGACAGTGATGCTGGTGTAGATGGTGCGGTGATCCGGAGTCCAACTCGATTCGACCTCGATTACCTCGCCGAGAACGATTCGCTCAGCCTCTGTCGTGAGGGCTGTGAGATCCTTATACTCCACAATGGCGAATGTGCTCTGGGCGAGGAGGACGATCAGAGTCACCACACCTATGCCGTGCAGCAAAGGGGAGAAGACACCTTTCATGATTCCGGCCCTCCTGTCTCACGTGATGAATAAGTAGCGGCACAACGCGGGCCCCTTCGTCTCGTCCGCACCACCGTATGGGCTTCCCAGCCTGTGCCGTGCCGTGCTGCGCCAACGACCCACCACTATGATACCGTAGTTTAGAACCGCATGTCAAGGAGAATCGTTCCCTCCACCTCTCTTCTGGCCACTGAGTACGAGTCAGCACTCGAGAACCGGCGCAGATGTGTCTTACGGAGGGGTCGGGGAACTTCCGGAGTGCCGGGATGTTATTGGGTATGAGTAGAACGCGCTGGGTGGACTTTTTTTCTTGCCTTCACGACCTCAGTTGTGGTATAGTGATTGGGCAGTTAGGTATACTTGGAATCAGTCTGGGGGTGGTCGCATCGTTGGCGGCCGCGCCCGGCAGCGAATGGTGAGAGATGCCGTTTCTGGCCTGAAGGGAGGATATCGTGAGACAGGGAGTCGTTGCTGTGCTTTTCTCCGCTGCGTTTGTGCTGGCCTTCGTGGTCAGCATCGGTGCCGAGACGGCCTACTGGGCTGAGACGACTTCGCTGGACCTGTTGACTGAGGGGGTCGTCGATCCTGAGCGTGTGGCGGAGGCAGCCGAAGCCTGGATGGACGAGGCCGTGCAGCGGATGGAGCAGTTCGAGGCTGAGGGGGAGGCCGGCCCGATCGAACGAGAGGTGCTGACGTTCAATCGAGGAGCTACGGCAGGCATGCCCAGGCTCATCTTCGGTGAAGATGGGCCCCTGGGCTGGTTTGTGCCGATGGTCAAGGACGGGGGGATCGTCGGGTTCTTCGTCTTCGATGCATACAGCGGTTCTCTCAAGGCGACGCCGTGGTGGGGGCCCGGCGGTACGGCCGGGATCAGCATGCGCGAGCCCGAGTGGAATGAGCTCGAGGCCATCGTCGCTCCCTGGCTCGGCGCCCACGAGATCGATCAGGCCCGGCTCATCATAATCCCGCAGCGGGAGAGTGCAGTGCTCTATGTGGCGAGTCCGGGTCCGGCCGGCGTCGTCCGGGTCGACGTCAGTTCCCTGTGGAGCCGTGCGGGGCTGATCCCGCGCCTGCTCGAGGCCAGACCTCTGTTCGAGCACAAGGATGGGGTGCCACCTCGAGAGACGCGCGACAGCGCCCCGGCGGTGAGCGGGCACGGACGTGACCTGCTCGACCTGCCGACGCAGTTCACCCTGGATGTGGTGCCGCAGGTGAAGGACCAGGCCGTGTACGGAAGCTGTACGGGCCACGCCGCCCACAGCGTGCGCGAGTGGTGGGAATGCGGGATGATCTGCTACGAGGGGACGGGTAACTCCGAACTGTACAGTTGCGACTGCCCCAAGGGATGGCAGGGTGACTGCGCATGCATCAGCACGCTGTTGAGCCGCGAGTTCATGTACGATAGAGCACGGAGCCGGGGGGGAGACGACTGCCAGCTGGCGGGCTTCTGCGCATCACGATACTGTGCCCAGATCACGTGCACCAATCTCTTGGTCACGGACGGGGACATGATGTCTGACAATCCCTACTGTGGTTCGTGTGGGGGTGCGGGTATTGATGAGGCCAAGACCGCGCTGCTCAGCGATGGCTGCTGTACGGATGCGTGTCAGCCCTATCCGGGATACGGGTACGCCGGGCCGCAGCACGCCGGGTGCACGAACGGCGGGAGGACCACCTGCACCGGCGTCTGCCCGAACGTGGGCGATCCGTGTGGCGACGATTTCGTGCTCGCGGAGTCGTATCAGCTCTGGACGAAGGAAGATATCTACGATGCGCTGTACCACCGCGGGCCGAGCTTCTTCGGAGCCAATCTCTGTAACCCATGCTGGGTCTTCAGTTCGTGTATGTGTCACACCTGCCCGTGTACTCCGTGGGGAGGTCACGCCATGATGTTCTGCGGGTACAACAACGAGGGTTACACGCCTACATTCTATGTGCAGAACAGCTGGGGGACGAGTTGGGGCACGCAGGGAAGGGCGAATACCAGCCAGAATTGGTGGGAGCTTTTCCATCACAGCGGTGACACCTATGCGTTCCTCGGTGTGAAGATCCTCGACGTCACGCTCGAGCCCCATAGCATTTCGTATCATCGAGGCGAGACACTCTCCTATACGGGAGAAGTGCGGAATCTCACTGATCAGCCACAGACCTTCTATATAGAGGCAAACGTGACGCTGCCGAACGGGAATCCGTACCCCAGGAATCCCGTCCTCGGTCCGATCCAGGTTACGCTCCAGCCGTACGCGGTGTTGAGCCGCGACCGCTCGCATTTCATCCCGTACAGCGCACCGTTTGGCTTCTATGGATATAGTGTTGTAGCGTACAATCCGCCCAACACCGTGTACGACGAGGATAACTTCGGCTTCTCCGTTATGCCGTAGTACAGTTGTTGGCGCGCACAATATCAACTGATCGCTAGCAGGTCCGGGCACTCTAGAGAGGGCGGACCTGCTTTTTTCGTGCCGGGCGAGCCGGGCATGCGGGACGTGCGAGTCCTGTGCAGGCCGTGATAGCCGGAACCGCGAGTCCCCTTCCGCTCGATGCCGGTCTGACTCCACAGCGATTCCGCGCCGTTGGTTGTGTCTTCCGGGATGATGCAGGCATGGAGGCGGTCCGGCGGGGGAGCCTTGCCGGCAGACCGAGAGATGTGGTATGGTAGTGCAGCACTTGGCTCCGGGCAGCCAATCGAGAAGCGGTACGGAGGCAGTGACTGTGCGTGAGCGTACGCGCTCTGCGCCCTCGTACGCAGTGAGAAGGGAGGGCATCATGGAACGGGGAGTCCGAGCAGCACTCATCTCCGCTGGTTTCGTCTTGACTATCGTCCTGGGTGCGGGCGCCGAGACGGCGTACCGGACTGAGGTGACTCCTGTTGCGATGTTGACGCAGGGGATCGTCTGTCCCGAGGAGGTCATCGAGACAGCGCAGGGCTGGATTGACGAGACGGTGCAGCGGATGGAGCAGATGGTCGCCGGAGGGCAGGCCGGTCCGATCGAGAGGGAAATGCTCGCGTTCTATCGAGGAGCAACGGCCGGGACGCCCCGCCTCTTCTTCGGCCAGGAGGCGCCGCTCGGCTGGTTTGCTCCCGCGGTGAAGCGGGGCGACATCGTGGGTTTGTTCGTCCTCGATCCTTACAGTGGCGCCCTCAAGGCGACGCCGGGGTGGGGGACCGGCGGTTCTGCGGTGGTGCGGATGAGGAAGTCCGAGTGGGACGAATTCGAGACGATCATTGCTCCGTGGCTGGGAACGCACAGGACCGAGGATGCGCGGCTGATTGCGATCCCGGAGGATGAAGGTGTCATGATCTATGCGGCGTGCCCCGGCCCTGCCGGCGTGATCAGGATCGATGTCAGCTCACTCTGGAGTCCGGGGGGACTGGTCCCTCGTCTGCTCGACACTGAACCTCGTGCCCGGCCGAGAGGTAGCGCGGTGAGGGGGGAAGCATACCACGATGAGCCGGTGCAGGTGGCACGTGATCTCGACCTGCCGGAGTCGTTCACCCTCGCGGTCCTTCCCACGATCAAAGATCAAGATGGGTACCTCACGTGTGTCGCCCATGCGGCGGCCAGTACCCGCGAGTGGTGGGAGTGCGGACTGATCTGCTATGAGGGGACGGGGAACTCGGAGCTGTACACTTGTGACTGCCCCAAGGGTTCTCAGGGCGAGTGCGAGTGCATCTCAGTGCTCCTGAGTCGCGAATTCATGCACGACAGGTCGCGGAGCCGGGACGACCGGGACTGCCAGCTCCTCAGCTTCTGCATGTCGAACAGTTGTGGTCAGGGCATATGCGAGGACCTCTGGGTCACCGAGGGGGATATGATCGAGTGTAACCCGGGCTGCTACTGGAGCTGCGCAGGTGTATGGCCGCAGACGCAGGCCGACATACTGGTGACGGAAGGTGTTTGTACCGAGGCGTGCATGCCCTATCCCGAATACACGTTTGCCGGCCCCGAGCACGGGGGATGCACGAACGGGGGAAGGGCTCAATGTGCTGGCGTCTGCCCGAACGCGGGCGACCCCTGCGGTGATGACTTCCGGATCGCGGAGCTCGGGCAGATATGGACGGTGGAAGAATTCTGTGATGGGGTGTACCATCATGGAGCGGTCTTCTTCACTGCAGACCTGTGTCAGCCCTGCTGGTGGTACGGCGCATGCATGTGCGACCCCTGTCCCTGTGCGATCTGGCCCGGGGGCCACGCGATGATGGGGTGCGGGTACGACAATACCACGACACCGAAGACTCTCTATATCCAGAACAGCTGGGGTCCGGGATGGGCGACCGGTGGAAGAGCCCAGACAAGCCAGAGCTGGTGGGATCAGTTTCAGTTCGCCGGCTGGACGTACTGGTTCTACGGTGGAAGCACTATCGAGTTGGACGTTGAGCCTCACGGGATCACCTACCACCGGGGCGATACGCTCACCTACACGGCGACGGTGGCAAACCTGACGCCCCAGCCCCAGGACTTCTACGGCCTGGCAAACGTGACCTTGCCGAACGGGAATCCGTATCCAGGCAACCCGATCGTCGGCCCACAGCCGATCACGCTCGAGCCTTTCGCGGTGTTCACCCGCGACATCTCGCACCCCATACCGGGCAGTGCGCCATTCGGGTTCTACGGATATGAGGTGATGGTCGGCGTGCCGCCCAACACGGTGTACGATGAGGAACACTTCGCGTTCACGGTCGCTCCCTAGCGCGGCTTCGCGCTTGCGACGTGAGTAGATTGATGGCAGGTCTGGCCTGTTGTGGTGATGCTGTAGCTGGTGTCCGCTAGCCTGCGGTGTGGACTGGTCAATAGCTGGTCATGACTGTCTGATGGGGGAGTTCCTGAGTGTGATCTGTCGGCAGCGAGTCAGTATGGGGTATGTTAACGCAGGAGTCGTGCGGGGATCCTGAGAAGGTTAACACGGTCGAAAGAGACGACTGATCCGCGCGGCAGAAGAGCGATAGAATGAGAGAGGTCCGGCCTCCGCATGTGAGGTCGGACCTCTCTCTGTGAAACCTCTTCACTTTTCTAGGCAGCGTGTCCCCGGAGGACGGAGGTACGTGTGCGCGGCCAAACAGAGCTGACGCGGACGTGCGGCACTGCGGTGTCTCACTTAATATATATCATGCGGCCCGACTCTACATGCTCGTCAATCTCGAGGCGGTAGAAGTACACCCCCGCGCCCACGCTCTTTCCCGATTCTGCAGTGCCGTTCCACCCGTACTCGTACCGGCCAGGATCCTGGGGTTCATCGATGAGCGTTCTGATCAACTGTCCCTGGAGGTTGAAGATCCTCAGGCTCACATGCTGCGGGCCATGTGAGGATTCCGGCCCCCCGACAGGGAGACCCGGTGTGCGCTGTACTTCATGAGCGCGAGAGAGAGGAAAGTCGGGTATGGAATATGAGATGATTGTCGTCGTGTAGAACGGATTGGGCTGGTTGGTGAGCCCGATCTCGGGTGCTGCGGTGGGGACACTGACCGAGAGCGGACCATGATAGAAAACCGCTTGTGACGGGACGACTTCACGCAGCCAATAGAAGTAGGTGCGCCCGGGGATCGCCGTCGTATCGGGCAGATAGTAGTTCTCCGTCCCCGTCAGAGGCGTTGTATTGAGCGCTACGCGCTCGGATGCAGGACAGGCTGCACGTGAGGAGCGCTGAACGAAGAAATAAGACGTAGATTTGCCAGTTCCCACACTCCAGGTGAGATGCACCCTGTCTCCATTCCATTGGGCCTCGAAGCTCGACAGGGCAGCAGTCAGTGCTACGGTCGTGTCGACAACGACGGGCGAGAGCGGAGACCATCGTCCGGGCTCGTCGGCCGCCCGGAGAGCGAAGAAATACTGCGTGCCGGGATCGAGTCCACGGACAGTCATGCTGTCGGCGAGTCCGGCCTCCGACGGCTCGGGCGGTTCGCTCCAGCGGTCTGCAGTCTCCCAGGACTGCTCGTCGATCGGATCGGTCGAGTGGCGGATGTCATAACGCGCCGCTCTCCCCTCGGTCCCGTCGTCTCCCGGGGCGATCCAGCGGAGTGCAATGCTGTGATCGGTCTTCTGATAGACTCTGAGATCAGCGGGAGCTCCCGGCGGCGTCGTATCGCCTAATGCGGCATAGGTGAGACATATCTCATGACAGGAGGCCGTGGGGTATGTGCACTGGCCTTCGGCCCGGCTGCAGTCGATCCAGGCCACATAGACCATCCCATCGGGACCGACGGCGAGCGCCGGGAGGACCTGGTCAGCGAGGTTCTGTGAGCGCTCGCCCGGACGCTGGTCAGTGCCGAACGAGAGACCGCCGTCCAGGGAACAGTCGATCGTGATGTCCCGATCGGTCCCCCAGAGGCTCGTCCAGGCGACAAAGACGCGATCCTCCTCATCAGCGGCCAGCTGAGCGGGGCCCGGGCCAGCGGCCAGGGAGGGAGCTTCATCGCTCACTCTTACTGGCGCGGAGAACGATGCGGAATTGGGTGAGCGCCGCGAGAGGAATATCGTTCCGTCACGGTTCCAGCATACAAGTAGCGATCCGTCTGGGCTAAGGGCGATGTCAGGCTGTCCGGCATCAGTCCCTTCCGAGGGCAGGAGGGTTGCAATGAATGTCCTCCCGCCATCCCGGGAGGAGGTGTGTCGGATTCTGCCGTTTGTCTCCCAGACGAGATGGACAGGCCCTTGGGGTGAGGCAACGAGCGACCCGTACTCATCAGCGTTCCATCCGAGACCAACGGGTCGTTGGAACAGCCCGTTCGGGAGTGAGCCGCGGGCCACCATGACGGTCGCCTCGCCGTCGACGAGGTCGCGCCATGCGACATACACCTGGCCCTCGCTCGCGGCGAGCGCGGGATGTTCTTTCTTCGACGAACGGGCCCCCTCTATCTGGAGAGGCTCGGAAAAGTGATTACCGCCGTCCTCTGAGACAACTGCCTCGATGAGCGAGTCGTTCGATACGTATGCGAGAATGAGACGCCCCTCGTCGTCGATCACGAGGGCAGGATCCCGGGCCTCATCGCTGACCGCAACAGGAGCTGAGAAAGATCGCTCCCCGCGCGAAAGACGGGCACACCAGATCTCAGGGGCTTCCTCAGTAGCACACCACGCCACGTACAGGTTCCCCTCGCTGTCCGCTGCTGCGGCTATCGACTCGATCATTCCCGCGGCTGCTCGAAGGTCGAGCCGGATCTGGGGAGCGAATCGAAGAGAGGGATCGGCACGGACCTCGGTCGTGCCGACTTCGGTCATTCCGACCGGGAACGAGTTGTCGGCGTCCATGCCGAACCCAACTGTGCTCGATTCCTGTGCCGCTCTCAATATTAATTCACATGTCTCGCCGCAGTAAATCGGCATGTCTTTGTGAAGAAAAGCAAAGTTCCAGGAGTGATCAGTATGCGCATGTGTTAAGAATACGCCGTCTACAGTAGACTCAAAACCGTAACAGAACCTGATGAACAAAGCAGAGGAACAATTCTATCCTGGATTGATGGCAACCTCTCCTATGTGTTGATCGGTG
>Ga0209427_10009478_pt1 | contig 10854 bp, 8 predicted proteins | sample DeeMarSWOR136_30_FD_187465 | JGI IMG/M metagenome (GOLD analysis project Ga0209427, IMG submission 187465) | Marine sediment microbial communities from White Oak River estuary, North Carolina - WOR-1-36_30 (SPAdes) (version 2) | ecosystem: Environmental > Aquatic > Marine > Intertidal zone >... | reverse complement strand
GAAGATGAGGCGAGAAGGATCTTTTCCGGAATGCTCCAGGAAGTTGAAGAATTCTTGGCGTTGCTCCATCAGGGTTGGGTTGATAACAGTTTAATTTTACTATAAAAAGCATACGAAAAATAGCGCTAAATGTCAAGCTGGAAGATTTGTCCCAGGTCTTCCCTAAGCCAGTGTTTTTTCCCGTTTCCGGACGGAGGTATACTTCAAAGCCCAGAAGGGTGAAAAAATGTGTGGCTGGCACGAAGCAGCGAGCGGGTTGCGTACGTGTGACATCATGGGCGAGTTGATCAGGGCCCCTATGGTTCGGAGATTGTGGTCACCGTTTTTGCGGCCTCACGCAGCAGGCGCTGTTTTGTTGAGAAAAGGGTGGGGCTGAGACTCACATGATATCTGTGCGGATTGTGAAATCGCTTGTAGGCGGCATCCAGCGCTTGCAGGTTTTTGCGCGAATATTCCCTTATCGCAGGAAGTGAAGGGCTCTTATAGACAAGTTTCCCTTTCTGAAATATGGGCACCATGAGTTCGCGCACCTTGAACTGCTTGGGGTAGGTCTTATAGACATGGCGGAACATGGGGTGGTATGCCCGAAAAGAGCGTCCTTGAGGAATCTTTTCTTCATCGAGAAAAAGCACGTCACCCCGCATCTCACCTCTTTTGTCGTACATCCTCACCACTTTCTTGAGACCCGGGTTCATGATCTTTTCCGGATTATCTGACCTCTTGATTTTGGGCACCATTCTTTCACTCCCCTCATCCAGAGCGGTCAGCTTATAAACACCCCCAAGGGCAGGGCATGAGAAGGAGGTGACGAGGCGTGTCCCTACGCCCCACATACCCACCCGGGCCCCCTGCCTTTTGAGGCTCTCCACGATCCACTCATCCAGATCGCTTGAGGCCACGATGATGGCATCCGGAAAACCAGCCTCGTCCAGCATGCGCCGGGCCTCTTTGCTGAGATAGGCGAGATCACCGCTATCTAGGCGTATCCCACGGAGTTCATGGCCTTCTTCCCTCAGTTCGCGGGCCACCTTTACGGCGTTCGGAACGCCACTTTGGAGTGTGTCGTAGGTATCCACCAGCAGTACGCAGGCATCGGGATATACCCTGGCGTAAGCCTTAAAGGCCTCCACCTCCTCAGGAAAACTTTCCACCCAGGAGTGTGCATGAGTCCCACGTACGGGTATGCCATAGAGACGACCTGCCAGTACATTGGAGGTCCCTTCTACGCCGCCGATGTAAGCGGCACGGGATGCCATCAGGGCCCCATCTGGACCGTGGGCCCTTCTCAGGCCGAAATCCACCACAGGATCCCCTTGGGCCGCCCAAAGGACCCGAGCCGCCTTGGTGGCGATCAGTGTCTGAAAGTTCATCACATTGAGGAGCGTGGTCTCGATAAGCTGGGCCTCGGGCAAGGGTGCAGTGACTCGAACTAAGGGTTCATGGGGGAAGACCACTGTTCCTTCGGGAATGGCCCAAAGGTCCCCCGTAAATTTGAAATTCTCCAAATAGGTAAGAAATTCTTTGGAAAACATGCTTAGCCCCTCGAGATAGGAGAGGTCATCCCCGTTGAGGCGCAGATTCTGTATATAATCGATCACGTCTGCCAGGCCAGCCAGTATGCAATACCCCCCATTATCTGGGATACTTCTGAAAAAATAGTCGAAGTTAGCCCACTGCTCTTTCTTCCCTTCATGGAAATACCCGCCCACCATGGTGAGCTGATAAAGGTCGGTCAATAACGCCCATTTGGACCACATAAAAAAATCCTCCTTACGAGGTTCCTCGTTCTGTTATTGATTTAATGTTCCAAAATAACCCTGGCATCCACGGCCAGGGCACCTTCACCTTCGGCATAGACGGTGACCGGATTGATATCAATTTCTTTAATGAGCGGAAAATCCATCAACATGTGAGAGAGTCTCACAAGGAACTCCTCTATGGCATACGTATCAGAAGGTTTTGCGCCTCTGATGCCCGACAGGATCTGATGTCCCTTTATTTGGTTGATCATGCGACTGGCCTCCTCACGATTAATGGGGGCGACACGCCAGGCCACGTCTGCAAGGGTCTCCACAAGAATCCCCCCCAAACCAAAAAGAATAACCGGTCCAAAGACTTCATCACGCTTGCCGCCCAATATGACCTCCTGGCCTTCTTTCACCAAGGGCTGAATAAGCACTTCCAGTTCATGGCCACGCGCAAGGGACTGAAAATCCCTGAATGCGCCCTTGATTTGTTCTTCTGAATCCAGATTCAGGCTGATGGCCCCCACATCCGTTTTGTGAGAGATGTGCGGGCGGTTGATTTTCATGACGACCGGACCATTGAAGGATCGCCAGGCCGCAAGGGCCTCATCAAATGAGTATGCCAAGCGGTAGTCGGGTACCGCAAGGCCATAATGCCTAATAAGATCCAGGGCCTCCTTGAGCAAAAGGGATTCCTGACCTGCAGCCTTCTGCAAGATGGCTTCAGCTCCCTTCACATTCAGATCCTGGAGGCTCTGGACTTCCATGGGAATGGGTCTTCTGGAGGCCCAACTGTGGGACAGATGAAAAGCGCGCATGGCGTTCTCCGGGGCAGAGAAGATGGGGATTTTGGAATGCCTCCTCAGGTATCCCATTTCTGCGGCTTCTGTGAATACAAACAGGGCAACAGGCTTCTGATATCGCTCCACCAGTTGTTCCACCTTGCGGACCAGGTTCCGGGAGGCCTCCCGTTCAAGTCCTCCGCGACGGTATCCGTGCCCCAGCATGACCCCATCCACGTCCTCACGCCTCAACATCTCCTCCACGATATATTCGTAGAATTCAAGGTCGAAGAGATCGCCCAGATCCAAGGGGTTTTGCAATCGGATCACATGAGCCCTTAGCCGGTTCTCCACCTTTTTCAAAAATTCTTCTGGAAATGGCGGAAGCTGGAATCCGTAATGGGCACACGCATCAGCTGCTATGACCGCATGGCCTCCAGATCGAGATACCACGGCCAGACGGTTGCCTTTGAGAGAAGGTAGAGTGAGAATCTTAATATAGTCCATGGCATCATCCATGGTATTTACACGCACGCAACCCGCCTGCACCAGAGCATGATCCACCAGTTGATCGTCAGTAAACAGGGCGGCCGTATGGGAATGGGCTATCTTTGCGCTCGCTTTGAACCGGTTTGATTTATGGACCAGTATGGGTTTCTCGGATTTAGAGGCAATTTGAATAAATCGCCTCCCATCAGTGAATCCTTCCAGATATAAAAGGATGATTTTAGTTCCCTCATCATGGATTAGATATTCTAAGAGGTCATTTTCATCCACATCCAGCTTGTTGCCCAAGGAGACGAATTTATTGATCCCAATATCCTCTTCTGCCAGGAACCCAAGATAGCTCAATCCCACGCCGCCACTTTGTGCCAAAAGAGATACTGGACCCAGTGAGATTTCTCTTCGCAGCTGGATGAATGGAAGGGCTACTCCGTTTTCCAGATTGGTAACACCGATACCGTTTGGGCCGATAATACGTATGCCATACTGTTTGGCCACATCCATGCAGGCGTTTTCAAGGGATCTCCCCACTTCGCCCAATTCAGAGAAGCCGCCCGACTCTATGACTACCCATTTGATTCCCTTGCGGCCGCATTGCTCTAGGATTCCAGGGATGGTCTTTGCTGGCGTAAGGATCACGGCAAGGTGAATATCCCGGTCAATTTGCTCTAAAGAGGGATAAATCTGTTGTCCAAAAACAACGCCTTTCTTAAGGCCTATGGAGAGGATCTCCCCCTCGTACCCGAACATGAGACAATTCATAACGATGTTCTTCCCAAGATTATTCCTGTCAGGAGATACGCCTATGACCGCAATACTCTTGGGATAGAAGAAGTTGGATAATGGGTTATTTTTGCTCATCAGCGTGGTTTCCTTCTTCTGGTTTTTCTGGCCTCTTCTTTCCAACCTTTTCGCTTCCTGCCCTTGGCTCGGCGAGACCGATCCGGATCCCTGTCTAAGTCCAGAACAAAGGTGCCTGCCTCAAAGTCAGCTCTCCTCTCCAGTCCCTTTTCTCCTTTTCTCTCAGGAATCTTTACGTCTTCTTTGGTCACGGGCGGTCCGTTGATAAACCGGGCAGGAACATGATCGGTTAGGTACAGGTTGCCAAAGGGATAAAAGGAAATGCCTGCATCCTGCGCCGAGGCAGCCATTATTTCCAGCAACACGGGCTTTTGATCTCGACGCTGCCCGATTCTCATGGCCATCTCTGGATCCGGTGAAAAGACAAGGGATCTCTCTGCTGCCGCGGTCAACCCCTTTTCCATGACAACCGGGTGGGCCCTTCTCCTCACGGCAACAAAGAGGATTTTGGGTGGGGACTGAGTCGGATTTTCAAGATCGAGATGCCAGCGTCTATCCAAGGCTCTGATGCGGTCCTCTTCTGGCTGGAAAAGGCCTCGGTCCTTTCCCAACAGGACCTCATTGATGTGGCCCTTTCTCACATAGCCCCAGCCTGGCTCCTCATGAACGGCCCAGAGAAATTCCTTGTATGTCACAAAGCCCTCATTGTCTGGCACGAGACCGAATTCGTCAGGTTTATGCCCCAGAATATAAATCATTAAGCGGGCCAGGTTGTGGGTCTTTATCTGGTTTCTCTTAGACACCCCTACGACCTTTTACGCTTCACCTCCCCAAATAATTTGTATGAGTGATAAGTAATGGGGCCGATTGCCTGGCCCGTTTAGGTTGTTTCCCTGTGACGTTAACAGCAACTCGCCTTGTGGGCACGTGGTTCTGGAGAGACGGGCCTGGGGCCACCAGAGTGGTCTGTGGTGTCAATCACACAGCAACACGAATCGCCTTTTCTACCCAATGCTGTATTGATGACAGCAGCGGCACAGCCCACCCCAGGCCTCACATTGATCGCATCGGCAGGGCAATTCATCGCACATGCCCCGCATTCTATACACGCATCGCGGTCTTGGATCACGGCTGCTCCATTGTTCAGACCAAAAACAGCATGAGGACAGACGAGGAGACACATGCCACACCCCGCACACTTTTTCTGATGCAAAGTCAGTGTTACAACGTCCTTGAGGTAGATCATTCGGGCCATGATTCAACTCCTTATGCGATGATCAAGGCACTAACCCATAGGGCAAAGCCGGCGAAACCGGCGCCAATCTCCAGGGGCAGTGCCCAACGCATCTCTTTCTTCACGCCGGAAAGAGAGGTGCACGTGGAGGCGCCCGTGAAGTTCATGGCCAAATAGGCCGTGGTAGCCAGGACCAGAAGACACCAGGCCAACATCTCCAAACGGGCCTCCCAGGATGTCAAATTATCCCACCGTGTGGCCAAGAGCACTGCAACGGCCAGAAATCCCAGAACTAGGCCTTTGAACGAGAATGCCCGGCCTGGGAGCCAGGGCAGCAACAGAGGAGTAAGAACGGCTCCGGCCATGATAGCGGCGAGTAAGGCCGGGACAGAAAAAAGGCCGTGAATCAGAATATTATCCCAAAACCCACCAGGTCCCATAAGAGCGCTTATGAGAAGCATGAGGGGGACGATGATAAAGGCACCCTTCAGGGCTTCCACCAGCTCCACCGGGATGAGCACCGCCCTTTCCCAGGTTTTAAAGGTCATGCGTCGCATCTCTGGGGTCGCTTTCAGTCCGGCCTCCATGAAGGTGAGCAGATCTTTAGCCCTGATGGGGCCATATATGACTTTAAAACCGGAAAGCTTATGCACCTCATGGGCCGAAACACCTGGACCAGACAATTGGGGCAAGATCAAATTCCGGTGGCTGACAATACGGTCCAGGCCACTGGACTGGATACGCCTTACGAGTTCTGTCGTTCCAAAGGTCCCCTTTCCCGCAGCACACCAGACGTTAATACCTTGGGTATTCAGAACCAGGATCCAGGCATTGAAGCCGGGAAGGGACTCGCGCAGTCGATCAAAACTCATTTTGTAATTGGCCGTGACCAGAAGCGGGGATTGCTCATCAGGGGAGCCCAATGCATAGAGCCCCGGTTCTACGGTATAATGCATCCTTCCAATCCCCCAACGGGCCTTCATACTCCCTAATCGGTCGATCCAGCCAAGGGAGGAGGAGATCTGGGGGACTTCTCCCACCGGAGTTTGGATCGAACCGGTGACAAAGGGCTGATCCGGACTGGGTAGGCCCAACTGGGCCTCTCCTCCTTGAGGTCAGCAGCTTGTGTTCGGTGTGGGCAATGTTTTAAACCCGGTGCCCTCAATTTTCTCCAGATTGATCCCTTTATCCTCCACGACATTCATCTCCTCAGGAACTATTGGCGAAACTCTGCCTCAACCCGTATCCCTTCAGCCATTGCCGCTTAAAGTGTGACAAAACCTTATCATAGATTCTAAGAACGTGAGCCATGGAGGCCCCTAAATGCGACAGGGACCCGCAGCACATGCATTTTGCATGGCATGCAAAAAGATTTTTACATTCCCATAGACTTCAGCCTGTTTCTCCTGTGGGATGGCAGCCTGTATCACATCCACGAACCTTGAAATACAGGCCCAAACCCGTTTCCGGGCCGATTCTCCCTCCTTGGTCAATGCCAAGTTAATGGCTCGGGAGTCTTGATTCGATTTTTGCCGACGAACGAGGCCCTGCTTGACCAAGGGACTGACCAGACGGGTCGTGGTGCTCTTGTCCACGGAAAGTATTTTGTGGAGCTCTGAGAGTCTCAATTGTCCCTTTTCTGCAACGAGATCAAGGATGAAAAATTGGGAGAAGGTGAGATCTTCACAAAAGACCGCTTCCTGCTGGCAGCACCGAACGGCTCGGGACAGGTCTGATAAGAGCGAAAACATCTCGCGATTACTGTGAGGCAGTTTCTCCTGCATAGTTGTAACATACAACTAATACACGTTTTGTCAAGGAAAAAGTTTAAAAAACAGCCTCCTCAGGGGTAAGGATGAGTCGGTGTAGTTTAATTTACCAGATAAGAGCGATTTTCCCGTTAGAACAAGGGACAGGCCCATAATATTTTGGTATAGTAAAACATAGAGGCTCAGGCGAGCGCCTTCCAAACGAGTCCATGGGAGAGGGCTCCCAAAAGCCGCTGCGCTTTCGAAGGCTGATCGGAGCAGTAGAGTAGAGGAGTTTTCGCCTGTTCGATCTAGGCATGGCCAATTAACTCTAAGCACACCTAGGGGGGTTGGCTTAATCAGTTAGATAGTTGAGCATGCAAAAATCCCTGCGGTGGGTCAGGAAGACTTCATATGCCGCAACCCATGAGGGGCATTGGAGGGAGGCATCTTATGAAGATTCGTTGTCCTGTGTGCAATACGGCCTATGATATCCCAGAGGAGAAGTTCTCCAAGCCGCTGGTTAAGGCCGTCTGTAAACAATGCAGCACGAAGATGATCATTGACCGCGAATCCAAGACGGTAGAACCGGTCTCCACAGCTGACTCCCAAATTTCAGGGGAGACCAAGGAACTGGCGTCATCCCCCGAAATTTCAGAAAACGTTTCTAAGGAAACGACTACCTCGGAGAGAGGACCTTCCGAGTCCCCGCCTTCGCAAATCCCAGACTCCGTAATGCGTATGTCACCGCCATACCCGAAACACAGGGATGCCCTTATCATAGGGATTGTAGCCGTATTTTTAATCATCGTTGTGGCTGTGGGGTATCTCCTGCTAGGTCGTACACAGACGGCCTTTCGTGAATTTGCACAGAGCCCCATCCATTACCTGACAAGATTCATCAACGGATATGAGACGTTCAAGGTTTGCGAGTCTTATCTTCGGCGCAATCAAAACCTTTTTCGTGGCCTCGGGCGAGAGCTGAGATTTACCGTGGTGAGAGAGGAGATCAGGGTCCTGAAAGGGGAGAAGACCGCTAGGCTCCTCGTCAAAGCCAAAGGGCGTTCAGGGACCCACAATGTTCTCTTCCAGCTTAGGAAACGCCAAGGACGCTGGCGTATCTTCTATGTGGGCAGAGAACTCCCCAATGGCCAGTATGAGACGCTCTACCCAAAACAGAGATCATAGACAACCCTCCAAAAAATTGCCTTGACTGCGCTGAGCTTTGGCTCCGAGCCTTTCGGCAGTGAGCCCCTTGCCCGTAGCCTTTGGCGAGGAGGCTAGGAAGGAGGATCACCCTAAATTCTCGGCCCGGTCACTCGGTCAAGACCTCAAGGCTGAACGATTCCGCCTGTGGCCCCGGGCAGACAAGAGGAGTGGAAGAGATGGGGATGAGCAGACGGGAAGACAAGGCGATGGTAAATGGGATTTCAGCGGAGAGGGCAGCCTTTCTGGCGCAGGACTACAGTCGGGGGTTCATAGAACATTGCCAGATTGAAGGGGAAGTTATCGAAAAGGGTTATTTTCAATCTAGGGTGAAGATTGAGGATCATCATCGGCAGCAGGATGGTTTTATCCATGCAGGCCTGATGGCAACCATGGCTGATCACACAGCAGGATATGCTGCCTACAGCACAGTAACTGAAGAATTTCGAATTCTGACCATTGAGTTCAAAATCAATTTCTTGAAACCCGCTTTCGGAGACTCCCTTGTTTGCCGTTCCAAAGTGATCAGAGGGGGAAATCAGATCATCATATCAGAATCAGAGGTCTTTGATGTAAGGGACAAGAATAAGATGTCCGTAGCCAAGGCCCTGGTCACCCTCATGGTTGTGCACAAAGAGAAATTCCTTTCCGCCCCCCAGAGATAAGTAGTTAGACTTAAACCCCTGAAAATAACCTGAAGAAAGAATTGGGGAGACCCAAAGGCGATTGAGAGGTGTTTGGCCGGCCATGGGTAGAATTGTTTATCTCGTTGGCAGAACCGTCGATTCCAGGCAGCGTTTGCTCGCAGACAGGATGGGTTCCTGTGATAACCAGAGTTTCCTTCACCTGGTCCGTACGAGGGGCAGGGTCATGGAGCTGGAGGTGGATCCCCCATTCTGGCTCAGGGTGAGGGTAGACACGCTAGCCCGGATCATCTATCAGATCTTCGAAGAGCACACCAAGTATGAACCCTTCAGAGAGTACAGGTCCATCGACGATGGTCTGAAGTTTCTCCTTATCAAGAAAATCCTTCAGAGAAGAGGGACCCAGCCAGACGGCCTTGACTATTTCGCCCCGCTCCTGTCAAGCACCCATGAGGAAACGGATTTCCCTGGTATATATGGGAACGTCTCCAATTTCTTTTCCCTACTCGTCAGGAACAATTTTCAAGACCGCTTTGTTGAAGATCTGGCTCGGAAGATCATCAGCCTGGAGGAAGAAAGTCCGGGGACTGGAGAGGAGAGATACGCTCTGGAGAGCGATTTAACGTGGTTATTCGGCGATTTTGAAGAGATCAAGAAGGAGATCAAGGGGTATGATGATGACGATGTGGCATCCAGCGTCAGATCCTTCTTGATAAATGGCGGCAAGCCTCACATCTTGAGGAAAACAGATATTCTCGTTTTAGATGGTTTTATTCAAATCTCAAGGGTGGAGGAGGATATCCTCTTTCATCTTTTTCACCAGGTCCAAGAGGTGTGGTGGCTCATTGATTATGAGAGTCGAGCAGAAGACCCTATAGAGGATTTTAAGAAAGCAGCGGGTCGAGAGCCCTTTTGGCATTGGAAGACCAGGGCCGGTTGGAACCACGAGGGTTTTGGCCAGTATGGGGCCTACCGGGCCTTTACGTCCCTTGTGTCTCTCATGGAAAGAGTGCAGGAGGCGGGGTTTGACGCCGTGACGGAAAGGGCCACTGAAGAGTCCTTTCCCAATCCGGTTGCTGGGGGTCTCTATTTTCATGGGCAGTTAGAGGGAGGTTCCAATGAAAGCCTCAAAGTCAGGTCTTTTGCCAATAGGGTAGATGAAGTCCGCGCCATGGCAGGTGAGATAAAAAGAATCATCCATGAAGATAACTTGGATGCGTCTCGTGATCTGGGAAATATACGGGTTATTTTCCCAGACCTTGATGATTATTCCTCCCTCATATCTGAGATATTCGGATCAAGCAAGGTGCCTTTTAGCCTGACCAAAGGTCTACCCCTTTCCTCCCACCCCCTTGCCCATCTTTTTCGTAACATCTTTGAGATTCCGATGAATCATTTTACGAGGGAGGCTATTTTCAGCCTCTTCTCTTCTCCTTGGATCAGGGGAGAAGAGGAGCGAGATGTATCCGCTGACGAATGGCTCACAGAATTAGCAGGCGAAAAGCCTTTTGACCACAAAGATCTGCCCGGATTAGCCAAATTCATTTACAACGAATCGACGCGCAGGGGAGGCGCTGAATTAGACGTATTTCTTTTTGATGAGGTGGCCCGAAAATGTGGTCTGGACAGACTGGGATTAGATGTTTCAGGACTCTGGGGCGAGGCACTTTTATGGGTAAGAGACTTTTATCGGGATCGTGTCGAAAACACAATGGTACATAAAGAAAAAGAGGGCCTGCTCTCAGAGTATTTTCGGTTCCTGGCCCAGATTGCCATGTTGGGAGAGACATTGATCCCCTTTAAGGAACTGACCCATCAGAAGAGTCCAGAGGGGATATTGGAATGCTTTTTAGGGATTCTTGATAGGTTGGGATTTCCGGAGCATGTTGTAAGAATACCCGAAGAAACGCCTGGCCTTGCATCCGAGGTGGTACGATCTATGCTCAGGAGGGACATGAAGGCATATTCCTTATTGCAAGGCTTGATCCGGGCCAGTGCTGGTGAAGCGCGGCTAGCAAGAGAACTATTCAGAACAAAGGACGGTTATCCACTCCTTTCCCAATTCTATTCAACTTTTCGACTTAGACTCAATAAAGCTTTCCTTCTGGATGAACGCAATCCCAATGTGGTTCGTATTTCCCAGTGGCTTGAGATTAGGGGGCGGTCCTTTGATTACGTGTTTGCAGGTGG
>Ga0209427_10009477_pt1 | contig 10855 bp, 10 predicted proteins | sample DeeMarSWOR136_30_FD_187465 | JGI IMG/M metagenome (GOLD analysis project Ga0209427, IMG submission 187465) | Marine sediment microbial communities from White Oak River estuary, North Carolina - WOR-1-36_30 (SPAdes) (version 2) | ecosystem: Environmental > Aquatic > Marine > Intertidal zone >... | reverse complement strand
ATACCGATGCAACATTCTATCTCGATTATGGAAGTAAAAAGGGAGTAGGGGAGGGGTTGGAATTGCGCTATATTCTTAGCACACAGAGCAATGGTAAATTATATCATTATTATACTGAAGAAAGAAGCAGCTATTTTGACCATGAATATGAACAAGAATATGGTCGTAATAGAAAGAGAGCTCTTATTGATTATGAAGGAGAACACTACTTTAATGATACATCGTATGCTAAAGCACACATCACCTGGCTAAGTGACCGAAAGATTTATAAAGATTATGGAAAAGAAATTAGACGTTCTGAAAGCGAGTGGGACAGGGTAAGTCTCAGATCAAAAGAGAAAAATAAATCTTTTTTATTTTATACTAAGAACTGGTCACACTACAGCTTAACAACAGAATTGCATTACTACAAAGATCTAATTACAAGAGATCGAACAACCCTTCAAAGACTTCCTAAAATAAGTTTTTCCGGCAAGAGACAAAATATACCCGGAACCCCACTTTTTTTCAAAATTGATTCAACCTATGACTACTTTAGTCGACACCATGGAGTGGAAGGTCAGAGGTTTGATATATTTCCTAAAATCTCCTGGCCTTTTAATTTCAGAAATTATGTCAAATTTATGCCGGAGATAGGAATGAGAGGTGTCTTTGGTTTTGACCTAAGCAAGAATAGGAAATATGATAATACAAAGGGCCTCCTAGATGCTAGCGCCGAGCTGTCAACAACCATTCTTAAAGTCTATCAATTTCCGGGGAAAAAGATTGCCAAATTAAAACATTCAATTGAACCCAAAATCCTATATCAATATATCTCTGACGAGGACCAAGAAGAATTTCCTTTCTATGACCCAATGGATAGAAATTTAGAGGGCTTTTATAATAGAAATGGCATTACCTACTCACTTACCAACAGATTTACTGCAAAGGTTTTGCAACCTGACGGTAGCTACACTGAGCAAGAACTAGGTTATTTAAGGATTGGGCAGAATTACTATTTCACCCACCCTGACTGGGCTTTTTCCGCAGAGGGGTACAATGGACATGATTTCTCAGACCTACTCGCAGAATTGAGACATAGGATTAACTCTTATACCTATTTTAAAGCCCATTTAGGGTACAACCCCTATGACAATAATGTAAGTTTTTACGATGCCTTTCTATTAATGGAAAATAAGAGGGATGATTACCTTCGCTTAGAATATCGCTATGTAAGAGATCAAATAGAGGGCTACCTAATTAAAGCACGATTTAAGATTAACAAATCCTGGTCCGCTTTTTACGAAACTCGTCGCTCAGAATATAACTTAAAAACTTTAGATTCACTCTACGGTCTTGAATATTTTGCCCAGTGCTGGAGTGTGAGATTCAATATAGAAGAAAAGGCTAGGCAAGATGGAAAAGACAGAGAGATTGAGTACAGTCTACTGTTCAATTTAGCAGGATTAGGTACGTTAGGCGAGATCAAGTAGTCAATGGACTAACCCATTGGTGAATTATCACCTAGTTCATCCCCTACACTTATCTTCTGTGTTTATCAGTTGATGTCATTTCCATTGGAGTATTTCATGAAAAACAAGGTGTTGTTTGCTGATATGAGAACGAGCACTAAAAAGAATATTTTTGATAAGTTGAATCTTCTATTAGAGGGAGTTGAAATCAAATCGCGAATTAAGGAAAACAGTTTGATTGCTATAAAACTTCATTTTGGAGAAAGGGGGAATACTGCTTTTGTTTCTCCGATTTTTGTGAGGAAAATAGTTGATAAAGTAAAACAGTATAAAGGAAAGCCATTCATTACTGATACCAACACACTATACCGTGGTGATCGAAGCGAAGCTGTTTCTCATTTAACCGTGGCAACACATCACGGATATAGTTATTCTGTTGTAGATGCACCCTTGGTGATAGCAGATGGTATACGGGGTAATACATCAGTTAAAGTTACAATTGATAAACCCATATTTAAAGAGGTGAGTGTAGGAGCAGAGCTTTTCCATACAGATAATATTATCAGTGTTGCACATTTTAAAGGACATGATCTTACAGGTTTTGGGGGTACTCTAAAAAACATTGGTATGGGTGGAGCGAGCCGTCAGGGAAAGCTTGCTCAACATTCTAACATATCTCCCAAGGTTGATAGAAAATTGTGCAAAGGATGCGGCGACTGCATTGAGATTTGCTCTCAGAAGGCAATTGCATTGATTGATAACAGATCAAATATTGATCAAGTAAAGTGTATCGGTTGTGCTGAATGTATCACCATCTGTCCTCAAGGAGCTATTCAGATTCAATGGAATGAAACAGTAACCAATTTTCAGAAGAAGATGGTTGAGCATGCCTGTGGTGTGCTTAAGGGTAAAGAGGGGAGGGCGATATTTCTCAATTTCCTAATGAATATCAGTCCAGCTTGTGATTGTTATGGCCATGCAGATGCACCTATTGTACCCAATATTGGTATCCTAGCCTCAACCGATCCCGTAGCTATAGATCAAGCCTCAGTTGATCTGGTAAATCAAGAAATCGGAATTTTTAACTCTGCATTAAAATCTAATTTTAAAGAGGGGGAGGACAAGTTTAGAGGACTCTATCCAGAAATTGATTGGGAAATACAATTAGATTATGCTGAAAATTTAGGCTTAGGCTTTAGAGAACATAAGCTGATTCATATATGAATAGAAAGGGATTACCTTCATTACTAAAAAAATAAGTGGGTTACACATAAAATAGATTATTATAAATCTAGAATAACTCCATATTTCTTATTGTGTTCAATGGCTATATTTTTTATTTTATTAATGTATGATTTAGGAAGATTATTCTGTAGTGCTCCATTGATAATGTAAGTTATATACCTTTTTGAAATGACCTTATCTTTACTCCCCATTTTTTGGAACCTCTTTCTCCCTTTATTGGTTCCCAAATAGCACCAAACTTCAATAGACTTTCCTTCTTGATTTACTACCTCAATTGACTTCTTCTGGTAATTTCCAGTTCCTTTAAGATTATCATCCGCTATCCAATCCATTTTTGATCGTTCTCCTTCTTTTTTCCCCCAAAAAAGGTAATCAGGTATTTCATAGACAATGCCGATTACCTCAGATCTGTTTTGTGGCATAATATTAGCTACTGCTGATCTATTATTTTTACTGTAGAGATCAAATAGTAATTCATAATCTTTTAACTTTGCTAATCCAATTTTTCTAGCTTTTCCACTAAGCCTCTCAGGTGAGTTTAAATAATCAAGGTTCATATGGATATCATACTGAAATACAACTGTCATATAAAAATACCTCTTAATAATTAAAAGTTTTATAATTGTGCGAAAGTGGATATAAACAAAATTATGTCTGATAAGATATATTATGTAAACTATGATTAAATTTATTTTTACCAAATAGCAAATCTATTATAAATACCAGTAGGATAAACAACTAACCAGGGTATAAGAGCATCTAAAGGAGTAGGTTCTCTTTAAAAAAAGGGATATAGATAGCGCTCCAATAAAAGAACTAATTAGAATCCCCAAAGGCCCATAGAGGAAGGAAGAAAGAAATCATCCAAAAAAACTAATTGGGTCAAATACCGCTGATCCGCAAAAAAATCTAGGTTTTTTAAGTAAACTAATTGGAGCAGAAAGCAGACCGAATAGTACACTTCCTAGAATAATTTTATCAAACACTACCCTACCCCATCATGTACTTATAAAAAAACCACCTCCTGTTGTTTATTTCATTGCCAGTTCACCTAATGCCAATTGACTTTAATTGCTAAAAGAGATAATCTTTCTAATAGATTTAAGAAACCTCACCTTTAATATTTGGAATTGCAGAATTTATTGAAGAAGAGGATTTTTCTATGAAAGTAGTAAGTCTACACCATATTATTTGTGTCATACTAATTGTTCTCCTAAGAACTTCTCTCTGCTTTTCCCAAACACCACCGCAGATGGTTTATGATGTGGAACATTCTGATATTAAGATACTTAAAGTTAGTAAAGATATCGCCATCATGTATGGTGGCATTGGTAAGCCTGAACGGAAATTGATTGAAAGGTTAGGTAAAGATTACAATTTAAAGCTCGTTTTTATCGCTCTTCCCTGGAAGAAATATTTGTCTAATGTAGAGGTAAATATTATAAATGAAAAGGGACAAAAAATCGTAAAGGTAATATCTAAGGGACCTCTCTTCTATGCTAAGGTTCCTTCAGGTATATTTACTATTAAGGCTATTTATAGAGAAAAAGTAAACACGCACACACATGTTGAAATTACAAAGGGAGGTCAAAGATCACTCTATTTCAGTTGGAATATTGAAAAGACAATTGATTAACCTACTATGTATTTTTCTTGACTTCATTATGAAGTGTTTCAACGAGCTTACCATAACATTCCTCAACTGCGTCTAAACATTTCTCCACATTACTTACCGCTATGCCTATACTGCCGATAGAATCCCTTATTTCTTCAAAAGATTTATCACCATCATTTTTAAACGTTTCAATCATATCATTTATTATTTTCATAAGTTCGTTGGCGGAAATTATAAACCACTCACAACCGTCAAACTCATTCTGTATGATATGTAATAGCTTTTGATTAATACTCCTGGCCCTTTTCATATTGATATCCTTTATGGAGTTATTCAGAGCATAAAATTATATTTTGTTTTTAAGTCTTTTATTCACTCACTTTATTCATCAAGCCACTATCTTAGATATAAAAAAGGGGGTATTATAACTAAATGGTTAAGCAGGTTTTTTAAAAATATTTTGCATTACACGAATAAAAAACGATTTATCCTTACTATACTTTTTTGCATTTTCTACTAATTTGAACCATCTCTCACTATCTCCTTTCTCTATTAGTGTAAGATAAACTCCTGCCTTAAACAAAAAAGATTTCTCTCTGGGTGTCATATCAAACCATATTACCTTTCCAAGAGCCTTTATCTTTTCTTTGGTCTTGTAGACATCTATTTCTATCTCTAGATTTTTATCATCAGACATAGCTTCATTAAATATATCTATGCCATTGACAGTAACTATGCTGGTTTCTATACATAAACCTTCTCGTGATATATTTAATGTTTTTCCTTTAATCTGCCTGGAATATATTTCCCCGCTATGGTAATCAACAAGTCTCACAGAGAGTAATAAGGAATCTTTGAGCCTAATGAATTTTCGATGCTCGATATCTTTATATTTCTTTCTGAAAAGAGTATCAGCTATTTGAATAAATAGAGGTTTAATATCTCTCATTATAAACTCTAGTCTTAAAAAATTCTGGTATAATTAAACAATATAAGTAACTCTTTGACAAGTCAAGAATATATTATTTGTTGGATATCAAAATTTACCTTAACGCTAAATAGACATTTTCAAGAAAAACTTTCCATAAGCACAAGGTAACGGTTGAGCTTAGATTTTTATGCTTATTTTATAAGACATTAGATATTTTTTTTAAAAAATGTTGACAAAACAAGAAACAGGTTATATTAAAAATATTAAACTTTTCGTTTAAAAATTTTAAACTTTGCATAAAGGGAGGAAAAGGTCATGAAAATTGGCCACAAGTTAAAGCGTTTGCGTATGGCAAACTCACTCACTCAAGAGGAACTAGCTTCACGCTCAGATTTATCTAAAGGTTTTATTTCACAGATTGAAAATGATGCCGCATCACCTTCTATAGCAACCTTAGAGGATATTTTAGAAGTTTTGGGAACAACCCCTACCGAGTTTTTTAGTGATATTGATATAGAAAAAGTTATTTATCCCAAAGAAATAAGGTTGTTAACTCCCGATTCAGATAATAGTGTTCAGATTGAATTACTCATACCTGGTTCGGGAAAGAGAAAGATGGACCCTGTATTAGTTAGTATCAAGCCAGGGGAAGAGACCTTCAAAGATCCTGCTCATGAAGGAGAGGAACTCGGATTTTTATTACAGGGAAAGATAAATCTTAATTTAGATGATAAAATATTTAAATTGAAGGAAGGAGATTGCTTTTATTTCTCTGCGGACAAAAAACATAGCGTTATCAATATAGGGAAAGAAACAGCAAAGATTCTATGGGTTGTTACACCACCTATATTTTAGCATAAAATAACATTAAAACTTTCAAGAAGGGAGGTTGATAGCCATGAATGCATTAGGTAAGCATATTTTAGCTGAGTATTATGAATGTGATATACGCATTTTAAACGATTTAGAACTACTTGAGCACTATATGCGGGAAGCTGTAATAAAAAGCGGCGCTACCATTATTGACTCTACCTTCCATCAGTTTAGCCCTCATGGAGTTAGTGGGGTAATTGTGATTGCTGAATCACACATGGCTATGCACACCTGGCCTGAGTATGGTTATGCTGCAGTTGATTTTTTTACCTGTGGAGAAAGGGTTAATCCCTGGAAGGCCTTTGAATTTATGAATGAAAAATTAAAATCAGTAAGAAATTCAACTAAAGAATTGAAGAGAGGGTTAATAGCACCTGAATCACAAAGACTATTAGAAATTCCTCTTTGACTGACCAGTTGTAAAAAGACAGAATTTTGTATTTAAAAATTATTGATTCATTTTATCTTGTCTACATTTTTTATAATTAATTTTATAAGTATATCCATAATTATTTTATTTCATTAATATTTTTGATATGAATTATTGGTTTAAAGATAAGTATTCAATTAATACAATTTTAAATATAAAAATAAAAGAAACCTTATTTAAGGGAAGGAGTAAGTATCAGAAAATTGAAATACTTAATAGCTATGATTTCGGTCGGATGCTTGTATTAGATGGGATCGTCAATGTTACTGAGAAGGATGAGTTTATATATCATGAAATGATGGTTCATGTCCCTCTCTTTACCCATGCCAATCCCAAAAAGATTCTAGTTATTGGAGGTGGGGATGGTGGGATTGTTAGGGAATTATCAAAACATCCCCAGATAAATCAGATAGACCTGGTTGAAATTGATCCTATGATTGTTGATAAATGTAAGGAATTTCTTCCTAGTGTGAGTGTGGGGTTCAAAGAGTCTCAATTAAATGTTTATTTTAAAGATGGTGCTCAATTTGTAAAGAATAAAGAAAATTTCTATGATGTGATTATTGTAGATTCTCCAGACCCAGTTGGAACAGGGAAAAAGCTATTCCAAAAAAATTTTTATAACAATTGTTTTCGTGCCTTAAAGGAAGAGGGATTACTAACGGCACAATCTGAAACCCCTACATTTGAAGAGGAATTAAGAATTATGAAATCTATGTATACAAGATTGAATAAGACATTTCCAATTGTAAAATTATTTACTGCATATGTGCCGTCCTACATCTGTGGTATCTGGTGTTTCATTATTTGTTCTAAAAAATATGATCCCTTGAATGATTTTCAAGTAAAAAGATATAAAAAAGTTAAGTTGAAAAATCGCTACTATAATGCCGATATCCACCGGGCTTCTTTTGCCCTACCGAATTTTATTGAAGCAGAATTTAATAACTTTTAATTTACCATATTTCTGCTCAAGATATTACACTCCTTCAATCTGACAAAGTTGTATTGTAATAATAAATTTCTTAACACCTCTTTATACAATCTTTCCCTAATAGTATCTCTTTTCAGTCAAATGGTGTTTTGAAGAGTATTTTCCGCTATTTACACCCCTTAGATCCTCTCACGATATTTTATCAATACTGTTTAAGTTAATAGAAATCAAGCCGATATTATTGTAAATCTAGCTCTCATCACTACAAATTCTTTGATTTTGTATCAACATACCAAGCAAATAAATACCAGCACTAACATTGTTTTTGAATAAGAATACATTTTCTATGAAAAGTACCCTTAAGATGACAATCTCTCTTTTAAGCCTTCTCCTTTTTACTGCTCAAATAGGGTATGGGGCCTCTATTAATGTAATTTGGGATTCGAACGAAGAAGCTGATTTGAGCGGATATAAGATCTACTATAGAACTTCATCTGGAAATTATGGTTCACCTATTGATGTTGGAAAGGTTACATCATTTGAACTATCAGGACTAATTGAGGGTATAACCTATTACATGGCTTTAACTGCCTATGATACTTCTAGTAACGAGAGTGAAAAAACTGATGAAGTATGGGGGATAGCTGAAGCATCATCCACAGCATCAACCACCACTATTCTACCTGATACAACCCCTCCTAGCGGTACCATCAGCATCAACAACGGTGACAAACTCACTCACTCGCCAAACGTCACATTAACCCTTTTTGCCACTGATGACGGCGAGGAACTCGGTGGGGATGCACTGATGACCTTCAGTAACGATAATCAAGAGTGGTCAGATCCCGAACCTTACACAGTTATTAAGATGTGGACTTTAACTCCAGACAAAGGGGACAAAACTGTTTATGTCAAATTCAGGGACGCTGCCGGCAACTGGATGACCGAGCCCGCCAAAGATCAGATTAGATTTGAAGAGTCTGAGGAGATCTGTGATGATCCCTACAAGCTTCAACCAGCTTATGTAGCAGCATCAAGTGAATTCCTTCCTTTTCGGGAAAAGGATAAGGCTGTAGACGGGAATTACCTCACCTTTTGGTCTACTTCACCCTCTCTATACCGGAAAAATGAATTCATCACCCTTGATCTGGGTGAAATAAAACAGATGAGCAGGATCGATATGTATGCCTTAAAGTTTCTTACCATGGATTTCTTCCCGGTAAACTTCCAGATACAGCTAAGCAGCGACAACATTAATTGGGAAGAGATACGCAGTGAAAAAAACTATACCCTTAAATCTACTCACTTCGATAGCTGGGAGCTTAACAGCCTTGAGGCCCGATACCTCAGGGTCTCTATCACTAAAGCCAAAACCTTTTTCATCTTCTATGTGGCTCAGATCGCTGAAATAGAGGTATATGGGTGCGATATACCAGAGCAGAATTTCGCACCACTTGATGATACAGCATCGATCAAAGATGCAGAACCAGGAGATACTCTCCCAGAAGAGGGAGGTGAAGCAGCAGAGTTAGATCAAGCACCACCCAGTGTCCCCGGCAGGCCAGTGATCACGTTTAACTAATCTCGCTCTCTTTACCTTTCCTTTTAAATTTCTAAGGGAGAACAAAGACTATGAGAAGAATAATTGACTATTTCTCACTCTGGCACACTCTATTAGCGCTCTCACTCATCATTATGGTCTATCTCATCACGATTCAGCTTAACGAGGCCCTCTCCTACTCCTCTATGGCCCTCTACTTTAACCAGGAGAATGCTCACATATCCTGGCAACCCTCTGAGGGAATAGTTGATCACTATCTACTGGAGATTACCGATACCCACTTTTTCTCAGATGATCACAGTGAAAATGCCCTCACTGTGGTGAAATACATCAGCTCAAAGCCTCCATGCTACCAACTCAAATGCGAGCACCATCACTCCTATAAGGTGAGGGTGAAGGCAGTGACCCCCTCTGGCATCTGCTCTGCCTACTCAGACGCAAGTGTGCTTTTCATCTGTGATCGGAAAAACCCAGAGATAACCCTTCCGCCCCTTTCCTCACCAAGGAAGGTACGGCATCCCACTCTCCTTATTACCGGAAGCTTTGAGGACCCCCACCTCTGCTCTATTACAGTTAATGGAAAGGCTGCCTCTATCGACCCCGTTGATAAGATCTTTAAGGCCACGGTTAATCTGGAATGGGGGGGGAATTTCATTAATATCGTTGCCCAAGACCTGGCAGGAAATGTTACCACAAGGGGGGTAACCATAAACTATACCCCCATTACCATCATCTCTCTTCCCCCCGATGCCACACTCTACTGGAATGGAAACCATGCCTATCGCGGCATCTACTCAGGCACTACCCCTCGATCATACAACCAGGCTGTGGGAGGCACACAGGTCTTGAGACTCACCCATCCAGGTTTCAACGACTACTATGGCATTATCGATTTCTCTGACTTATCGAAAGACATCTACACCATCTCCCTGACACCCTTTTCAGCAAGCGACCTTACGCAGATAATTCCTCTCCTCAGGTCTCAAGGGAAGGAGAGTGAGGGAGGAACGCACTCCCACCCCTTTGTAGTGGACTATGATATGGATGGGAGGAAGGATTTACTCCTTGGTACGCAGGAAGGGAAGATTGCCCTTTTCATCAATAGTGGAACAGAGAGCACTCCCCACTTCTTAAGGCACCACTTTCTAAAAGCAGGGGGAAAGGATATCAATGTAGGAACTCATGCTGCACCTTTTATAGTTGACTATAACAATGATGGTGCCGAAGATCTCTTGGTGGGAAGTGGAGCGGGTCTTCTTCTCTACTATTCCAATCAGGGAAGCACTAGCGAGCCTTCCTTTACCTCACCCAAAGTGCTTAAGGATGCCGAGGGAGCGGCACTTGCCGTTGATAGTTACTGCACACCCTGTGTGGTGGATTGGAATGAAGACCATAGGAAGGATATCGTGCTGGGAAGTGGGAGTGGAACGCTTTTGGTCTATCTGAACCAGGGAAGCGATAGTGATCCTGTATGGTCTCCTCCATTTTCAGTTAAGGTAGGAGGGGTAGCATTGGATGTAGGAAGTTTTGCTGCTCCTTTTGTGGCTGATTGGAACGGTGATGGGAGAAAAGATTTACTGGTGGGAGATGGGGAAGGGTATATTCATCTGTATCGCAATAGTGCAGAGGGAACACCTCAGTTCATCAGGGCTGAAAAGGTTCAGGTAAATGGTCAAGAGCTCATGGTAGAAGGTTCAGCTGTCCCCTTCCTAGTTGATTGGGATCATAATGGTACAAAAGAGCTATTAATAGGAGGCAGTGATGGTCGCATCTGTCTTTCCATGTAGTAAAAAACTTATCTCTCTTTGGGTGGTT
>Ga0209427_10009476_pt1 | contig 10855 bp, 8 predicted proteins | sample DeeMarSWOR136_30_FD_187465 | JGI IMG/M metagenome (GOLD analysis project Ga0209427, IMG submission 187465) | Marine sediment microbial communities from White Oak River estuary, North Carolina - WOR-1-36_30 (SPAdes) (version 2) | ecosystem: Environmental > Aquatic > Marine > Intertidal zone >... | reverse complement strand
AGTATTATTTGGTCTATGATTTATTTCATTATATCCATTTATTTGAAAAAAAATAGGTTCTATCGCATCAACAGTTCTCCTTCCGTATATAAATACACCATATATTTTTGTAGGGATGGAGAGCTCCAATTGTACTCCCAATGCCAACGTTTTTTGTTCTACTGAAGGATTTTTTTTATAAATAAATTTTTCAAAACCAGAGGGTTGGTCTTCAACAGTTTTTATTTCATGATTCAGCTTTATATTTGTAAAATTTAAATAAATATCAGTTAAATTCCACTGACCTTCTGGTAAACTAATGAACAGAGAATTAATTTCTTCATTTTCCCCATTATCTTCAGCGAATTCAGTGAAATTAAAATCTTGTTCAATTGAAATTTCGATAACTTCACTATTTTCTTGAGCAAATGCTTTATTGATATTTTGATTTAAACTTAAAAAGAAAAAAATGACAAAACAAATAACAATCTTTTTTATAGAGGATTTTTCTCCGTCCATTAAATTATTTAAGATTTTGATTATTTTTATAAATTTGTGTGAAATTGTCTGGAAACTGACATTTTTATAAATTAAAAATTATTATCTTTTTGTTTATAAATCGATAAAAAATAAAATATAGAATCCATTAAGTAAAAGAATTGACAAATATCATAAATATTAATTAAAGTTGGGCTTTAAATTTTTAAAAATAACAAAGATATTGATGTATGTTTAAAATCACAGGTTGCCTTTATAAAACTATTTGCTATTGAATATTGTGCTGGAAGAACCTTAATTAAAAGCTCATTGAATTAAGCTTTATTTGCATTTTATAACTATAAAAACCCTAAGATAAGACCCAATGTAAAAAATTATATTAAAAATTTTTAATTTTAAAAATTCATGACTAAAATATTTGAAGATCTAAGGATTCTTGACTGCTCGCAATTTATTTCTGGCCCTTGGACTAATACTTTTTTCGCAGATCAAGGAGCAGAAGTAATAAAAATTGAACCTCCTCCCTTTGGAGAGGCATTCCGTTTATTTGTTCTTTACGATAAAACAATTTTTCCATTATTTTCCATTTTAAACAGAGGAAAGAAATCTATTTCACTTGATTTAAGAAAAGAAGAAGCAAAAGAAATATTCAAAAAATTAGTGGAAAAGTCAGATGTTCTTGTGGAAAATTTTGTGAAAGGAACAATGGAAAAATGGGAATTAGGATATGAAGTATTAAAGGAGATTAACCCTAGATTAATATACGCAAAAATCTCTGGTTATGGAAATGAAGGATTAGAGCGATATACCCAAAAAACTGCATTTGATATTATTATACAAGCTCAAGCTGGAATTCTTGATGCTTTAGGCTTCAAGGAAGGTCCACCAAGGTTGCCTATAGCGGATTACACTGCTGGGCATATTGCGGCAATCGGGATAAGTCAAGCACTGTACCATCGAGAACGAACTGGAAGGGGACAATTTATTGATATTTCAATGCATGATATAATGTTTGCCATAAATATTAGAGCTCAAGCGAAAGAATTTATTCCAAGAGCTCAAAATATTGATTTAACTTCAAAATTCTTACCAATTTACAACCAATATCACTGTAAAGATGGTTTAATTGTTATGACTACTCTTACTGAAAATCAATTCCAAAGGCTAATTAAGGATGTGTTAAAAAAACCAGAACTCCTAAAAGATCCTAAAATCGATAATATAATAAAACGTTTTGATCATGTGGAGGAATTAGATAAAATAATTGAGGAGTGGAGTAAAAATTTGACACGAGAAGAGGCTATCCTAAAACTAGAATCTGTCAGAATTCCATGTGGTAATGTTTTAACAATTGATGAAGTTCATGACCATCCAAATCTTAAAGAAAGAGGGATGCTGTGTGATCATTTTGATTTCTCGAAGTGGGGAGTTAAAAATGCTAGCATACCAAACCGCTTAATTAAGTTTTCTGATACTAAGGGTTCAGTTGAGAGTTCAGGACCAGAATTTGGTGAGAATAATGAAGAAATTTATTGTAAATTACTTGATTATACTAGTGATGATCTCAAAATTTGGAAGCGAAAAAAAGTCATATAAATGAAATACGAAATTAAGAAAAAGAAGTATGGATTTTAATATTTTAAAAAATTATTAAAATAAATATTTAAAACAAGTGAAATAAAATGAGTGATGAAGGAGAAAAAAAGGAAAATTTCATAGAGAAGTTAAATAATTCTTTCAACGAATTCTTTGGAAGCGTTTTTGGCGAATCTGGAAAAGATTTCATTGAAGAAACCTCTGAAAAAATCAAAGATTTCTCTTCTGAAGCTATTAAGAAAATAATGGAATTCAGCGATGATGCTCTGGAAAAACTTAATTTAAATGAAAATGAACAAGTAATAAAAGCTCGCGATAGCATAGAAGATATGTTAAAACAAGCAGGTCTCTTAAAAGAAGACGAGGAAGAAGAGGAGTTTTAATAGATCATTTAGAATTTTGGATTTATTTTTTATTTATTTCTTTATTTTAATTTTAAGAACTTATATTCACGAAACGAAATTACAATGCTTTAGCATTTTTTAAGAAAGATTTAATTTCTTCTTGAGTTGCGTTGAACAGTTCTGAGATTACCATTAGAGATGTTTCTTCATCCATTCCTAGCCCACGATAATCCTTCCATAATTTTACCCAAGTTTCTTTTTGGGTATATTTATCTTGATGTTCTGCTTGGATATGAGCCCAATATGGGTGTTCTAGCTCGATTCCGCAATAAGGACAAAAACGAGATTCTTCTTCACTCATACAATTAATCCCTAACCTTATTAATCAATATTTTTATTTGAATAATTGTAATAAACTAATATTAGTATAAAAAACTTTTAATTTCAAAAAATTAAAAATTTTATATTTGAAGATTGTTTTAGAATTAGTTTATTTCCATTTATCTTTTAATTCTATTTGTGTGAATTTTCTTACGTGATCTACTGCCCACACTACGTAATGGTAACACTTTTTCTCCCAAGTCCCACTATTCCTATATTCTATTATAACTTCAGGTTGACTAAAATCATATCCACAGAGTTCTGTACATACTACAGCCCCAAATTCTTTTTCAAATTCACTAGCAAATTTAGCGGCTTTTAAATAGGCTTTAATCATAGTTTCATTATCCATTCTTTTTTTTCCTCCCATTGTTACTCCAATTGCCGCACATCCGCCACAAACAGCACCACAGGCTCCTTGCCAACCATTTTTTGATTTATATCCGCCAAAACCTCCTGCTAAGGGAATTGCAGCATTATGAAAGACATAATTGTCAATTCCTAATACTTCTAGAACACTTGTTAATGTTAATTCCGCACAATTAACATTTACTTTCAGTTTGGGCAATGAATTATTCAAATCTTTAAGTTTTTCATCAAATCGTTTATTAATTTCAAGTATCATTTTATAACTCGTTCTTTTTAATAGTATATACGCATTAAGTCTAAAATTAAATATGAAAATAAATATTAATCTTTTAACAACCATTTAAAGAAAGATATTTATTAATTAAATTTTTCGATTCTAAATTGAAGGAACTTTACGAGTTAGGTTTTGTATTTCGGGGATTTGTCCTTGTGAATCATATATTCAAAGAAGTTCCAATTCAAAAAGATAGTGGAATAAATAAAGACCTTAGAGGAGCATTCATCTCTGCAATTAATACATTTGTGAATACTGCTTTTAACAAGAATTTTATAGAATATTTAGAATCAGGAAGTATCTTATTTATATTTAAAATAGCTGAAATTAAATCAAAAGGCACTCATGTAAAAGAACCAATAATTTTATATGGACTAGTTGATAAATCAAAAAAGAAATCGGATAAACTTGTTAGAAAATTTTTTGAAAGGGTAGATCCAGTATTACAATTATTCATCCAAAAGTATAACGAAGCAGATTTCACGGAATTAAATCAATTTGAACCTTTTCAAGAAATAATGCAAGAATTTTTTATAAAGAAGACTCAAACATAATTATTCAACTAAGGTCCAACCTTTTGGTTTAGCTCGTGAATATTGAATTTTACCTTGTTCCTTTAATTTATTTATTTCCATTTCAATTTGTTTATCAGAAAAGCCTTTTTCTTTAAAATAGTTAAGGAATTGCGCTTTTGTTGCCACTAATTTCTGTTCTCTTAAATATTTAATTATTAATTTTTTTAATGTATCTCCAGCACTGCCTATTTCTTCAGCAACGATTTCTTTAGATTTACTTTCTAAAGCAACATGTAATTTCTCCTTTTTAGGTGTAATAGATTCTTCAATAACTAATGGTTGTACTTTAGGAATTTGTTGTTCTTCAATTAAGAGTTCACCTTTGACCTCTTCAGGCATTATTTTCTCAATTTCTTCACTAGGCAAACTCCATACAGGATATGTGACTTTTTCATAAATAACTGATTTCTGGGTCTTTAAAAGTGCAAATTCATCTAAAATCTCATCTTCAGAATAACCTAATTTTGATAATTCACCCATTAAGCTTTTTAAATGCCCTTTCTTTTGAAAAAAATTGAAAATGTATTCTCTTATATTTGTTGGAACTTCCTTTATCTTCGCAATTTCATCGAGTAAATCTCTCTTTGGTCTTTTTTTAATTTTATCAGCTTTAATTTCTTGAGGAATTTCCAGTGCTTCTTTTTGGCCCCATTCAAAATCAGTAACATTCCTAATTTTACGATCATACCCTCCAAATACAATATGCTTTACATTCTCATCTTCTCTTGCAAAATCACATACATTTTTGATAGATGTAGATACCTTAATCTTCCATTTTAATTCAAATTCATGTGAGTTTAATGAAGGATTATGAAAAACTTTTAAATAACCATCTGCACAACCCGCAACAATTTCTTTTGCATTATCACCATCTATATCTTCAATTAATAATGAAATTGGACGTCCTTCTTCAGTACTAATCTCATTGATTGGTTCTCCTTCACTATTTAAAATTTTAATAATGGAATCATCAGTCGCTAGTACAATTTCATTTAACCCATCATTTGTAACATCTCCAACTTTTATATCGTTGATCTGCGTGTTAAAATTACTCTGCCAAATAATATCTAACAAGTTATCTTGGAACTGAATCAATTGAACTAATCCATTTTTGGTGCCAACTAATAATCCATATATTGGATCTTCATTTTCAGGTATTTTTAAGAACCCTAATGTGCAAGTAGTTACCCAAGAATCATAATATAGTATATATTTTGGCTTTTTTGCCTTAATACCATCTAAGATTCTGAGAGTTTTATCGTCACTTCCAAAGATCAGTTCAATATTCCCATCTCGTGTGAAATCTCCCGCGATACAGCAATTAATCCTCTTAGAGGATTTATATCTCATTAAACCTACAAGCTTTTTTTTATCGACATTTAATTTTAATACCATAAAATTACCATCACCAGCCCCAACTAATACCTCATCACATCCATCTCCATCAAGATCTATTGGATAAGTACATCTACACCATCCATTAAATGTTCTATCATCAATAATATTCATTTGATCATCCATTAAGTAAAGAGTTTTATCATGACCACCAAAAACTAGAAATTGATTATTTCTACATCTCAAAAATGAGCAAGTCAACACCGCATCTGGACATTCAAACATCCAATTCAGCTGATAACGTTTTCGTAACATAGTCTTTTAAGATTTCTCAAAAATGGTAATTAAATTAAATTTCGTTATCTAATCATTTAATAATATTCCTTAGACTTTAAACTATTATTATAAATGTAAAAATAAAAAAAAAATAAAAAACGATTATTAGATTTTAAAGCGCTAATTGGGCATCAGATGGACTGTATTTACCTTTTCCAGTTATTTCGTATGTGATTTCCAGTTTTTCTCCCACATCCAAAAGTTCAATTTCCCATTTTAATGTGTCTTGTCCAACTTCATCTGTTATTTCAGGAGTCATTGAATAAGAACCGTACTCAAATAAATCCGGTACCTTATCAAGAAGTACCAAATTGTGTAATTTGGATTCTCCGATGTTTTCAAGAGTTAATATAATTCTGTAATTTCCCAGATCTCCAATAGGTATCACTTCTTTTCCAATTCTGAATTTTCTTCTAATATGCATTGCCTCAAGGACAGGAACTTCTGGGTTGAATTCTAACTCTTGACTTACTGGAAATGTATTTGCTAGATAAATTACTTCAGATTCAAAAGTAGATTGACGAGCTGGATTAACGCAATGAATAGGATATTCAAACTCTAAAGTTGAGTCTGGTTTAAACATACCAGTACTAGCATCTTTCAAATTATTGAGATTAATTTTGAAAGCCTTGTCTTCGAAGCTTACAGCTCCAGCAGCAACCTCTACTTCTTCATCATCCCATAGTAATTTAATTTCATCCGCTTTTGGAGGCTGATATTCATCATTAAAGTATTGTTGAATAACTGTAATCTCATTAAGTGGAGCTGAACCGTTATTAACTATTTTAAGGGTAGCAATAACATCTTTTGTACGATAGGTTGGAACTTCAGTTAAGTTATAGGTCATTACTCCTGTAATACTTGCAATCTCTAATATAACATCCGATAGAGACATTGTTCCATTCACTATCGTTTGAAAATCGGGCATTACTCGAAATTCTAATTTCTTTCTAAAGGTTGGATATTCTTCACTCTCATATTGCCATTTTGTTGAATGCCATTGGGCACCACGGGGTAGCATTGGGACATCATTAGGATCAATATCAACAAATTTTTTCGTCTCGTCTTTGGGAGAATATACATCTGCATTGAAGAGTTGTATGATAAATTCGGATGAATTATCGAATACAAGCTTACAATCAAAGATACCAGGCTCCTCATCTCTTTCAACTGTGTCCACATAAAATTTGTTTCTTGTATAGGCATCAAATTTCTGTATAGCTAATCCTTCAGCATAAGAGGATGCTGCCTGGTATGTAATTTCAATTGGTCCTGTCTTTCTTTTCTTAATATCTGTTACCATAATATTACATGTAAATTTGCACATCACGGTATATTCTGGAACTAGCTTCTCTATTGTCCAAATGATTTTATTATCTTCAATTCTAGCCCTTCCTTCGGTAGTATCTTTGATTATTGGATTCCTAAAATCATCAGGAATCTCTTTTACGACTTTAATATTTGTAACAGGTTTATCAAAGAGACTTCTGATCGCTATCGCAAAAGTTACAACATTTTCTTTATCAATTGATATTCCAAAAGATTCTAATCCAGTCTCAACAAGAGTTCCTCCATCACTCCACGATTCACCTTCCACCTCTAATTCTTCTTCTTCCTCTTCTTCTTCTTCCTCTTCTTCTTCTTCCTCTTCTTCTTCCTCTTCCACTTTTGGTTTGGGGGGTGGTTTAGGCGAGGGTGCTTTAGGTGAGGGTTTACCCGTTTTATCTTTTAACTTTAAAAGCTCCTTTTCAATATCATTGATATTCAAAACATCATCAGCATTAGGGAGTGTACTTATAAATTCCTTAACAAGTAATAAATTTTTAATATCCTTTGTTATTTTAAAATTTCTTGAGTCAACATTATCTGGTGATTCAGTACCTAATTCTCTTATTGCAATATCCTTCGATTTTAAATCTGTGCTCCCAATCTTTTCAAGAGAAACATCAATATCCCATAATCTGTCAACATTACTAGGATTTTCAATGTTTAATTTTCCACTATGTGTAAATGCTTTAATATTGGCATCGTGATCTTGTTTAACATCCACTTCCTCGATTATTTTAACTAAGGCTAATAAGCCTTCTCTGTTTCCATCTTTTAAAACAATACTGCCTTCAAGTTTTCCTGTATCTTCATCATATGTTTCAATAACTGGGGTTGCTGTATCTCTATCTACTAACTCAACGCGTCCTTTATCCATATCTTTTCTTTTCAATGCATCTGCTATAAGTTCTTCTTTAGATTCGGCTTTATCCCAGCCCATTCTAGTTGTTCGCGCTTCTGGTTTTTTTTTCTTATCTTTTCTAGGCATTTTATTTTACCACGAATTTAGTTTATATCAAATTGAAAATTATTTGTCAATTAATAAAAATTCATCGGTAATCTAAAATCAATAACAATCTTTAAAAAATTTATCACTATAGAAATTAATATTGTGTAAAAATAGTTTGTCAAATTATAAAAAAATCTAAGTTCTTCTCTCCAATCTAACTTTTGTTCTCAAAAATTTCTAGAATTTCTTATCAAATTCTTTTAGAGGGAAAGAAGAAAATTCATAACCACACATTGGACATTTAATTTTTTGCTTTATGGTTTTAGAGTCTGAATATTTAAAACTAAAACCACACAAAGGGCAAACTAATACTTCATTCATCTTTCGTAATTTTAGAATAACAGTAAGTATTTAAATTTATATTGAAATAAGTATCAAGATTAAATCATTTGCATTACAACCGGTTGGACCAGTAATTATTTCGGTCCTTAATTTCTTAAAAAAACTATTTGAATCATTATTAGCAAGAAATTTCTCAGGGCTGATATTTTTTGAAATCATCTTATTTAAGGCATAATTATCAATTAGAGCTCCCATCGCTTTACTATTACCTTCTATTCCATCCAGATTCACAGCAATGATTAAAAAGTCATAATTAAGTTTTTTATCTTTTACAAAATTTAGGAAACTTAGCAACATCTCTTGATTCCTACCCCCAATTCCACTTCCTCTAATAGTAACAGTTAATTCACCAGTTCCAATTAAAGCTATTTTTGTAAGTTTGTTCTGATACAAATATTCTTGAACATATTTAGAGATAAATCCATAAAGAGGAATTGCAAATTCCTTAGCTTCACCAATTATATTATTAGAAAAATATTCAGCTTCAAATCCTTCTTTTGTTAGGAAAGAGATTACTTCTTGAACAGCAGATCTTACACTTCCAATTAAGTAATTATGAACATTTGCAAAACATGGATCATTAGGTTTTGGATTTTCTAAAGAATTGTCAGATAATCCCTTTTCTAAATGGCTTTTTATTGAAATAGGAATTTTTCCTATGAGTTTATATTTCTCTATAATTGAATAAGCCTCTTTCAACGTAGTTTTATCAGCTGCTGTAGGTCCAGAGGCAATTGAATCTAAAGCATCACCAACAACATCAGAAATTATTAAAGAAATTAAAGTAGCCCCACTTGAATTATATACTTTCTTTGCTAGATTACCTCCTTTAAAATCTGATAAATGTTTTCTTATGGTGTTAATTTCATGAATTGATGCTCCCGAAGATAAAAGTAAAGAATTGACATCTTGCAAATCTTTAAGTTTAATGCCCTTTTTTGGTAATGACAGTAATGCAGAGCCTCCACCTGAGATTAAACACACGATAAGATCATTTTTAGTCGAACTTTCCACAATTTCCATCATGGATAAAGTTCCTTTAAGTCCATTTTCGTTTGGAATAGGATGGGACGAAAAATTGACAGAAATTTTACTTTTTTTAAAGATTTCTTTTTTATCAAGATTTTCTGGTACATTAATTATTCCTGTATAATCAATGATTCTTGCAGGCAGTCCGGTAATTTCTTTATCTTTATCTTCAAAATCAAATATTGCACATATTGCACAATAAGTATTTTCATCTGTAAATAAATCTACATTTCCTTTCTGATAAATTTCCCAACAATCCTCCATTGATTTTATAATATGGCTCTTGGCAGTATTTTGCCCTTTTGCAGTGTCTAAATCCTCCTTTATAGTAATATCTTGTGTAGGGCATCTTATATCTTCTGCAAAAACAGATGATATCTTTCTCCATTGAACATTTGACTGCACACTTGTCATGCATTCTGTTTTCCAGGCTCCATGCTCTGCTTGTTGTCCAACCCTAATAATAAATATGACTATAAAAATAATTAAAAAAACAGTTAATATAATTATTCCCTGAAGCAGTGTAATTTGGGCTTTTTTTGATAACATTTGCTTTTTCTCCTGAAATAAATGCACCAAAGATTACAAAGTAGTTTTTCAGTACATCTTCTATAATCTGCTAATTGACAAGCATATCACATATTCTGACATCTGTTAAATCCCCTTCATCTTCACATTTTTCCTCTAAACAGACTTTTGTTTCAGTTTCTAAAGGCATTATATCCGGCTGAATTAAAGAAATACCTCCAACTCCTTCACAGTCTGGACAGTATTTATAAGAGTGTAGGCCAATAGGAAGAAGAAAAACCACTGAAGATCCTATTAAAATTGTTGCTACTATTGCTACCTTTAGAACAGTTATTATAGTAGCTGTTAAAGTTAAGCCAATCTTTGCAACAGCTGCTGCAATTGCTGCTGCTATAGCAGCAGGGAAAAGAAAAATAGCTGCAATTGTTGTTGCTAATAATGCAACACCTGCAACTATAGTCCATCCCCAGGATTTAACTTTTGTTCTGTACATCCTGACTAATATCAGTGTGTTTGGAGGGAGTATACTGGTTTTAATCATATCTTCTTCTCTAGGTGTTACTGCAACATCTTCATTATATAGATATTGCCAGTAGGTTATCTTTTTATTAGGCATATTTTTGGTTCTTAGAAATTTTTCAGGAGAAATTATAACATAATTGAAATATTTTTTTTTGAACTCTTCTATCTTTTGCTGGGAAATTTTTCCTTTTTCTTCATTTATTTTGTTTATTAATCCCTCAAGTGCCTGCTCATCATTTCCAATAGTCCTCATATCAATATCAAATGTATCTTTAACTAATTCCCTTTGTTTTTTCTCCATCCAATCCAACAAATCATCATCAAAGTAAATTTGTTTGCATATCAAACAGATTGATTTTCCCCTGTAAGAATCATCGCTCCAGTAGGAAAAAGGGTCTAATCTTCCTTCTCC
>Ga0209427_10009475_pt1 | contig 10855 bp, 6 predicted proteins | sample DeeMarSWOR136_30_FD_187465 | JGI IMG/M metagenome (GOLD analysis project Ga0209427, IMG submission 187465) | Marine sediment microbial communities from White Oak River estuary, North Carolina - WOR-1-36_30 (SPAdes) (version 2) | ecosystem: Environmental > Aquatic > Marine > Intertidal zone >... | reverse complement strand
ATAATGTAATGGAATACCACCTATTTAATTATGCGCTATTTTCAAGGACAATACCAAAATTTTCTATAAATTGTCTTAATTTTTAAAAGAAATTTCCTCTACCCAAATAAATAAGCTTGGTCTAGGAGTCCAGATAATATCATCAGTAGTCCCATAAAAAGCTTTATTTGAAAAAAGAGGTATCCAGGCCACATCTTCTGAGGCTATTGCAAAAATATCCTGGATATATTTTTGCCGATCAATTATTATCATAGTATTACATAGTATTTCACATAACCTATCAATTTCATCATTTGAATAATTCCCATAGTTATAAATTCCTATACTTTCTTCTAAATTAGGTGTATGAAGCAATAATTTTATCGTCGACTCGGCATCGATAGGATTCCAACCAGTTATATATAGAGAGGTATTCCTATAATAAAGATCTGCGTAATATTCAAACTGAGGTTGAGGATTAAGTGTAATATTAATTTTAATCTCCAAAAGCTGATTTGCTATTTCATTTGAAATATTCAACCATTTAGAAGAATCAGGAATGTCTAATTGTATAGTAAATCCATCTTCGTAACCTGCTTCTTTCATTAATTGCTTTGCTATTTCTAAATCATATGATAGTCTACTTATGTTTGGATTGTATCCAAAGGTGTGGGATGTTATAAATTGAGATGCGGGAGTTGCAGAACCCTTTAGATATTTTTCAATAATAGTATCAACATCAATTGCGTGATACATAGCTTTTCTTACTTTTAAATCAGATACAGGATTTTTAAATCCTTTAAAACCGTAGCTATCATTAACTCTAAAATCAAAGCTTATATATATTACCCCTGGTGTTTGTACTGATTTGATGTCTAATCCTTCAGTATTTGTGATTTCATCGACATAATCAATTGAAAGAGGAACAACATCGATTTCTCCATTGATAAGTGCATTTTTTAATTCCTCTGAGTTATTCATTTTTTTAAAAGTCACTTTTTTAACTTCAGGTTGTCCTTTCCAATAATCATCAAATCTCTCTAAAGTAATATGATCTCCTGGGACGTAATCAGATAATTTGTAGGCTCCGGTGCCAATAGGCCATGTTTCATTAGTATTCTCTATTTCTCTCATATAATCCTTTGAAATAATAAAGAGAGTTCCAAATTTGTATAGTAACATTGGATAAGGTTTTTCAGTTATAATATCGATTATGTAATCATCTAATATTACAATTTCTGATATGGATTCAAGCTCTTCTTTATAATAAGAATAATTTTTCATATATTCAATAGTAAATTTGACGTCTTTTGCAGTAAAATTGTAACCATTATGGAATTTTACTCCTTCTCTTAAAAAGAATCTCCATGTAACATTATCTGGGTTATTCCAACTTTCTGCAAGTGCTGGAACAAATTTAAAAGTTTGGGGATCCATTTCTGCTAAATAGTTAAAGAGATTGACATTTACTGAAAGTGATGAAGAATCTCTTGTGTGCATCCAAGGATAAAATCCAGATATGTCATTTGTCATTCCTATGAATATCTCATGATTAATCTTATTATCTTTATTTTCAGAGTCATTAATACATCCTGTAATCAGAAAAATATTCAATGTTAGAATAAATAAAATTAAAAAGTTAACAATTTTTTTATATTTTATTTTTCCAAACATTTCCCTATTAACCTATTTTTTGTTAAATTATTAGCTTTTTGTAATATTTAAGTTTTATTTTCTACTTTTTTTTACCAATATTATACTAATATTTAAAAATTCGTGGTTTTTTTGATATTCAACGAAAGTATTAAAAACTATAGATATAATATTTTTTCACAGGATAATTATGGGGAGAAAAATATGATGAAAAAATTAATAGCTATTTTAATGATTGTTTTCTTAGTTGCAACAATTGGAGCATCAAGTATTAGCTCATCTGGTATTATTTTTATTGGAAATAGACCAAGTTATAGAGAGCTAGTAAATAAGTGGGAAGAGATTCAATCAGAAAAGCAAGAACTTCGTGATATTTTAGTTTCCTATGGAATTGAGCTTCCTGATTTAACTATTGATCAAAAGCGTGAAATCCTTAGAACAATAATTCAATTAAGAAGACAAGGTACTGAAAAAGACGAAATATTAGAAGTTATTTTTGACTTATTGATAGATTTTGGTATGGACTTACCAGATCTAACAAGCGAACAATTTAATGAAATAAGATTAAAAATTAAAACAATGTTGGAGGAAAATTATGGATTTGTTTTTATTGAACTTACTGTGGAACAAAAACAGGAGATAAAAAATACTATCAAGGAAATGAAAAAGAATGGAGCAACCAGAGAAGAAATCAAAGCAGCATTAATAGATTTATACGAAAGTTATGGAGGAGTAATCCCAGAACTATCAGAATTTGAGAGAGAAGAAATACATGATTGGATTGTAAATATGTTAGAATCTGATTATGGATTTGATTTACCAGATTTAACACTTGAACAAAGGGAATCTATAAAAAATAAAAAAAGTGAAATCAGAGAATTACAAAGAGAACTAAGAGAAATGTTCAGAAATGCAAGATTATTTACGAAATTTAGATTTTTTAGATATTTACGTAATTATTATAACTAAACCTTCTTAAACAATTATCATTTTTTGATTTACTAGAATTATAAAAATATATATTGGGCACAAGAAAGATTAGTATCTTTTATATATTAAATTTTAAGTGATTGCTCATGAGAATAAAGTTTGATGTTAAGGAAGATGAAAAACATAATATTATTTTTTTAACTAATGCTGAAGGAAATGATGTTATTCGTGCCCCCCTCCTAAATAAAGGCACTGCATTTCCTAAAGAGGAACGGGTAGAATTTGGTATTGATGGTTTAATTCCACCACGTGTTTTAACAATTGATCAGCAAATTGAAATAGTGCATCGCAGGTATCACAGACTTGGAACTACTCTTGATTTATGTAAAAACTGTGATAGACTTGATAAAAAGACACATTCTACTTTAAAAAAGGAAGTTGATATCGCTCGTTATAATTTCTTAAGAGATCTTCAGGATAGAAATGAATTACTTTTTTATGCATATAATTACCGCTATATGGAAGAAATCATTCCAATTATATATACTCCAACAGTTGGTGAAGCAGTTTTAAGATATTCTCGTGATTCTGCTCGTTTTCGAGGTATTTTTTTATCCCCATCATCTATAGATAATGCCGAAGATGTGTTTAATCAGTTTCGATTCAACCGACCCGCCATAGCTGTAGTTACTGATAATCAGGGTGTTCTTGGATTAGGTGATCAAGGGATAGGTGGAATGAATATACCTATTGGAAAACTTGCACTATATGTACTTGGGGCAGGTATTAGACCTTGGGAAACAATGCCAATTTGTTTGGATGTAGGAACAAACAACATAGGGGATCTCGAAGATCCATATTATCTGGGATATAAAGCTGGTCGACTCCAGGGACAAGAGTATATAGACTTTATTGATAAATTCATAAACGCACTTCAAAAAAAATTTCCAAGAATATTAATCCAATGGGAAGATTTCAGCAGACAAAATGCTTTTACAATTCTTGATAAATATCGCTATAAAGTTCCAAGTTTTAATGATGATATTCAAGGTACAGGTTCAGTTGCATTAGCAGGAATATTAAATGCCATGCGAGCAATTGGAGAAGAATTAAAAGATCAAAGATTTGTAATCTATGGTGCTGGAGCTGGTGGTATAGGTATTACTAGACGAATTGCTGCTTGCCTAGTATCAAGATTCAATCTATCAAAAGAAAAAGCTCATGATAGAATTATTCTTTTAGATAGCAAAGGATTATTAATCGGAAAAAAAGAAGTTCCAGATTATAAAAAACCATTTGTTGTCAATAGAAATATATATAATAAATGGTCAGTTGAAGATATTAATCATATTACCCTTCTTGAAACAGTTAGTAATTTTCAGCCAACTGTTTTAATAGGGACCTCAGGACAATATGGACATTTCACTGAAGATATTTTAAAAACAATGGCTCAAAATACAAGAAATCCAATTGTATTTCCTCTTTCAAATCCCACATCAAACTCAGAAGCAACTCCACAGGAGATTTATAAATATTCTAAAGGTAGAGCAATTGTTGCAACTGGCTCCCCTTTTGAATCATTCCAATATGATGGAAAAACGATAACAATTGGTCAGGGTAACAATTTTTTTATTTTTCCAGGAGTAGGTTTAGGTGTAATTATAAGTCAAACAGAATTTATTAATGATTCAGTATTTACAGAAGCTGCATATACATTATCAAAGTTGACACCAAAAAAACTGATTTCCAAAGGAACTATATATCCACCCTTTAAAGAAATCAGAGATATTAGTGCTAATATTGCTCTAACAACAACTCAACAGATAACTCATGAGCAGGGGGGTTCTGAATATTCAATTGATTATATAAAATCAAGGATGTGGATACCAAATTATCATCCATTGGTAAAGATGAAATAAAAATATGTATAATAGTCAAAAATTAATAAATAAAACCATGATTTATACATATTTTCAAAAATAAGTAGGTGAACAATATTGCATTGTATATTTGCATCTGATCTTCATGGAAACAAAAAGCGTTATAGTAATTTATTTAAAATAATCGAAAAAGAAAAACCAGATGGTGTGTTTTTAGGAGGAGATCTTCTTCCAAGTGGATTTGGAATTAATATCGATATTGATAATTTCATACAAGATATATTTTTATCAAAAATATCAAGGTTAAAACGATTAGGGGTAGAATCTAGATTTTTTACAATTTTAGGCAATGACGATCCACGTATTTATGAGAAAATATTAAATGATGCAGAAAAGGATAATTTAATTGAATATGTTCATAATCATACAGTATCATTCGACAGTCTTTTTGTTACTGGTTACTCTTATGTTTCACCCACTCCGTTTCAGCTAAAAGATTGGGAAAAATATGATGTTTCACAATATGTAGATGTTGGAGCTTTATCACCTGAGGCAGGTATTAGAACAGTAAAGATTTCTAAGGATAAGATACGTTATTCAACCATTACAGAGGATTTAGAGAAACTTTCTAAAAATGCACCTGTTGAAAAAACAATTTTTCTTTTTCATTCACCTCCTTATAATTCATATTTAGATAGAGCTGATTTAGATAAAAAAATAGTTGATCATGTTCATGTTGATGTCCATGTAGGCAGTATTGCTATTCAGCGTTTTATAAAGAATAAGCAACCATTACTTACTCTGCATGGTCATGTTCATGAATCGACAAGAATAACAGGTTATTGGAAAGAAAAATTTGGTAAAACATTTTCATTTAATGCAGCTCATGATGGACCAGAGCTTGCTTTGGTAAGATTTAGAACAGATGACTTGGTAAATGCAACTAGAGTTCTTATTTAATATTTATAAATAATTATTTTTTTAATGGTATTCTTTTCACACTCATATAAGGTGATGTTATATGCGTTGCCCAAGAATCTTTTTTCCTGATGTCTTCATCTGTGATTAAGTGAACATCTAAAAGATTTTTAGTTTTAAGTCCGGTCCTTTCTTCGTTCTCTTCATCCAATTTTTTACCAAATTTATTAAACCAAGCCATAAGTTTTTCTTTTTGATCCTCTGTTCCTTTGAAATGGACAAGCAGATCTATGTCACTTGCTGGGCCGGCTGTTCCTTCCTTTGTACTTCCAATTAGGTACAAGGATTCAATGCCATAAACTTCTGGATCAAGTTTTTCAGCAATTTCTTCCACTTTTTGCATACGCCAGCTCCAGTGATCAGGAGATTTTAAATATGCTAATGCTTCACCTGCTTCCCCGTCCATTATTACTGAAAGAGAATCCCCAGAATAGATTTCTTTTATTTTTATAACTCGAACTACATGTTTGTATTCGTGGTAATTTTCTAAAATATGTGGTAGTTGATTTTCTTGATGAAGCAGTAAATCTTCGTTAAATATATTTTCAGACTTATCAGGATAAAGAGGTAGATACTTTATTTCAGCTTCTACAAGGTCTTGAAAGAAATGTGTTCCAAAAGAAAGCTCAGGTGTATACTCCCCTTTTTCTTTAGCAATTTCTACAAGAAGTGAGGTATTATTTATATCGCCATATTTAACAGGTACTCCAAGTCTTATATCTCCTCTACTACCCCATCTACCAGGACCCATCAATATGAATTTCCTTTTTGGTAATGTAGTGTTTAGCTCATTTATTATCATAGCAATTTTTTGCATATCTTCTTTTGTTCCTAAGTTTTCATATTCTTCGGGAACCACATACACAATGTATTCGATATTTTCTACCTGACCTGTTGTCACATATTTATTGGTAAAGAACAATTTTTTATCCGGTGTGATGTTTTTTGGAATTGGTATTCTTTCTATTCCTCGTGACTGGCTTTGAGGACGGCATTGAAGCATATAGAGATTATTTCCATCTGATGCAAACTCTACATCAACGGGGGTACCAATTATTTCTTCAAGTGTTTGTAAAATAAATTTCATTTTTTCTAAAAAATTACTTTTTTCAAATAGATTTGAAAATGTAATAACCATATCTGATTCTTTTGGATTTAATAAAATGTTTGGAGGATTATCAAGTCGCCCATCTTTATAGATTGAAATTATTTGATTTAGGTTTGGGAAATCATCAGCATGTTCTTTTAATAATTCTATTGCATCAATTGTTTCAATGGCACCTGATTTTAAATTTATGACGTCCATGTATTTTGGAGAGTATTGAATCCTCTCGCTAACTAAAGGATTAACTTGCAGTTTAGGTTTTCTAGGTGAAACAAGAATTGGGTAATCGTTTCCCACTCTATCAACTGCTCTTGTGCCCAAACCCGGAACTAAACGTATCATCCCATCTTCTCTCTGTATCCGAGGAGACCATTGGAATTCGTTCCTACTGAAGGCTACGCCTCCAAAAACGGGAAAGTAGTAATGACCAACAGTTGCGCCTACAACCTCTTGAATTAGTATGCCCATTTCTTCGCTAAAATCAAGTAGCCCACGCTCACGTCTGTATTCAATGGGGTCAGGACTAAATGTAGATGCATAAACCTCAGCTATTGCATCCATCAAAGAATCTATTCTTTCTTCCTCACTTCCGATATTTGCGATAAAAAGACTTTTATATTTACCTGAGAAAGCAGCACCATAACTATCTTCAAGTAAACTTGATGATCGGACAATTATTGGTTTTCCTTCTAAATCTCGTATTATCTTACGGAATCCTTCAACTATTTCATAAGGGAATATAGCATTTTTAAAAACTTGCTCTAAAAATGGTTGTTCTTGACGTATTTGATCGGGATGCAAATATTTAGTTTGAAAGGTTTCATCTAAATCGTTGTAATGTATGAAATTAAAAATTGTATCTGATGTAATATACCAGCTTTTTGGAAATGATATATCCTTAAGGATATCGTTTTTATTCATTGCTTGTTTTATGATTTTTTCTGCTAAAAAAATCCCAGAAGTTTTTCCTCCGAATTTTCCTGATCCATGAGTTGGCCCTACGGTGTGGTTCAATAATGTAATAAAATCTTCAGGTTCGATAAATGTTTTAGCAACATTTACATAATCTGGTCTATTTGTAAAGAAACGTCTTATCAAAGCTGTTTTCACACTGATTTTATCTTCAGGTGCTAAAATAGTATCTTCAAAATCCTGGTTATAAAACCTGTTTAGTTCATCGGTTATCTCTAATAAAGATATTCCTTCTTTTTGAGAGGTTAATAGTAAAGGTCGAGCCTTATCCTGTTTCATCCAGTTTTGAAACAAATTCGAAATTTCTTCAGAGGGAATAGTTTCTTTTGCAATTTCAAAGACTTGTTTTTGTATGTTTTTTAAAGAATCAAGATCCTGTCTAGGATTCGGCATGTTTATTCCACACCATTGACTTGATGATGATCCTTTGTCAACAGGGGAAATCTTACTAATTAACGCTGTTATTTTTTCGTTTTCATATCTATAGAGATAATATGTCATTTTTCTTGTGAGTCGTAACAGGGTTCTTGGATCTGTTTTTAGAAGTAAATCAATAATTACCTCCCAATCCTGTTTTTTTTCTGAAGTTTTTGATTCAACAAGAACCTCTTTTACCCTCTTTTCACCTATATATTGTCCTAAAAGATCAGAAATAGCATCTATTAATCTTCTTTCTTCGATTAAAAAAGGTCCTTCATCTAATTGAGGTTTTTTTTCTAGGTAATAAACTTCTAAAACTCCGATTTTTTTATCATCTAATATTATATTACTTATTTGACTCCATTTTGTTTCCTTAAAATTATCAGTTTTATATTCTTTGTTTTTAATAGTTATTTTTGCACAAGTAATTTCAGGATACTGCCATGCTGGTGGAATTAATTTTACTATTTCATGCAATGCTTCATCTAATGAAAGATTTTTATTTTTAACAATGTTAGTTAATCCATATAGGCAATCTAGTTCTTTTACTCTTTCTTTAAGTTCATTTGTTTGATAATGAGATGAGGAGTTAGAATTCTTTTTTTCTTTGATTTCATTCATTTTTTATCTTCCTTTCTGTGTTTTTAATTTTTTATGTCCCATCTGTTTCTCCTTTATTACTGCTTTACCACGTTTTCCATCTATATTTACTTCAAGTTCAGAAGATGTTTCTACATGTTTTATATCCTCTGTTTCTTCGATTACTTTTTGAGAATCGAGCCAGTTCCAATCAATATTGCCCCTATCTTTTTTGGTAGTTATATAACCTACTTGTGAGGATACCATATCGTGGAAAAAATGAGAGCCTTGAGAAGGATCAATTGGTCTTTCTCCGTATGGGGTTTCTACTATCACCTTTACCCCAGCAATATCACTCCAAATAATTGGAATTCCCAACCAAGAATCTGCTGATCCCCATCGACCAGGTCCAACCAGAATATATGGTTTACCTTTATCCATTAATCTAGTATTTATTGCTCTTATTTGACTTACTACTCTATTTGAGTTTGACATATGAAAAGATTCATCCTTTATATATACTATATCTTTAATTCCGCTGATTATACCATTTCCCAAAGCGTTTTCACTATAGCAAATAGCTTTATCGATATCAATTTTTTCAATATTAACATCATGATATTTATCAGGTGGAACCATACTTCGTATCTGTAATATTGTCAGCTCCGCGGGTTGTGTTTCATCCTTGCTAAAGTTAATGGCAAATTCGATTTCAACTGGATAACCAAGAGCAAGCTCTCCTATACGTAGAAGTAGTTTTAATGCTTTAGCCAGGGGTATAAAATCATAGTTAACAATGGGGCCAAAATCAATAACAATAGCACCCTCATCATATAAACCTGGGTAAAGACTATCATCTCTAGGAAGATATGTAGAGGCAACTTTATCTAATACACCATGTTTTTTTGCAATATCAATTTCAAGTTTATCTAAGGTGGTTTCTTCATCTTTGCTATGAACTGTATAAACAGATTTCAATTTCAAAGCATAGAAACTTTTTTGTGAATATCTTATGAAATCCTTTGGTGTACCAAATAGTGGAGCTTTGGGTTTTTCAGGACAAAAACAATAGCTACTACCTCCGTCCACTATAGATTTACCCAAGCCAAGAGCAAGATATACAATTCCATCTTCAGGTTTGCATGGGCCAGAAGGATAATAATTATAAGATTTTGCCACACCTGAGATATTTGGATAAAAATAGGTTTCATATTTGTTACCAACAACCTCTTGAATCAACACAGCCATTTTTTCATCACTTACATTTTTTGTAGTGGATTTAATATATGACCTTGCTTTTTCAAAATAAGTTGATGCATAAACATATTTTATGGCATTACAGACCTCTTGAAATCTTAAATCTGTTTCCCAGGATTCATTAGGAAGCAACATGGAAGCATAAATACCTGCAAAGGGTTGTAAGAGCGAGTCTTCCAAAAGACTTGAGGATCTCAAGATTAATGGTCTTTTTGTGTTTCTGATAAATGAACGAAGGTCACCAATAATTGTCGCAGGTAAACTGGCAGCTATAAAGTTAGAAGCAATTCTTTCATCTGTCATATGTGAAAAATCCAATTTTGATAAACCATTCTGCTCAATAAAAGTATCAAAAACATCGGTTGACAAAACAATACTTCTTGGAATAGTAATTCTTAAATTATGAAACATATCATCAGTTACATATTTTGATAAAATCTTTCCTAAGAATACAATTCCTCTTGCCTTTCCACCAAAAGAACCAGTTCCTATATGACTTAATTGTATGTGATGCTTAACTTCTCTTCTTTGGAAACTCGCCACATAGCTTTTGTTGATAGAATATCTATGTTCCTCTAGGATATCTATCATTTTTTTCCTTAATTTTTCACCTTCATCAAATTCTTTTTCAAATGATAAGCATTTCCTAGCAAGTTCATTTTCACCAAAAGCCTTTAACCACTTAGAAAAAATATTTCTTTTTGCATATTTTAAAAGAATATTTTTATCAATTGACAATATAATATTTTCAAAATCTTCTAAACTTTTTACATTTTTAAATTCTTTTTCTTTTACCTCTTTTATAATAATTTCAGATTCGATTTGCTTTTCATTTTCATTTTTGAAATCTTGATGATTTAATTTTATACCTGTGATTTCTTCAATAGTTGATATTATTTTTTTTTCTCTTTCTTTAAGGTTCATAATAATAATCTTATTTTAAATCCAACCTCTAAGTTTACATGCTTCAACAACTCTTGAAATTGCTATCATATATGCTGCATCTCTTAATAGCAATTTTTTCCTCTTTGCAAATTCCCAGACTTTATAAAAAGCATTTGTCATCTTATCATCAAGTTTACCAAGAACTTCTTCTTTACTC
>Ga0209427_10009474_pt1 | contig 10855 bp, 14 predicted proteins | sample DeeMarSWOR136_30_FD_187465 | JGI IMG/M metagenome (GOLD analysis project Ga0209427, IMG submission 187465) | Marine sediment microbial communities from White Oak River estuary, North Carolina - WOR-1-36_30 (SPAdes) (version 2) | ecosystem: Environmental > Aquatic > Marine > Intertidal zone >... | reverse complement strand
GCAAGTAGCGCATACCGGATTCGAACCGGTGATCTCCTCCTTGAGAGGGAGGTGTCCTAAACCCCTAGACGAATGCGCCACAAGAATAAGTCTGGCTGGGGAAGAAGGATTCGAACCTTCCCTTACGGATCCAGAGTCCGCTGTCCTACCACTAGACGATTCCCCAGAACACCAAAATTATAACATGTAGCTATGCTTGTGGCAATGACTAGATAGTTTGACATTCTCAGCCTAGGTGTTTATGCTTAAAATGCTTTAAGAAAGGCAGTTTTTATTTTGGTTGATTTAGTTGCGTTGCAGGAGACACTGGAAGTTTCGTTTAATGACCTGTCTTTGCTGAAACAGGCTTTGGTTCATAGCTCCTATCTTAACGAGAACCCAGGCTTCGCCCCAGTCTCCAACGAAAGACTTGAGTTTTTGGGTGATGCCATTTTAGGCTTTGTCGTTGCTGAAAAGCTATATCAGGATTTCCCTGACTTTGCTGAAGGTGAGATGACCAAGCTCCGCTCGGTGCTGGTGCGCCGGGATACCCTGGCCCGTATTGCTCTAGCCATTAGACTTGGCGACTACCTCTATCTGGGGAGGGGTGAGGAGGCAAGTGGTGGCCGAGATAAATTAGCTAACTTGGCGGGTGCCCTGGAAGCAGTCGTCGCCGCAGTTTTCCTTGACCGTAGCTTAGCTATCACCAGAGAATTTGTCTTAAAATTACTTGAAGAAGAGCTACAGAAGGTAGTTAAGCAGGGTACGGTGATTGATTATAAATCACAGCTACAGGAACTTTCCCAGTCCCGCTATCGGTCAACACCTGACTACCGGTTACTGGAAGAAGTTGGACCAGACCATGACAAAAAGTTTACTGTTGAGGTGAGAGCTGGTGATATAGTGCTGGGGAGAGGTTCAGGGAAGAGCAAAAAAATGGCGGAAACGGAAGCCGCCCGCTCCGCATTAGAGCAACTTTCCACTCACTTTACACAATAGCCTCTCTTTGCTAAACTTCAATTAGCAGTACCTGCAATCCAATACGCAAAAAGAGGAATTTCTATGGGCAGACGAGATTATCGACATCGAGAACCAAAGAAGCAAAAAAAGGATGTCAAGAAAATCTCCCCGGTCACTATCATGCCGCCACCAACGCAGGTAGAGGTAATCAAAAAGGGGAAAAAGAAACGGGAAGAAGTGGAGGAAGAAGAATAGCTGCTTACCAGCAGCTTTACCGTACCGGGGGGCTCGAGACTCGGGTAGAAAAAGCCAAGTCAATGCTCGCCGAATGCTGTCTCTGCCCTCGTCATTGCGGTGTTAATCGTCTGATTGGCGAAAGTGGTAAGTGCCGCACTACCAGTCAGGTAATGGTTTCCAGCTACGGACCTCACTTCGGGGAAGAAGCACCTCTGGTAGGCAGACATGGCTCGGGGACTATCTTTTTCACTTTCTGTAATCTACGCTGTATCTTTTGCCAGAATTACAGTATTAGCCAACTGGGTGAAGGCAGTGTGGTCGGCAGTGAAGAACTGGCCAAGATGATGCTTTCTCTCCAGGCAAAGGGCTGCCATAATATCAACCTGGTAAGCCCAACGCATGTGGTGCCTTATATACTGGAGGCGTTAGAGCTGGCGACAAATGATGGACTCTACCTGCCTCTTGTCTATAATACCGGTGGCTATGATTCTGTAGAGACTCTGGAGTTGCTGGACGGAGTTGTCGATATCTATATGCCGGATATGAAGTATTCTGATGAAAAGACTGCGGAGCAATTATCCGGGATAAAAGGCTACCCTCAAGTAAATCAGGCAGCCGTCAAAGAAATGCATCGGCAGGTGGGCGACCTCCAGCTTGATGAGTCGGGCGTTGCTCAGCGTGGGCTGCTGGTACGTCATCTGGTATTACCCAACCGCTTGGCGGGAACCGGGGAAGTGGTGCGATTCCTTGCCCAAGAGGTATCGACTAATACCTACCTGAATATCATGGCTCAGTATCGTCCCTGCTACAAAGCTTTTGATATACCGCAATTGGCACGGCCGTTAAATAGACAGGAGTTCTCCGAAGCTATTGACTTGGCGCACCAGCATGGCTTATCTCGACTGGATAAGGCGCCAAACTCGTTACTGCTAAAGCTTATCTCGGGATAGATGACTGACAGAATGGTAAGGGTGCTAGGGGATGGCTGATCTGACCTCAGTTCAGGCAACAGTCTACGGGCGTGTTCAGGGCGTTTTCTTTCGTGCCTTCGCTGCTGAGCAGGCTAACGAGTTAGGCTTGACTGGGTACGTGCGCAACTTACACGGGAGCGGTGTAGAAGTTCTGGCGGAAGGAGAGAGAAGGCAGTTAGAAAAGCTAATCGACTGCCTCAAGGTGGGACCACCTGACGCCAGGGTAAAAAAGGTGGTAACTAACTGGTTGGAATATACTGGAAACTACTCCGGTTTTAGGATAAGGTATTAGTCAGGAGCTGGTCGCAGTCCATAGTAATGGTCGCTTTTAAGCAGACGTAATAAAATCTCCTCCGAAGTACGGTAGATATCCCCACCACGCCATTCACCTAGCTGTTCCCCTAGTTCTTCCAAAGTAAGTGGCTGGTTGCCATTCGCTAGAAAGAAGCGAAAGGCGCTCTCTAAAATAGGTAATTGACCAGTAATGAACTCCGGGGCATGGCTGCAGCAGTCTCTAATATTGGCTAAAAGTTTGGCTTCTGAAATCTCTTTCCCCTCGGTACTCAGTTGCATACGGCACTTGTCGCAAAGGTACTCTTTCGCTAGGGCAGAAATTGCGCGGTTATTCTGCTTATACCAGCCTAAATCAATAAACCAGCGCTGTTTTGGTTGGTCAGTGCTTGTGTCTTCTCCGTCCACTGAACTACCTGAACAGAATAATTTTTAAGTCTCAAGTTCTACTTTGGCTGACTTGATCAGGTCAAGATATTGCGTCTTCAGTCCCAGCATCTCTGAGACTTGACGGTCTATCTCATATGGCTCACCAACAAATATCTTACCATACTCCTCAATCTCACCTTGAGTAGGGTCCTCACCACTGGTAAATTTCTGTCGAGCTTCTACTATCCCCAGGTCAAAAGGAAGAGTGAAATAGAGGTCGGCTATTACCTTATCTATCCCCAGGCTATATAAAGCTCCCCAGCCTCTTGGTGATTCATCACGATACTTGCTACTTGGCAGTAGTGAGAGCAGATTCATTATACTGAGACTGCTCCTACCCTTAAAAATCTTCAAAGGGGCTACAGTTATCAGGTAGTCGCTGGACAGAATAACATTGGGCACCCAGAAAGTCGGTATAACCAGAGGTTTGGGTAGCGGGTTGTCTACTTCCACCCAGATGCAATCCTTGACATCTAATGTCAATATCCGAGGAAAATTGTAACCCAAGGCTTGATATATCGGGTAGATTGGTCCGCCCCCGGGGGTCCCCTCTAAAAGAAGAATATCGGCATCACTAATCCGCCTGATACCTTCTATTATTGTTGACAGTATATTCCGGCTGGTAGTTACTGGATATGCTACCGGGTAAGAGGCACTGGGTTTTATCAAAATACGCCGTGCCCGGGATACTACCGATGGTGGCTTGAAGACAAATTCCGAAGCCTCAAATATCAATCTTTCCTCCTCCAGAAAATGCGTAGGCTTTTTATCTCTTTAATTCCTTTTAGCCCCGATACCATAGCGACCAGGGTTCTAAATAGTAAGTTCTTAAACGGTTTATTTATCGGGATATAGGTATCATTAACGAATAGATCAATATCCTCCCCATTTTGGGCGGTTAGTGTGTTTTCTATTAAATCGGCTATTAGGGGCACCTCATCTTTGGAGAACTGTGGCGCCTCTACATTTAATGGCTCATCAGTAACTACTGCTAATAATTGCTTCGGCGAGCTGACTAATTCCTTCCCTTGTTCCTGGCGGTGGACTTCAATTTTCGGATGGTTACCTTGCTTGAAGCCTTCGGTCAGAATCATGTCATAGTCCGAGCCGATAAATTGGGATAGTTCTTGCGGATTTAAATCATGCGCTATATTCTTAAACACCGCCATTTTGTGTAACGAAGTGACGGCGGATACCTCGCTGCCCGCTTGGCTAAAGCGCCAGCTATCCTTGTTCACCGTATCAAACTCAACATCCTCGGCAGAATGCTTTATCACGGCCACTCGATAACCCCGCTGCTTGAGTCTGGCAATTAAGCCTTCAAGCAGGGTCGTTTTGCCCGATTCTGATTTTCCCACAATAGAAATAATTAGCGGCATATCAGTTTTCCTGGTAATTAAAATTCCTCATTCCAGTCCAGCATGATTACTTGGGCAGTTTCTCCCGCTTTTAACTCTGTCCTGTCTTCAGGAATAATCACCAACCCATTAGCCAGGCTCATGGAAGTTAGAATCCCCGAACCTTGAGGTCCGGTGAGGCGGGCAAAGTAGTTATCCCCTCGCTTTTCCACTATCGCCCGAATGTAGACACGGCGTCCGTCAGTATTGACTGCGGTTTCTTCGAGCACTGCTTCAACCGTGGGCTTGGTTAAATTCTTTTTCCCCATCATCTTGAGGATAGCTGGCCGGGCAAATAGCTCGAAGGTAACCATGGAACTAACCGGGTTACCGGGTAGTCCAAGGTGAGGTATATTTCTCGTGGCACCTTTCTTGTTAACCCCCTTAAGCGTGCCGAAGGCTAGGGGTTTCCCCGGCTTCATGCGGATAGTCCAGAAGGTAATTTCACCCTCTTTCGCCAGAACATCCTTTACCATATCGTAGTCCCCAGCCGAAACGCCGCCGCTGGTTATCAGCATATCGGCGTCCAGACCTTGGCGGAGCCTGGTTACCAGCGAGTCCTCACTATCTAGGGCGATACCCAGTATTTTCGGGATACTGCCATAACGCTGGACCAGGGCGGCCACGCTATAGGTATTGCTGTTATATATCTTGCCCACGGGTAATGGTTGGTTAATGTCCACCAGTTCGTTCCCAGTGGCTAGAATCGCCACCATCGGACGACGGATAGCTTTCACCTCACTCTTGCCCAGGGAAGCTAGGACGCCAACTTCGGCGGGTCTGATGATAGTTCCTTTCTTCAATACCATTGAGCCCTTGTTAACATCTTCCCCGGCTCGGCGAATGTTCAGGCCAGCGTTAACTTTACATAAAATACCTATTTCCTTCGTCGACGACTCGGTGGCAGATTTCTTCCGCTCCGCTTCATCAGTGTCTTCGAATCTGACCACGCTATTGGCACCTTTGGGTACCGGCGCCCCGGTCATAATGCGGATGGCGGTGCCTGGCTTTACTTCGTGCTCAGAAATAGAACCAGCGATAACCGTGTCAATGACGCGCAGAAATCGTGGGGACTTGCTGCTGGCAACATCAGTATCTCTTGATTGCACAGCATAGCCATCCATAGCGGCATTATCCAGTGGTGGTATATTAATACTGGAAAATATATCCTCAGCTAACACCTGCCCCAGAGAGTCCAAAATGGGAACCACTTCGGCTTCCAGAACCTCGACATAACTGAGAATTCTTTCTAAAGCCTGCTCAACACTTATCATCACTCACATCCTCTGGCTAATTCTCTTGCCCTTTTTAAATCAGCTTTAGTATTGATGTTAAAGAAACTAAGGTGCTTGGGGTCAAACCTTTCAATCTCTTCAGCTTCTACGTATCTTGTCTTGACCAAGTGGAAAAGCTGGTTGACGCTCAGCTTATCTTGCTTAATCATCTGCTCTATAGTAGCTAGGCATTTCTTCGTATAGACGGCATGAAGCGGTTCAACCAGATTGCCCACTCTCGGCACCACAAGGTCGAAATTAGCTGAGAGTTGTATCATGTAATGCAGCAAATTCTGGTTCAAAAAGGGCATATCTGAAGCGACGACAAGGTTATAGAATGAAGTTGAAGTTGCTAAACCGGTATAGATACCACCTATCGGGCCTTTACCGGGATAGGTATCGCATAATATTCTTAGTTTTGGATAATCTACAAGCTCAAGGTTAGTCGGCTCGTTGGCGGTGACAATGATAACTTCACTACTGAGCAGGCTAACGCGATATATTACCCGTTCCAGCAAGCTTGTATTACCAATAGTTTCTAAAACCTTATCATACCCTAGGCGTAAGCTCTTGCCGCCGGCGAGAACAATACAACTCGTTTCCAAATTATTTTATCGCTTCCTCTAACTTCACCTCCTTATTAATTTTACCATACCCGTCAATAGCCCCCGGATGATATCCTATTAACCGATATACCTGACTCTTCTTCTTTTGAAAAGAATGGGATTAAGGAGGTGAAGTTAATAAACAGACTTCCTAAATAAAATCCTGAAAAAGTGGGATTGAGAAGTGGTCTTAGTTTGCGGTCTATAGTGCTGGTTTTAGTACTATAATCTGCGTATTAGCCGGAAGTTCTCCTGATTTGAAATCTACCTCGCTGGCATCTAGTCGACTGATATCCTTTTTCCCGCCTAGGAATTCATCAACGCCGCTTATCGGGAAATCACACTTACTGTTTTTGAAGTGCATCGGTATAATAACCCTGGGCTTAAGCTGGTCACAAACCTGACTAGCCACCGTGGCATCAATGGTATAAAATCCTCCAACGGGAACAAGTAGTATGTCTACTTTGTCTGCTTCCGCCACCTGCTTATCCGTAAGCTTATGCCCCAGGTCACCGAGATGGCATACCTCCGCTCCATCTACCTCGAAGCAGAATATGGTATTGGTGCCCCGGTTCTTCCCTTGGGCTGCATCGTGATAAGTAGGGATACCTTTAAAATGTATGCCCTTGACTTCGGCAGTGTCCTTAACCATTGCGGGATTACCTCGCACGGCAGCCACATTGCTGTGGTCAAAGTGGTCATGGCTCACCGTGACGATATCAGCCGACTCTTTTATCTCCCCATAATGTAGTTTTTCGGCAGGGGCATAGGGGTCAGTGATTATCTTTATGCCACTCTCTGAGGTAATCAGAAACGTTGCATGTCCCAGCCATTTAATTTTCATTATTAATCTTCCTCTTCTATTATTTTAGTTCGACGACTCTTTAGCTAGGGAAAGGACGAGATTTACTAGTGTGCGTACCGGTACTCCGGTAGCCCCTTTAACTTGGTAGGCACGCTCCTTATCGCTCAGGCTGGTGCCAGCAATGTCCAGGTGGACCCAGGGGGTATCATTAGTAAACTCTGCCAGAAACTTAGCTGCCGTGATGGCTCCTCCCAATCTACCGCCGACATTCTTAATGTCGGCCACGTCGCTCTTGTTTTGCTCTTGATACTCGTCGTACATTGGCATCTGCCAGATGAGTTCTCCCGCTTCAGTACCGGCGGTAATCACCTTGTTCACCAGGTCCTGGTTATTGCCAAAGGCACCGGTGCAGATATCACCCAAAGCCACACGGCAGGCTCCGGTTAACGTGGCAACATCAATCATCAGTTTGGCGCCCTGCTTTTTGGCGTAGCTTAGAGCGTCAGCCAAAATAAGCCGCCCCTCAGCGTCTGTGGAAATAATTTCAATTGTCTTGCCGTTCATCGCAGTTAGAACATCACCTGGCTTCAGGGCATTGCCATCAGGCAGGTTTTCCGTGGCAGGAATAATAGCCATCACATTAGTCTTTGGTTTGAGCTGGGCAATGGCGGCTATGGCAGCGATGACCGCTGCCCCACCAGCCTTGTCTCCCTTCATTTCCTCCAGCTTCTCTGAAGGCTTTATCGAAATACCGCCCGAGTCAAAGGTTATCCCCTTGCCAACTAACGCCACGTCGATTTCAGGTGCATCTTTTCCTTTATATTGAAGGACAATGAATTTAGGTGGTTGCCGACTTCCCTGAGCGACTCCCGACAGTGCTCCCATGCCGAGCTCTGACATCTGCTCCCGCTCTAGAACGCTGACTTCCAACCCGTGACTTTTGGCCAGCTTCATTGCTGTTTCCGCCATGTGACTGGGAGTCATATAGTTGGCTGGCTCATTAGCCATATCCCGGGCCAGGTTGGTTGCCTCAGCTAATATCCTGCCTTTATCGCTGCCTTTTTCAAGAGATAGCTTTGCCTCGTCACTGCCAACGATTAAGAGCTGCTTAATCTCACCGAGCTTGTCATCCTCTTTGGTGATATGCTTGCGAAATGCATAAAGACCAAGAAGTGCACCCTCGGCTATAGTTTGAGCCGCGTCCTCGAAGCTTATATTGTTTATTCCTGCTCCCTGAGCGATAGTAGCCACATTGGCGATATCTTTCCGTCGTAGCCAGCGGCAGGTCTCAGCGACTGCCCCCCGAATCTTATTGGTAGACAACTCTGCTTGTTTACCCAGTCCGGTAACCACCACACGAGCTGTGGGCAGTTTACCCAGACTGTGAACAACAGTAATCTCATTAAGTTTACCTTTAATTTCACCCTGACCGATGAGGCCAGAAATGGCGCCATCCAAGGCCTTGTCCACTGTCGCAATGTCACCATCGAGGCTTTCCATGCCTTCAAAAAAGTTCACTATGATGGCATCGGTTTTAATTTTAGTAATATCACCAACTATAGCCTTAATCTCCATGTCTTAAATCTCCTTTCATCTGTTTACCCCTCTCACAATCTTACTCAGGACAGGGGTAATATCTCTGGAAGTATCCACGGCAAAGTGGTTGCGACTGATTTTTTGCACTGTAGGCTTCATCTTCTGGAACACCGCCCAGTCGGCATCTGAATTACTTTTTGAATTGTTCTCTTCTGCCCTGTCCCTGAGCCTTTGGTAGACTACCTCAGGTGGTGCCTCAACGCGTACCAGAATTAGCTTGGCATTCAAACGGTCAGCAATATTGTACAAGCGCTCACGATACCGCTCAGATAGATTGGTCGCATCCAAAATAAGGGGTATTCCTCTTTTCAGCAGTCCTTCAATGAGATGGTGAATAGCCTGGAAAAGGCGAGAGTTCTCCGGTGCGCTATAAATTGGCGAAGGAAAGAGAGTCTTGCGCAGAGCATCACTTTCCAGAATAATAAATGGAAGTCTCTCAGCTAATTTACTACAGAAATAGGATTTTCCGGTGCCCGGCAAGCCACTAACGACAATGAAGGCTGGCTTTACTACCGGTTCAGGGAGCTGCCCTAAGCTTTCCGATAGTCGCTGCGCATCAGAAAAAACTTGCGTCTCAGCCACACTTTGATTATAGAATGTTTTCCTCTCTTACGCTAGTAGTTTGCCAGAATTGTATGGCTAATTATTGAAATTGCGCTTGAGTTTGCCCTCTAGTCTTCGCCGTAGAAAGCTATGCCAAGTAACCCGGGACCAGTGTGGACCCCCATTACCGGGGTAAATTCAGTGATAAACAGCTCAGCACAATCAAAGTGGGCCGCAATCCGGTTCCTGAGGGCTACTGCCTTATCCAGCACATCGGCGTGCATTACCGCCACATGAAGCCGTTGCCCTGTAACTACTTTCTTCTCCATTAGCTTTGTCATGCGTTTTATGGCACTGGGAATGGTTCTGGGGAGAGCAACCGTGTGAGCTTCAGCGTGATTGAGGGTAAAAATAGGCTTGATTTTGAGCAGTGAATTGACCAGAGCCGCCGCTTGGGGTACTCGGCCGCCTTTAACTAAATAGTGTAAGGTGTCCAGCGTGGCAAATAAATTCACTCGATGCATAATATCCTGCGCTGTTGTCATTACCTCACCCAAGTTTTTCCCTGAAGCGGCGACTCTGGCGGCGGCTAAAGCGACTAGTCCCTGCCCGGCGGCAGCCGTAGCACAGTCAACCACCTCTATCACCACGTTAGATAGAGCTGTTTTAGCCATCTCCTTAGCGACTAATGCTGAGTTAAACATGGCACTGAAATTAGATGGCTCAGTGAGGCAAAGAATGCTTTCCGCTCTCTGGCTGGCTTTACGATAAGCCTCAAGATAGGGGTCAGGTGAAGAGGCGGAGGTGGTAGGGAGCTTATTTGCCTGCCGGAGAAGGGCGTAAAACTCAGTGGGGCTGATATCTATCCCATCCCGGTAGGCCCTATCTTCAAAAATGAGCTGTACCGGCACAATTTCGATGTCATACCTCGTCACCTGCTCTTGGGGGATGCAGGCGGTGGTATCAGTAACAACGGCTACTTTCTTCATTTGCTTTTCTTGGTTTGCCAGAAGTGATAGTCTCTATCAAAAATGAGGCTCTTTTTATCACCAATATTGGCCACCGCTTCCTTGGTGGTAGGCAGCGACCTGATGAGAAGGAAAAGGGAAAGCGCTAGAGAATAGGAGACGAGCATAACTGAACCGTTGAATCGCCAGATAATCAACGGCAGAAAAGCAAGCCCAACGACAATTGCCAGTCTGACATTGCTAGTGATGATAATGACTGCCACCATTATCGCGAGGCTAATGGCAAACTCACCGGGGGTCAGGGCAAAGAGCACCCCTATGCTGGTCGCGGCGCCTTTGCCTCCCTTAAATCTCAGAAAAATGGGCCAGTTGTGTCCAACCACGGCGGCGAAACCAGCGATGAATATCCATATCAAGGAGAGACCCAGCCAGTTGGCAATAAGCACGGCAAGTGAACCTTTGCCTATGTCAGCAATCAGAACCGTTACAGGAGGTTGGCGTCTTGGAAAAGGAGGAGAGAAACGAAGCTTATAAAATTTGTGAAACGAGGCCTACGGATTATTAAGCGTGCAAGAACACCCTTCCGGAACAGTAAATATACCAATCATATCTATAACAACCATGTCCATCTGGTTTTCCCAGCATTGCGTGCCCTGTCTGGAATGAGCTACCAATGCTTCATTGAATGAATCGAGAACTTCGACCAGTTGCTTGTTGTTCTAAGGATAAGGCAGTTTCCACATTTCACCACCCTTCAAAAGTTCGTTGCACGCACTCCCTAGCGGTATCTTGACATTCTA
>Ga0209427_10009473_pt1 | contig 10857 bp, 10 predicted proteins | sample DeeMarSWOR136_30_FD_187465 | JGI IMG/M metagenome (GOLD analysis project Ga0209427, IMG submission 187465) | Marine sediment microbial communities from White Oak River estuary, North Carolina - WOR-1-36_30 (SPAdes) (version 2) | ecosystem: Environmental > Aquatic > Marine > Intertidal zone >... | reverse complement strand
AGAGATCCCGCTCCAGCGAGCAGATAGCTGACCACCTGCGCGGCAAGCTGGCCAACATTCCGGGGGTACTGATAAGGACTCGGGCTGGACAAGGGCTGTTTCTGTTGCGTATGGGTTCTTCTGATGCAGACAAGGTAGAGGTGGAGGTTCGTGGCCATGATCTGGAAATAGCTGATGTATTAGCTCAGAAGGTCAAGAAAATCGTTGAAAACGTCGAAGGCATTACTGATGCAAAGGTAAGCAGAGAATCGGGACGCCCCGAAGAAGTGGTCATTATTGACCGTCAGAAGGCCGCGGATATGAAATTAACCGTTTCCGATATTGCCAACGCCCTTCAGACCATTATTTCCGGAACCCAGGCTGGAAACTTCCGTGAGTTGGGCGATGAATATGTGATTCGCGTTAAGATTAAAGAAGCTGAAAGAATGAACTTAAAAGATATTCTTGACCTGACGTTGACGAACACCGACGGGCAAGCCGTTGTACTGCGCAACGTGGTGGAAATTAAACCTCGAAGCGGTCCTGTTCTGGTTCAGCGTAAAGACCAGGAGCGAGTCGTTTTCATTTCAGCAAACATCAGCGGCAGGGATATGGGTTCGGTACTAAGCGATATACGTAAGCAAATCCGCTCAGTCCCAGCTCCGCAAGGCTTCAGTATTCTGCTGGGGGGAGATTATGAGGAACAGCAGGAAGCTTTCAGGGAACTTTTGCTCAGTTGTTTTCTGGCATTAGTGCTGGTTTATATGGTGATGGCGTGCCAATACGAGTCTCTGCGTGACCCCTTTGTGGTGATGTTTTCGGTACCACTGGCCGCAATTGGAGTCACTATAATGCTTTTTCTGACGAAAACTACCTTCAACGTCCAGTCCTTTATAGGTTGCATCATGTTATGCGGAATTGTTGTCAATAACGCTATTCTTCTTGTGGACCACACGAACCTTCTTCGCCGCAGTGCCGGAATGTCGCTTCGAGATGCAATTGCCGAAGCCGGTAAAAGACGGCTGCGCCCGATTCTTATGACGGCTATGACAACCGTTACCGGTTTGATACCGCTGGCACTGGGTTTAAGAGAAGGGGGAGAGGCACAGGCTCCTATGGCAAGAGCCGTCATTGGAGGGCTGCTTAGCTCGACACTTATTACACTTGTGTTTGTGCCTGTTATTTACTCTGTTTTTGAAAAAGGTGCCGCCGGTAAAACGTCCGGTGGTGAAAAAAATGTTTAATGTATTGGCGGCGCAGCAAGCCCCGTCGTAAGAAGCTTGAGATTATGTGTATGTTCTCTAAAGATTCAACTGCTGTTCTTTGTAAAATCATACTGCCGCTGGCAATGATGTTCTCGACCTCGTGTACATCATTGGAACTGCAATTAGACTCCCAGTTTCCCTACAACCACCTTGGAACGCGCGACAGCCAAAAAGAGCATACAATCAGCAACCCTGTTCCAGAGGATGTCAATACCACCACGTCGAGTACTGCTGGAGACGAAGGGCCTCTTAAGATAGGCGTTCAGGAAGCAGTTCTTATGGTGATGCAAAATAACCAGGACCTTATTGTTCAGAGAATGAATCCGTCAATCAAAAGAACATTTGAAGATGAGCAGCGAGCAATTTTTGATCCGGTACTTGGAGCTGAAATGTCGAGCACAAGAACTGTGGCCGAGCGACTCTCACGGGCCGGTTCCGACACAGAGAGTTCCACTGTCGATAGAATTCTGGGGTTGGCTTTTATAGATCAATTTTTCCCCACAGGCACCAATTTGTCTTTGGAAGGTAGCACTAGTATTGTCGATTCATCCCTGTACACCGATACTTTTGTCGGGACGCGTCTTGGATTAACTGTTACCCAGGCTCTTCTGCAGGGAGCAGACATAAGGGCCAATACCGCAAGCATTCATCAGGCAAAAGTCGATATAAGGATATCCGAGTATGAGTTGCGGGGCTTTGCTGAGTTGCTAATAGAAGAAGTTGAATCAAGGTATTGGGATTATGCCCTGGCACAACGTCAGATTGAAATCTATACCGACTCCCTGAACCTGGCACAAAAACAGATGGCAGAGGTCGAGGAAAGAATTAAAATTGGAAAACTTGCAGAAACGGAACTTGCAGCGGCACAGGCTGAAGTGGCACTGAGACGGGAAAACCTTATCAATGCCAGAAGCAACCTGGCAAAGGAACATCTACTTTTGCTGAAGTTGTTGAACTCGCCCGGGGAAAATATGTGGGAAAGGCAGCTCATTCTTCAATATCAGCCTGTGGTGCCAAGTGTCGAACTTGATGACGTAGAGCAGCACGTGAAAGTAGCATTGAAGATGCGGGCCGACCTGAATCAAGCCCGCATGGAAGTTCAAAAAGGTGACTTGGAAATTGTGAAAACAAAAAACGGGCTATTGCCCAGGCTGGATTTTTTCCTCACTTTTGGTAAAACCGGCTACTCGGATTCATTCAACCGGTCTTTGCATAATATCGATGGTGACAGTTATGATGTTATTGCTGGTTTACTGTTTGAATATCCTCCGATAAACCGTGGCGCCAGGGCTCGTCACAATCGGGCGGTAATAACAAGGCAACAGGCGGTCGAAGCCGTTGATAATCTCGCTCAGGTTGTTCAGGTTGATGTTCGGTCCGCTTACATTGAGGTGAACCGCACAAAAGAACAAATGGCTGCTACAGCCGCAACCAGAAAATTCCAGGAGGAAAAACAGCGGGCTGAAACCGAAAAATTTAGAGTTGGCAAATCCACGTCTTTGTTGGTTGCTCAGGCACAACGAGACCTTGTCGCCAGTCAAATTGCCGAAATTGAGGCCGTAGTCAACTGTCTTAAATCTCTGGTGAATCTGTACAGATTGGAAGGTTCATTGCTGGAACGAAGAGGGATTTTCACCCTTGCACCAAAAACTGCGACACTGAATGGTGTTGACTGATTTGGTTTTCTTTGAAGGCGAAGAACCACATGAGATATACAAATATATACGAATTCTTAAATATGAACATTATATTATTTAATCTTTGACAGCACCTAGTGAGCAAGATGTGGAATGTACAGGCACGAGTTGTTGGCAACCAAATTATTGTGGTGAGTTCAAAAGTAAAATATTCTAATTACCACTTTTTTTTGTTATCGAAAATCGGGCTAAAAGCACCTTCGGCCACGTAATCCGAGTGTGTTATTGTATTTGAATAATGATAAAGACCAACGGATATATAAAATGTTGGCGAATTTTCATCTTTTTATAAATCATTTATATAGCAATACTTATAAAATCTGAATCTTTACAACATTGGCGGATAACGAGGTCTTCGGTTGTAGTACAGTTGTATGGATTAACCTCATTCATCTCCGCAAGGTCAGTAAATTTCAGCGATTGTGGCTGAAAGAAGATTGTGATATTATCGTCGAACTGGGAGGCTTGGTTGCGTAGCCAAGTGTTTGATATGGGTAATCGGCTAAATGAAAAAAGCAGATTATGTCTACTCAACGAAATGTCAGATAAGTAAAGGAGATTTTATGAAAATTCCAGAATATATAACCATTCAGGAAGTACAAAGAGTCTGCAAACAGTTAAAGATAAGAGACTGGACTAAACTTAAAAAAGCAGAAGTCCCGTTAAAAGAGGCCCGAATAATATTAGCTGAAATAAAAGCTGGAAAAATGAAAATCGAACTTGAAGAGTTCTGTAAGGGCCTGGAGGTAGAACTAGAGCACGGTTTGGTGTTCGAAGATGCAAACGTAACCAATAATCACCCTGTCCTGACCGGCAAAATTGTTCTTGCACATTTTAAGGAGTCTTTAGATTATTACAGACGGCTGGAAGTTTCTGAGCTCGAAGGCGATTTGTTTGAAGCAGTAAAAGCTAAAAATTCAGCAAGAGCAAAGGCCGTGTATAAAAAGCTCGCCGATGCAAAACTGTCTCTTAGTAAAGCTGAAGAAAAACAGATCAGTTAGATGTGGGATTTGATAAACATTCTGAGTTAAAAAACGCATTAGAATCAATTAAAATTGAAAGGGGGAAATTATGAATCTATCTGACTATTTTGAAAATACAAAGGGCACAGGTGTATTGGCTACTGCTGACAGTGACGGCAATGTTGATATTGCTCTATATGCGAGGCCACATGCAATCGACGAACAAACAGTTGCTTTTATTATGAACGAACATTTGAGCTACAAAAATCTCACCTCAAACCCCAAAGCAGCCTATTTGTTTTTAGAAGAAGGCCCCGGCTATAGCGGTAAAAGGCTTTATTTGACTAAAATAAGGGAAGATACTAACGCGGAACTCATAGATTCTATGAAAAGAAGAAAAACTGAAAAATACAATAAAGGTGATTCGCAAAAACACGTTGTCTATTTTAGTGTTGATAAGATGAGATCGCTTGTAGGAAAATAGAGAGAGATGGTATAGCCAAGACTTAATCTGACACTTCTGTTATAATGTCAACCAAAGGTTATCAGGACGGAACGGAGGCATAGCCGAAGTGAAGTCCTGATAACCGAACGCGAATTCAGAAAGGGGTGTCAGGTATGACAACAGAGCAAAAAGTTATCAAAACCAAAATCGGCCTGCTGAAGCTGGCCAAACAACTCGCAAATGTATCACAAGCATGTAAAGTATTCGGCTACTCAAGAGACAGCTTCTATCGCTTCAAACAGCTTTATGAAACTGGCGGTGAAGAAGCTCTTAAGGAGATCAGCCGACGCAAACCCTGCCACAAGAACCGTGTTGCTGCGGAAGTTGAAAAGCAGGTTGTAGACCTTGCCTTTGAAAGGCCGGCCTGGGGACAGCTGCGAGTCTCCAATCATCTCAAAAAAGAAGGAATATTCATTTCGTCCGGTGGTATTCGAAGTGTATGGCTGCGGCACGATCTGGAGACCTTCAAAAAACGCCTAAAAGCCCTGGAAGCAAAGGCCGCTCAAGAGAACCTGGTCCTTACAGAAGAGCAGCTTGCAGCTCTTGAAAATGCCAAACAGGAAAAAGAAGCCCACGGCGAGATAGAAACACAGCATCCGGGCTATCTGGGGGCTCAGGATACGTTTTATGTGGGTACTTTGAAAGGCGTTGGCAGAATCTATCAGCAGACATTTATCGACACTTATTGCAAGGTTGGTTTTGCCAAACTCTATGACCGAAAAACTGCCTTGACAGCGGCCGATTTATTAAATGACAGAGTGCTGCCGTTTTATGAGGAGCATGATGTACCTCTGCTTCGCATTCTGACCGACCGAGGTACAGAATATTGCGGCAAACATGAGCACCATGAATACGAATTATACCTTGCCGTAGAGGATATTGACCATAGCCGGACCAAGACTAAAAGCCCGCAAACTAACGGCATCTGTGAGCGGTTCCATAAGACGATACTGGACGAGTTTTACCGTATTGCTTTTCGTAAGAAAATTTACAATACACTTGACGAACTACAGGCAGATCTGGATACTTGGATGAAAGAGTACAACCAAGAACGCGTTCATAGTGGAAAATATTGTTTTGGAAAAACGCCAATACAAACATTCCTGGATTCGATGCCGTTGGTAAAAGAAAAAATGCTGAATGAAAACTTACAGGCAGAAGAGGTGTGTCTGTCAGGTTAAGTAGTGGCAACTACAAATAAATATGGCTTTCTCTGTTTATCTTCTCCACTGTAAGTTTACCTTGTGGTTTTTCAGTTGAATTTACCCAGTCAACAAATGGTTGCTTCAGTTTAACTATCGCCACGGCTTTATTAACAAGATACATTTTTTCTCCCTTAGATAAGTCAATTATTGGCTTCAATGAATTTAATAATATTGTAGACGGTTTTATTATAAGGCACATTAATATTATGTTCTTCAGCTAGTTTGATAACCGCGCCATTTAAAGCTTCAATTTCAGTGTTCTTTTTTGCAAGTATGTCTTGTAAGGTTGAGGATTTGTGTTTAGCGGTATCAGGTACCAGTTTTTCATAAAATACTTTCAGAAAATCACCAGCCTTTTTCCAGTGAGTCTTATAACCTGTAACAGCTAAAACCCGAAATATTTCTTCTGAAATGTTATTCATAATGAGTCTTGTAGAATCATTTTCCGCCAGGGTTCCGTAAGGAACATCCAAAATTGCTCCAAGTGGATTTAAAGCACAGTTATAAAGCATCTTTGCCCAAAGGTCTTTTTCAATCTCATTTGTTGGTTCACAGGGTATATCCCCGTTTGCTATAGCTTCACAGAGGCTTTCAATTTTCGATGAATTTGCCCCAAACAAGCTTCCAATATGAATTGAATCTGCATGAACGGTTATTAGGACTTCATTTGGTTTAGACCTGCTGAATCCAGTAATTACACGTGCATTAAAAATCTGTTCCTTAGGTAAAAATGAAGAAAAAATTTCCGCATTTCCCCATCCATTCTGGAACAGCACAATTCTGGTTGTATCATTAAAACACGTCTTATGTTGTAAAATGTCTTTTGCAGCTTCAAGCGAATCACAGGATTTAGTGCTTACTAGAATGTAATCACAAATCTGCTCTGAGGTTGCGCTTAGAGACAAAGAACAGTCAAAATCTGCCGGCCTCGCATAATATTCTCCAAAAATCCCTTTTCTTACAAGTCCATATTGACGGAGACATGCAACGGTATCCTCCCTGGCAACAATTTTAACCTGTGTTTCTGATTTAAGCAGGCAACTTGCAATGCCAAGTCCAACTGAACCACCGCCGTATATTAGTACTTTCATAATTTTTACAGCTTTCGCTCCTACTTAATCAATAGAAGATATCTACTGTCTGACGATCTCTTCGATGGCACTTGCCACAACATAATCAGGGAGCTTACCGAGAGCAGGGGCTGTCTTATAAGTTGATATGATACTATTGTCGGGGAAGGCTCCCAGTTCCTTGATTACCTCATCTACCAGCTCCTGTAACCTTTGGTCAGACATATCTGCGTGTGCCTTAGCCCGAGCTGCCTCCAGCAGATTGTTGAATTCCTCACTGCTATCGTACCAGTTAAGCTGCAGCTCCAATTCAATAGCTTCCTTAGTCCGCAAACGGTCAAAGGTATATTGAACTCCAATCGGATTATAGGTCTCTAACCGTTCGTCCACAAAGGCAAAACATGCGTCTCTATAGGCAGCATACTTATCCTTGTCAACATCACCGAGACCGAGCTTCATAATCTCCTCCTGCAATATTTCTTCTATTTTTGCACACAGGGCGTCTTTACTAGCTGTAAGTCGATCATACAAGGTCTCATAGTAAGCATTCAAAAATAAGCTTGTTTCATTCATCGTGAGCCCAACGTACTCCTTATCTATAATAATGCAGACACGTAACCGTCAATTATTTGCTATAATGGTTAAGATTATCAAATGTGCAAGAGCAAAGCCATATGAATATTTATAATGAAGGCTATCAACGGTACTTGGAGCCTGGATTTATTCCATTTGATCCCTTAGGGCTTGCAAAGCAAACCGAGGAAATTGTCTGTCGCAGCGATCGACGCAAGTATACAAAATTTATCTGCACTCGAATGTATGGTGGAATTGCAACTGGCTACACCTGCGGCTGCTGTTTACGCTGCATATTCTGCTGGGTGCACTGGTGTCGTGATTTTCCTGAAAAATATGGACGCTTTTATTCCCCAACAGAGGTTTTCCAGAACCTGAGTCGTGTCGCCCGCAAAGCTCAAGTTTTTCAACTACGGCTTTCGGGTGCTGAACCAACAATAGGTAAGGCTCATCTTTTGGGCCTTTTGGAAAATGTTGAGTACTCCCCGTTTCAGTTATTCATTCTTGAGACCAACGGAATTCTCCTTGGTGCTGATCCGGATTATGCCAGTGAAATTGCTCGTTTCAAAAAAGTTCATACAAGGGTTTCGCTTAAGGCTGGTTCACCAGAAACTTTTACACGAAAAACTGGGGCGGTACCCGACAGTTTTGAACTGCCTTTTCAAGGAATTCAAAATCTAATCAAAGCAGGAGCAAGTGTTCATGTCGCAGCCATGAGTGCGGATTCGAGAATTGTTGATAAAAATGAGTATAAAAACCTACTTGACAAGTTATCATCGATAGATCCGACTCTGGTAGATAACCTTGAGGAAGAAGTGGTTAGCCCGTATCATCACACACTTGAGAGGCTAAGATATGCTGGTGTGAAACTGAAGTGGGATTAGAGTTAATTGCTATAATTGTCAGAAGTCACAATGAACTACAAGTTAAGTCCTTCTGATCTTACCTTCCTATAGGAAGGATGTAAACACTGCTTTGTACTAAAAATAAAGCATGGCATATCTCAGCCATCAATATTTTTGCCGACGGTTTTCAGTACAATCGTCAGCCTTCAAAAGGAACACTACTCAGGTAAACGTACCAAAGAGTTCGGCCCAAATCTTTCTCCCGGCATAGTAAGGTACGGCGAGAAGCGGGTCCTTTCCGAGCCAATTAATGTCTCTGGGACCACCAACACCTGCTACATCAGTGGTCGCTTCGATATTGTAGCGGAGCTTGATAATAGTTCCTTTGCGGTTATGAACTTCAAAACTGGTAATCCAAGTGATAAAAAATCAGAAATGTACGCTCGATAGTTGCACGCCTATGTATTTGCCTTAGAGAATGCCGCAGATGGCGCACTTAGACTCAACCCTGTATCTAAGCTCGGCTTGCTCTAATTTACTCCAGACGTGTGCCAGCAGTTGACGGCAGACAGACAGGTTCTGGAAGGGCAACTAAAATGGGTGGAAATCGAACGCAACGATGAGGTTTTCATGACGTTTCTCGGTGAGGTAATTAGTTTACTTGATCGGTCTTTACCCTCGCCTCAGCCGGATGTTTGTGACTGGTGTGCCTATCGAACACGAACCGGACGATTTGAGGTGAAGTAGGAAAACATCGGAACACCTACCACGGCTAAATCGTCTGCACTTGTGTGTCCTAAATGCAAAGGACCTATGCAGCCGAAAACAGGTAAGTTTGGTGAGTTTTGATCCTGCGTAAAGTACCCAAATTGTAGGGGAACTCGGAAGCCATGAGTCGGCACTCGTCAATCGGTGTCAGTGAAAGTGTCAGTTGCCAGTAGTAAAACACTTTCAAAATCCGTATGTTATTTATTTGTTGAGTTGTTACTGAGTTGTAATCCGCTTTTTTGGCCTAAAAACGCACTTTAACTCTTTGCTAATACAGCACTTACAAGCAGCGTTTTAGTTTCGAAGTCCGCGACTCTGTCTGATTGAGCTACGGGCGCATCATTTTCGCCCTCCCCATTGGTTAACCGCTCACCAATTAACCATATCGCCTTTAATATTGCAAGAAAATCGGATTTAAGATATACTATATTTTTGGTAAATATATAAAAAAAGTGGAAAAAAATGTAAAATTAACGGAACAGTAGGCCGGTTTTGCGCGTCTTATTAATGGCCGCAGAGACCCTGGCAGAAGGGATGAGTATTTGAGAAAGAGGCAGGATTCCCTTGCAGCTCGACTGAGGGCTGGAGACCATGAAGCAGCGGCTGAGCTTGTTGACTCATATTATCGGCAGGTATATTTATTTATGAGAAGGCTGGGCCATAGTTCGCAGGTCAGCGAGGACCTCACGCAGGAAACTTTTCTTCAGGCCTGGCAGCATGTGGGCCAGTTGAGAAGCAGTAGGGCGTTGAATAGCTGGCTGTACCGCATTGCAGGCAATGTTTCAATAACCTACTGGCGTGGCCATAAGAGCAGCATCTCGGCCGATATTGGTGATCTTGAGTTGCCCGACAGCGGCGGACCCGATCCTGACGAGCTTGAGCGGTTAGAGCAGCTTGGCCGGCTCAGAAGTGCTGTTGTAAAGTTGCCGGTAAAATTAAGGCAGGTGGTTGTTCTACATTATATGCAGCACCTCACTATCGCTGAGGCTTCTGTTGCCGCAGGCGTAAGGCAGGGAACCTTCAAGAGCAGATTAAACAGGGCATTAGAGATTTTGAGAAAGCAGGTTATAGAGCAATGAAAGAAGAGGAAAAATTACCGAAATTACTGAATGAGTTGGCAGATGCCACGGCGGCAGAGCCGCTCAGACCCGGTCTTGCTGAGGATATAAAGCAGCAGATTCCCCACAGACTTGCGCCGCACAGAGGTGGGATGGATACCGTCAATATTATGATAGATTTGAGGATAAGCAAGTTAGCCGCAGCGGCGGTGATCATTATTACTATGGTATTGTCGGCGAACTTCCTCGGCGGGAGAAATTTGACAAGCGATGGTATATATCGAGATGGCAAGTTGTTGATAAAATATTGTCTGGCCGGTGAAGATGCCGGCAAAAGTGATGTCTTGTCGGGTATGTCGAATTTTTACGAGTATCTGGTTCAGCAGGGCAAAGACGTTGTGTATTACGGTGACACCATTGACACCGAGGACAATAATGCCGTGCTGATGCACTGGAAGTTGCCTGACGATAGGTACAGGGTAATGTTTGCTGATTTACGTACCGAGGAGGTCACTGCCGAGGAGTTGGTAAAGCTGCAGGCTCGGATGTTACAGAAGAAAGCAAAGTGATTGAAAATAGCGACTGAAAATGGTCATTACACACAAAAGGCCGGCCTCAAAGACCGGCCTTTGTTATTGGTTTGCCATCGGGAATAAGTTGTTGTTGGCTAATAGATAATCGCGATCGCCTCTTCAATTTTCCTGATAATTCCGGCGATGTCACTGCGGTCTGTTACATATCCGTCGAAGCCTTTTTGCAGCAGTGCAGCCGATTCGGAATTGCTTAGTTGGTTCACCATCGCTATAATCTTTATCGTCTGCAGGTCTTCATTGACACGGATGCTTTTGCAGATATCCATTGCCGCTATGTCTTCAGCTAAGAGGTTTATCAACAGCACATGGGGTGCGAATTTCTGTGCGATCACACCCG
>Ga0209427_10009472_pt1 | contig 10857 bp, 19 predicted proteins | sample DeeMarSWOR136_30_FD_187465 | JGI IMG/M metagenome (GOLD analysis project Ga0209427, IMG submission 187465) | Marine sediment microbial communities from White Oak River estuary, North Carolina - WOR-1-36_30 (SPAdes) (version 2) | ecosystem: Environmental > Aquatic > Marine > Intertidal zone >... | reverse complement strand
TTGCTCCTAGTCATGGTATTATCTGGAAAAAACATATTCCAAATATTTTAAAAGAATATTCGAAATGGGCAAATTTTGAAACTGAAAATAAAGCTCTTATTGTTTATGATTCGATGTGGGGTTCTACAGAAAAAATTGCTTATGCTCTTTATGAAGGATTGGAAGAAACAGGTATTAAAGTTATAATTAGAAACCTTAAAAATACTCATATTTCAGATATTATAACTGATGTTCTTTCTTCTAAATTTATATTGTTAGGCTCTCCAACTATGAATAATACTATGCTTCCGTCAATGGGAGGTTTTTTAACTTATCTTAAGGGTCTAAAGCCTAGAAATCGTATAGGTTTTGTTTTTGGATCTTACGGTTGGGGTGGACAAGCTATTGGTGAAATGGAAAAAACTTTAAAGGAGTTATCTTGGAAATTACCTATTAAAAGTATTAATATTAACTATATTCCAGATGAAAATGATTTAACAAATATAAAAAAAATTGGAAAAATGGTGATAAAAAATATTATTAAATAAAAATTTATGTAAGATTTTAGGGAGGTAAAAAATGTGTGAAAGTTGTGGTTGTAAAACAGCAAATAAACCAATAAAATATGAATGTCAATGTCAAATGAAAGATTGTAGCTGCGGCATTATTGAATTTGAAAAAGAACCAAAATCCAGACCTTATTGTTGTGGTGTACCAATGAAAAGGTTATAAAAATTTGATTTTTAAAAAAAGAGGTATTGAAATATGGTAAAAGAAAAACAGAAAAAAATTGATATAATAGCAAAAAAAACAAAGAATTTACCAAAAACAACAACTCCAATGGTTTGGAATCCATTTGATATAATTGAATCTTGGGATAGATTTTTCTGGGATGATCCTTTAAGATCTATGTGGCGTAGACGATGGGGATCCATGATTCCAAGTAATTTTATGTATGAAAAATGGTTAGAACCAAATTTAAAACAAACATCAATAGATATGATTGATACTGGTAAAGAATACAAAATAGTTGCTGAAATGCCAGGTGTTGATAAAAAAGATATTGAGATTTCTGTAACGGACAGTGATATAAATATTTGTGGAAATGTTAAATCCGAAACAAAAGAGGAAAATAAAAATTACATAAAACGTGAAAGAAGCTATTCCACACTTTGTAGAACAATGTCTTTTCCTAAAGAAGTAAATCCTGATAAAGCTGAAGCAGTATTAAAAGATGGTATATTAGAGATATTTGTACCAAAAAAGACACCAACTAAGGGAAGATATATTTCTGTTAAATGATTAAAAACATAAGTGAGGTGAGTTAATTTGGAAAATATTAAAGTATTTAGATGTAGAATATGTGGCGATCCATATATTGGAGTTGAAGCACCATCTAGATGTCCGTTTTGTGGTGCACCTAAGCGATTCTTTGTTAATGCTGAAGATTGGAATAATAACGAGTTCAATGTAGTTTTGAGTGAAATATCAAAAAAGAATCTTGAATCTGCATTAAAGCTTGAACTAGGTAACGCTGCTTTTTATGATTGTGCAAAAAACGCTGCGGATGAGGCAGGAGATTTTTATAACTTTGCTAAGTTTAAGGCTTTGATGAAAGTAGAGCGTGAACATGCTTCTGCTATATCAAAATTCCTAAAAATAACAACACCTGAATTAGAAAAATTATCATGTAATACAGATACAAGAAAAAACACCCAAGAAGGTTTTGAAAGAGAGGATAGAGCGATAAAATCTTATTCAAAATTTAAAGATGAAGCAGAAGAAGTCCGCATAAAAGAGTTTTTTGCAGCGTTGGTTGAAATAGAAACAGATCATCTAAATTTACATTCTGAAAATTTGAAAAATATAAAATAAAAAGGAGTTAAAAATAATGATTGGTAAAATGAGCGAAGAGGAGTTAGATGCAGTGCTTGAAACGCTTCCGATAGAGTTTTCAATTCTTAATAAAGAAGATAAGGTTATTGCTTGGAATAAACATGAAACAAGAATTTTTAAAAGACCAGAAGGTGCCATTGGAAGAGATGTGCGTAAATGCCATCCACAAAAAAGCCTTTCAAAAGTTGAGCAGATAATTTCTGAAATGAAAGCAGGAAAAAGAGATAAAGCTGAGTTTTGGATAGATTTACCAATTGGTTCTAAAGGTGAGAAACACAAGATATTAATTAGATATTTTGCAATTAGAAACAAAGATAAAAAATATCTTGGTTGTCTTGAAGTTTCTCAAGATATTCATGATATAAAAAAAATAGAAGGAGAAAAAAGATTATTGGATTAAAGGAGATATTATTATGAATTTAAATGGTTTTGAACTTGAGGAGTTACTACTAGTTGCTATTAAAAGTGAAGTTGAAAGTAAAAATCTATATCTAAAAATAGCAGAAAAAACAAAAAATGGATTGCTGTCTGATAAACTAAAGTTCATCGCAAATGAGGAAGAAAAGCATAGATTGTTTATTGAGGAAATTTATATGAATCATTTTCCTGGAAATAAAATAGTACTTCCTAAAAAAAGCCCAGTTCCTTTGCCAAAGATATCAATTACAGATGATATGCCAGTTAATAAACTTTTAAAAATTGCTATGGATGCAGAACATACAGCATCTGATTTTTATAAATCGTTATCCGATTACTTTGAAGAAGGAAGTAAATTACATAATACTTTACTTTATTTCTCAGACATGGAAAATGGTCACTATAAAATCCTTGAAATGGAAAAAGAAAGTATGGACCGTTTTGAAGAAGCTGATGTTTATTGGCCTATGGTACATGCAGGGCCATAACAAAATATATGGAGGAAATTAAATGAAAAGTTTAAAAGGAACAAAAACTGAAAAAAATCTTCTTGCAGCATTTGCAGGAGAGTCACAGGCTAGAAATCGTTACTCATATTTTGTATCTCAGGCAAAAAAAGAAGGATATGAACATATTGCTGCTTTATTTCAAGAAACAGCAGAAAATGAAAAAGAGCATGCAAAAGTTTTTTTTAAATATCTTCAAGGTGGTGATGTAGAGCTTGTTGCTTCTTATCCAGCTGGAATTATTGGGACAACTGAACAAAATCTACTTGCTGCTGCAGAAGGTGAAAAAATGGAATGGGGAACTCTTTATCCTGATTTTGCAGAAACAGCTGAAAAAGAAGGTTTTCCAGATATTGCATTGAGCTTTAAAAATATTGCAATGGTTGAATCTTATCATGAAAAAAGATATAGAAAATTACTTGAAAATGTTAAGAAAAAAATGGTGTTTAAAAAGGAAAAAATTGTTAAATGGAAATGTGAGAACTGCGGTTATGTACATGAAGGAACTGAAGCACCGAAGATTTGCCCTGCTTGTAATCATCCTCAAAGTTATTACGAGCTTTGGATGGAGAATTACTAAAATTGGTGAATTTAATGTCGGATATTAAAAATGTTAAAGATGCAATAAAAACAGCAATTCAAATGGAAAAAGATGGTTTTTCTTTTTACCAGAAAGCTGCAGATCAAACATCAAGTGAAATGGGAAAAACAGTCTTTAAAAGTCTTGCAGCTGACGAACTTTTACATCTTGAAGTTTTTCAAAAATTATTTGATGAAAAAATAGGAAAAGAGGAATGGTATAATCTAGTTAATACCAGTAAGAAATATGTTGATATTCAAATTTTTCCGAAAGATTTACAAAAAATCGAAGGAACTAATCCCGATACAAACGAAATCGATGCTTTAAAAATAGCAATGGATAGTGAAAAAGTAGCAATTGATTATTATTCAAAAATTATAAAAAATATTTCTGATTTAGAAGTCAAGAAAATAATTGATGAAATTATTAAGCAAGAAAAGAATCACTATCAAATTTTAGAAGGAGAATTTCATCATATAACTAGCACTGGATACTGGTTTGATCTTGATTATTTGGGATCATGATAAGAGGTGAAAAATCTGTCTGATATTAAAGCTGATGCAGAACTTGACTGCATCGGACTTTATTGCCCCATGCCTATTGCAATGACTAAAGAAGAAATTGAAAAAATTCAGATAGGAGATGTTTTAAAAGTTGAAGCGGATGATCCAGCTGCAGAAGAAGATATTAAACGTTGGGCAAAAAGAACAGGTCATAAGATTTTGAAATTTGAAAAAAAAGGAACAATTATGATTTTTTTTATAAAAAGAATGAAATAGGGATATTTGAATGAAAGAAAAAAATAGTATTTTATATGTTGTAACAACAGATGTTCCTGAAAAACAATATTCACCTTTAGTTTTAGCTCAAACTGCTAAAATGATGGATCTTAAACCAATTATTTATTATCTTGGTACTTCACTTAAAATTTTGAAACCTGGGGTGGCTGAAAAAATAAAACTTGGTGGTTTTCCAAGTGTTGCGGATATGTTGAAAAAAACACTTGGTATGGGTATTACAATATATGTTTGTGAGGCATCAAAACAAATGCTTGGTTGGGAAAAAGTTGAACTAATACCGGGTGTAAAAATTGTTGGTGCAGCAACATTAAATGATCTTGCTCTTGAAGCTGGAGCAACAATGTGGTTTTAAAAGGAAATAATATGGAAAAAATATATTTGGATTATGCATCTGGAGTACCTATTGATTCTAGAGTTTTTGAGTTTGCTAAACCTTATTTAATTAAAAAGTTTGGTAATCCTTCCTCTCTATATAATGACGGAGTTGAAGCAAAAAATGCAGTAGAAGAATCTAGAGTAAAGATTGCAAAATTTATTAATGCAGAAGATGAAAAAACTATAATTTTTACAGGTAGTGCAACCGAATCAAATAATTTGGCAATTAGAGGTACAGCATTTCGTAATATTAGTACTGGTAAAGAGGTCTTAACCAGTGCTATAGAACATATTTCTGTAATTAATTGTATGAAGGATTTACAAAAAAATGGTTTTTCTTTTAGTATAATTCCTGTTGACTCCTTTGGTGTTGTTGATTTAAAGAAACTTGAGGATCTGATTACAAAAAATACTATAGTTACCTCAATTATGTATGCAAACAATGAAATTGGAACCATAGAACCAATAAAAGAAATTAGTAAAATTGTTCATGAAAAAGGCAATTATTTGCATGTAGATGCTGTAGCCGCTGCTGGTCGAATACCTATTGATGTTCAAAAAGATGGAATTGATTTACTTACTTTATCCTCAAATGATTTATATGGTCCAAAGGGTGCTGGTGCTTTATATGTAAAAAAAGGAGTTAAAATACAATCAGTACTTTTAGGTGGTGGACAAGAAAGAGGTTTAAGATCTGGTACAGAGAATGTTTTTGCTATCGTTGGAATGGGAGACGCTGCTAACACAGCTATGAAAGAAATGAAAAACGAGAGTAATAGACTTTTAAAAATTAGAGATAAACTAATTTCAGAAATTACTAAAATTGACCAAACATATCTAACAGGACATCCAATAAAAAGACTTCCTCATCATGCTAGTTTTCGTTTCAGTTATATAGAAGGTGAAAGCATACTTTTAAACATGGATATGTATGGTATTCAGATAGCAACTGGTTCAGCTTGTTCACATAAAACACTTGAGCCATCTCATGTTTTACTATCAATTGGATTGAAACATGAAGAGGCTCATGGTTCAATGGTTATAACTTTAGGTAAATCTAATAATTTAAGTCAAGTACCAATAATTGTTAAAGCGGTGAAAGAAACAGTAAATAGATTACGAAAACTTTCACCACTTGTAAAATAAAAGGTGAAAAAATATGGCACAAGTAGGTTATAGTAAAAAAGTTATGGAACATTTTATGAATCCAAGAAATGTAGGTGTTATCAAAAATCCAGATGGATATGGTAAAATTGGCAACCCTGTTTGTGGAGATCTTATGGAGATTTTCATAAAAGTTAAAGATGATATCATAACAGAAATTAAGTTTAAAACTTTTGGCTGTGGTTCAGCAATTGCCACAAGTAGTATGGTAACGGAATTAGCAAAAGGTAAACATGTTGATGATGCGATGAAAATAACCCGTGGTGATGTGGCTGATGAACTAGAAGGTCTTCCACCTCATAAGATGCATTGTTCGAATTTAGCAGCAGATGCTTTGCATGAGGCTATAAAGAATTATAAAAATAAAAAGAAAAAATAAGAATTAAAGAAGGAAAAAATATGACAAAAGTAAGAGAAATATATAAATGCAATATTTGTGGAAATATAGTTGAAGTTTTACATGCTGGTGTTGGAGAGCTCGTCTGTTGTGGAGAACCAATGGAACTACTTAAAGAAAAAACACAAGACTCTGCTGTTGAAAAACATGTTCCTTATGTTGAAAAAACACAAGATGGTATTCTTGTAAAAGTTGGTCAAAATCAAGATCATCCTATGGAAGAAAAGCATTACATAGAATGGATACAGTTTATTGCTGATAATGTATCTTATAGGAAATTTTTAAAGCCAGGTGATAAACCACAAGCTAAATTTGATATCAAAGAAGACAAAATCGAGGCTAGAGAGTACTGTAATATTCATGGACTTTGGAAATCTTAATTATTTTTTTTATATTTTCATAATTTTTTAGAGGTAATTATGCCAAAAAGAAAAATTGTTAGAATTAATGAGAAAAATTGTAATGGTTGTGGACTTTGTATACCAAATTGTCCTGAAGGAGCAATTCAAATTATTGATGGAAAAGCAAGACTAATAAGTGACATTTTTTGTGATGGACTTGGTGCATGCATCGGTCATTGTCCACAGAATGCGATAATAATTGAAGAGCGTGAAGCGGAAAAATATGATGAGAAAATAACAATGAAAAATATTGTAAAAGCAGGTGAAAATACAATCATTGCACATTTAAAACATTTGAAAGATCATGGTGAAGAAGAATATTTTAACCAAGCATTGGAATATTTAAAGGAAAATAATATAGAAGTTAATTATAAAACTGAAATCGAAAATCAATGCGGTCATACTAATACTCATGGTTGCCCAGGAGCAAAAATATTAGATTTTTCAAATGAAAAAACAGAAGAATTAAATGAGACTGGAACTCGCAAATCTCAACTTAGACAATGGCCTATTCAACTTCATCTTGTTCCGCCAGATGCTCCCTATTTCAAAGATAAAGATGTTATTCTGGTTGCAGATTGTGTTGGTTATTCAATTGGAGATTTTCACAAGAATTATCTGAAAAATAAAAGTATTGCAATTGCATGTCCAAAACTTGATTCAAATATTGATTCTTATATAGAAAAACTTACAAATATGATAGATAATACAAAAATTAATACTCTCACAGTTTTGACTATGGAAGTTCCATGTTGCAGTGGACTTTTAGCTTTTGCTAAAAGAGCATCTGAAAATGCTAAAAGAAAAATTCCAATAAAATCAATTGTTGTTGGAATTAAAGGTGATATTTTAAAAGAAGAATGGATTTAGGAGGTATTTTATTGGAAAAGAAATGCTTTAAAGTCGGTGATAAAGCTTTAAATTTTTCACTTTTTGATCAAAATAAAAAAGAATTTAAATTATCAGATTTCAAAGGACAAAGAGTTCTTTTATCTTTTCATCCTCTTGCTTGGACAGGTATTTGTGCAAAACAAATGCAGTCTTTAGAAAAAAATTTTAATGAATTCAAAAAATTAAAAACAATTGCAGTTGGTATAAATATCGATTCGGTTCCATCAAAAAATGCTTGGGCAAAAGCACTTAAAATTATTAAAACAAGGCTTCTTTCTGATTTTTGGCCCCATGGAAAAATTGCTCGAATGTATGGAGTTTTTAGAGAAAAAGATGGTTTTTCAGATAGAGCAAATATAATAATAAATGAAAACCAGGAAATTGATTTTATTAAAATATACGAAATTCCAGAGTTACCCGAGATAAAAGAAATTTTAACTTATTTAGAGGAATTATGAGCCAAAAAGTTGGAGATAAATTCCAACAAGAAACAAAATATTCAAGAGATTCATTTGGTAATGATTTTGATTGGATTAAACCTCCTGATTTGTATAAAATTTATCCAAATTGTAAAAAAATTAAGCTTAATATTCCAAATATTTCAACTAAAAAATTTTTTGATGAAATTTTATTGAAACGAAAAAGTACCCGTGTTTTTTCTGAAAAACCACTTCACATCCAAGAATTGTCTTATTTGCTTTGGGCATCTACAGGTATACAAAGAAAAGAGTTTGGGTATGAGTATAGAACTGCACCATCTGCAGGAGCTCTTTATCCAATTGAAACTTATCTAGTTATAAACAATATTGAAAATATTCCTCAGGGAGTTTATCATTATTTAATAAAAGATCATGCTCTTGAAGAGTTAAAATTAGGTGATTTTAGTATTGAAACAGCTAAAGCTGCCTTAGATCAAAATATGTGTGCAACTGCTGGTGTTATATTCATTTGGACTGCAATTTTTAATCGATCAAAATACAAATATGGTCAAAGAGCCTATAGATATATTTATTTAGATGCAGGTCACATTGCACAAAACCTTGTTCTTACATCAACGAGTTTGAATCTTGGAAGTTGTCCAATTGCAGCATTATATGATGATGAGGTAAACAATATTGTTGGTGTTGATGGTATTAAAGAAAGTGTAATATATATGAGTGCTGTTGGAAAAATTTGAAAGGATGAAGATTAAAATGGATATTAGTGAAGTTATTGAATTGGATGAGAAAAGTTGGAAAAATATAGTAGAAAAAGCAGAAAAACCTATATTTGTTATGTTTTCTAGTCCTACTTGCACTTATTGTAAACAAATGAGGCCCTATTTTGAAAAGTACGCAAGCGAATACAAAGAAAATGTAATTTTTGCATCTATTGATGTTGTTAAAACTTCTACTATTGCTGCTAAATACGGTGTTATGGGCACTCCTACTTTTAAATTCTTTTGTAAAGGCCGTCCAATTCATGAGGTTGTAGGTGCTATGTATCCTGCTTTGATAAAAAAAGCTGTTGAGGATTCACTTGAGCATGGTCTTGATTGTGTAAAAAATACAACTTGGAGATCTCCCGATATTTCAGGTTATGCATAGTTATTGATGCTTATGGATGTTAAAGAAGCAATTAGAAAACGTAGAGCGTATCGTTGCTTATTACCTGTTGAAATTACAGATGATTTAATTAATGATTTAGCTGAGTGTGCTCAAATTACTGCATCATGTTTCAATAATCAACCTTGGAGATACATATTTGTTTATGATAAAGATGTTTTATTAAAGATGCATGAAGCTTTATCATCTGGTAATGAATGGGCAAAAAAAGCTTCTATGATTATAGTTGTTCTAGGTAAAAAAGAAGATGACTGTATAATTAGAGATAGAATATATTATCGATTTGATATTGGTATGGCTACAAGTGCTATGATTCTTAGAGCAACAGAGCTTGGTCTTGTTGCCCATCCTATTGCAGGTTACAGTCCGAAAAAGACAAGAGAGATTCTTGGAATTCCTGAAAATATTGATGTAATAACTTTAGTAATTGTTGGTAAACATTCTGATAAAATAGATTCGATTCTTTCTGAAAAACAAATTGAGGCTGAAAAAGAAAGACCTAAAAGAAAGTCTTTGAATGAATTTGTATATAAAAATAGATATAGGTTATAGGTGTTGAATTATGGTAAAAATTGAACATGTAAAAGGTATAAATAAGGGTAAAATTTTATTATATGCTCTTAGTACATGTGGATGGTGTAAAAAAACAAAAGATTTACTAAAAAACTTGGGTGTTGAATACTCATATATATTTGTTGATCTACTAAACGAATCCGATAAAGAAAACGTAATGAATGATGTAAGAAAATGGAATCCTTCTTGCTCTTTTCCAACAATAATAATCAACAACAAAGAGTGTATAGTGGGTTTTAAAGAAGATAAAATAAAAGAGGCACTTGGTTTATGAATAATTTCAAAGGGGGTAATGTAGAAAGATTATATAAAAAACTAGACAAAGAAGCAGAATCAGGTGGTTACCATCTAAATAAAAATGCTGATTTTGTCAGAGATTTAATAAAAGGTTTAATAGTAAATGAAAAAAGATATGGATATCTAGCATGTCCATGCAGACTTGCATCAGGTAAAAAAGCTGAGGATATGGATATAATATGTCCATGTGATTATAGAGATTCAGATTTAGATGAATATGGTACATGTTACTGTGGATTATATGTTTCGCAAGAGATTATTGATGGAAAGAGAAAGTTAAGTTCAATTCCTGAACGTAGATTACCTAAGCAAGATAGGAAAAAAATAGAACAAAAGAAGGTAACTATTTTTAATAAGTTATCAAAACCAGTTTGGAGATGCAAAGTTTGCGGTTATCTTTGTGCTAGAGATGAGCCACCAGAAACATGTCCTATATGCAAGGTTAAAAAGGATCGTTTTGAAAGGTTTATATAGTCTAGCCTCTAATAGAAATAATTTATAGAATTTTAATATTTCATTAATGACATTAATTTTTTATAAGAAATAAAATCAATGTTACTTTTTTGTTAATAAATTACGTATATATGAAATAAGAAAGCATCTTATTAATTTCAAACGACTCTCCCGAATACTGATATTTCCAGTTGCTAATGCAAAACCAATTTCAGCTAGTTTTTTATCATTAGCAATAAGTTTTACTACTTTTTCAGAATCAGTTGTCCATCCTTTCTGGGCGCGTAATAAGAACTTTATATCTTTGCCGAAATCATGTTGCCATCGTTTCTGATATCGTGATAAAAAAGATGCTGAAGTGTCATCAGCATCTATTGCTTCTTTACAAACTTCTGATGCGATTTGACCTGAAACCATGGCATATTCTATACCATCACCTGTTAGAGGATTAATAAGTCCTGCAGCATCTCCACAAAGTAAAAGTCGATCCGCATAGGTTTTAGTTAAAGGATGCATCGGTAAAG
>Ga0209427_10009471_pt1 | contig 10858 bp, 10 predicted proteins | sample DeeMarSWOR136_30_FD_187465 | JGI IMG/M metagenome (GOLD analysis project Ga0209427, IMG submission 187465) | Marine sediment microbial communities from White Oak River estuary, North Carolina - WOR-1-36_30 (SPAdes) (version 2) | ecosystem: Environmental > Aquatic > Marine > Intertidal zone >... | reverse complement strand
ATTACCATATTTTCGCAGTTCAAGAGGTAATCCACCTTCTCCTGTATTAAAAAGTGTACCGAATTCTGTAGCAGCTTGTGCCAATGCTTTTTGTGCTTGAAAACTTATCGCTCCAAAAGAAATTGCTGAGAAGATAATGGGTGTTTCTATCCTTACTTGTTCTGTTTCTTCATATTCTAGGACTCCATTTTTATAAGAGAGCCCCTCAGGCTTTTTACCAAGATATATGCGAAGTTCCATCGGTTCCCGCAAAGGATCTATGCTTGGATTTGTTACCTGTGATGCGTTGATAAGTAAATGATCAAAATAAATTTTATATGGTTGTGGGTTGCCACATCCCGTAAGTAAGACGCCTCCAGTTTCTGCCTGCTTTTTTAAATTGTTTATAACTTCTTTTGTCCAACTAGCATTAGGACGATAATCAGCTGGATTTGGTCGAATAATTAGTGCATTAGTTGGACATAGGACTGCGCATCTTTGGCAACCAGCACATTCTTCTTCTTTCACAAACATTTGATCAAGTTCTTCATCATGTCTATGAACCTCGAACCCACACTGTCGAACGCACACGCCACAACGTATGCATCTGTCTTCATTTCTTTCAATAATAAATTCAGGAAGTAATTGTGATTTCATTATGATTCACCAACCGCATAAACAGCTTCGTTATTATAGAGAACTTTACGATCTTTTAATCGACCGATAATCGGTTCACCGCCTTTTGGAGTCCATGTGATTTCAATATCAGGACAAACTAGGCGGATAGATCCCTCTTCCGAAGATAAGTAAAGCATGTCATTCTTTTCATTAATTCCTGCACTTAAAGGTCGAAGTCTGATTCTATCGGTAAGTCCGATCATTTCATCTTCGTGTGCTATAATTATTGTAAATGGTCCATTAAGTAAGAGATCGCCGAAAGCCTTCCGTAGCGTTGTATATTGGTTGCGAAGTTTTTCATCCTCTAATGCGTCTATTTCACTCCAAAGAGGCGCAGAAAAGACTTTGGCAACTAAATCAATCGGTAAATTATGTCTCCTCATTAACAGATCAACAGCATAGGCGATAACTTCTGTATCCGTGAACAATGTGCAGATGTAGCCATACATTTCAAGGAAACGTTTGTTTGTGCCATAAGATGATATTTCGCCGTTGTGCACTACTGACCAATCTAAAATACCAAAAGGATGTGCCCCACCCCACCAAGCTTGTGAATTTGTCGGAAATCTTCCGTGGGCAGTCCAAAGATATCCTTTGTATTCATCTAATCTAAAATATTCGCCAATCTGTTCTGGGTATCCTACGCCTTTGAAGATACCGCTATTCTTTCCGCTTGAAAAAACGAAAGCATCCTGAATCTGTGTATTGATCTCCATCACTTTCTTTACAATGTAGTCTGGATTCTCAACATGAGGCTTTACGAAATAACGCCAGACTATTGGCGCATGGAGTTGATCAATACCCAGAGCTGGCTTTGTGGGAATTTCTTCTTCGAATTCGATCTCAAAATTATGCTTAAGGAAATCTTCTGTAAGTTCTTTTCCTTTTCTAGTTTGATACATTATGTGGAAGGCATAATAATTCTTGAATTCGGGATATAATCCATAAATTGCAAAGCCTCCCCCTAAGCCATTCCCTCTCTCGTGCATGTTAGCGATCGCATGGAGTATGTCCTTTCCATCGAACAAGTCACCTCGAACGTTCATCATTCCAAATATGCTACAATTCGAAATGACTTTATCATCATTATACGGATTCGCTATTTTCTTCAAGTCATGCATGTCAGGTCCTCCTTTGCCAGTAAATCATTTCTTACTTGATCGCTCAAGTGGATAAGACCGAAATCCTCAGAAAGTAAATCATCCTTGAATTCCGAGACATCAATTTTATTTCTCATTAACCCAAGGAAAATTCCTGCACGATCTATCTCATTAGCGAGAACGAATCCCATTATTTTATTATCCTTTAAAATAATTGATTTGTAAAAACTCTCAGTGTTTTGGCTTAAAATCTCGTAATCTGATTTTTCTTCTTCTGAAAGGTTGATTATTCCAGCAGAGATGATTGGAAATCCAAAAAAGGTCGTAGAATTCATGCTGGTGCCCCAATGGTACTCTTTACAATCACCCGCCATATTGAATCCAGCGATTCTCCCACCTACAAAAGCGGTTGGCCACAACGGAGTCAATCTGAAGGAATCCATAATAAAATCATAGACTTCTGCACAATCACCGCACGCAAAAACATCGGGTACACTAGTTTCCATTTTCTTATTAACTAAGATTCCGCGGTTGACTTTTACTTCACTTTCTCTAACTAATTCTATCCTTGGTCGCACACCTATAGCTATAACTACAATATCGCATCGGATAGTGCTTCCATCCTTTAGAATAACTCCTCCCACTTCATTAGGATTCGAAATCTTTCCAGTTATTTCTGAAATGGTATTACCAGTTATTATCTTGATGCCTTGATTTTCCAGTACCGTTTCAACCCATTGAGAGGCCGATTGATCTATTACTAGTGGCATAAGTCGATCTAGAAGTTCAACAACAATAACATCGAGTCCTTTCATTCTTAGCGCTTCAGCTGCTTTAAGTCCAATTAGCCCTCCGCCTAAAATAACAACCCTGCCTTTTTTTCCAGCTATTGTTTTTTGGAGTTGCTGACAATCCGAAAGGGTATTGAACCCTTTGAAAACCCCTTTTTTGTCTAGCCCAGGTATATCCGGGATAAAGGATGACCCACCTGTGGCAAGTAAGAGTTTATCATACTGTAACACTTCATCATTTACCAAAAAAACTTTTTTTTCATTAAAATCGATATATGTTGCTTGAGTGCCAAAAAAAGTAGTTACGCTGTTATCTTCATAGAAATTAGGCATTCTAAGATAAATATCGTCTAACTTAACCTTTTCCGCTAATAGATATGAAATTAAAGGTCTTGAATAGGCAGAATAGGGCTCATCGGAGATTACTGCTATTTCATTGGCTTTTTCAATCTCTCTAATAGCTTCGATAGCACCTATGCCACCAGCTGAGTTTCCAATGATAATATATTTGTAATTCTTCATAGGACACATCGTCCATAGATTCAATAGTTTTACATTTGTAAATAATAGATTCATCATATGATTGAAGCCTTTTGACGTTGTTGGCTTATATATAAAAATCTTTTGTTATACGTAAAAGTCAAAATGAAGGAATATCCACTGATTAATGTTTTTTTTGAACATTTGAATAATACATTAAAAAGTAAACATTCAAACATTCAGGTTTTTGAAGAATAGGCTAGAGTAATTGGACAGTTTCTTTTTACATATGTAAAGTAAATTAGTTAATCTTTTTCCTAACTTGACTAAAAATGCCAATAGTTAAAAAAAAGAAGAGTGGGTGTCTATTGTTAGACACGAATAAGATATTTGTCAATTTCCCACTGCGTGATTTTCTGCATGTGATCTGGTTCGCCTTTGACAAAGTCTTCGTACTCTGCAACTTCTTCGCGTTTCAATTTTAGATATAGGTTAAAGGTATATTCGCCAAGCGTTTCTTTTAGCACTGGGTCTTTTTCTAATGCATCTAAAGCTTCACCTAAGGAGCCTGGCAGCATTTCTATGCCTCTTTCTGCTAGGTCTTGCTCAGTAAGTTTGTATACATCAAGTCCAGTACAGTTCAATTCTTCTGGTATTTCAATTTGGTTTTTAATTCCGTCAAGTCCTGCACTCAACATAACTGCATATGCCAAATATGGGTTACAGGAAACATCAGGACACCTAAATTCTGCGCGAATAGCTTTTTCCAGATTTGGATGATAGTTTGGTACTCTAACAAGGGCAGATCTATTTGCGAAAGCCCAGCTAATATAGACAGGAGCCTCATAACCTGGTACTAAGCGCTTGTATGAATTAATAGTGGGTGCAACAACTGCAGTTAAAGCCTTAGCGTGTTTTAATAGACCACCAATATACCATTTACCCACATCGCTAAGAGAACTATCAGCACTAGCGTCATAAAACGCATTTTTTCCTGTATCAGTCGTAAAAAGACTTTGGTGAACATGCATTCCGGAACCGTTTTCACCGTAGTATGGCTTTGGCATGAAAGTTGCATACATCCCATGCTGCACCGCCATCGCCTTTGTTGCTTGTTTGTAGGTTATGGATTTATCAGCTGCCTCTAATGCCTCTGCATATCGAAAGTCTATTTCGTGCTGGCCAGGAGCAACCTCGTGGTGGCTCATTTCGATTTCTAATCCAAAATCTTCCATTGCTAGAATTGCAGCTCGACGTACGTCAGTTCCCATATCCATTGGCATCATATCAAAATAGCCGCCAGCGTCCATGGGACTCATACAGCCGCCGTCATCGAATCTTACTAAGAAAAATTCGAGTTCAGGTCCGGTTAAAAAAGTATAACCCATATCTGTTGCTTTCTTTATTGCTTTTTTTAGAATATAACGCGGATCGCCTTCAAACGGTCTTCCGCCAGGACGCATGATGTCGCAAATCATTCTTGCAGTTGTTAATTCCTTGGGTCTCCAAGGCAAGATTGCCCAAGTATTGGGATCGGGCATAGCTATCATATCTGAATCATAGATGGGGGTAAAGCCCTTTATGGAAGAGCCATCAAATCCTGTACCGTGAGTTAGTGAATCACCGAGATGACCGATGGGAATTGCAACGTTTTTAAGCGTCCCGAAAATATCTACAAACTGAAGTCGCAGAAATTTGACATTATGTTTTTCTGCGAGTGTCGCTAATTCTGCAATTTTATCTACATTGCTTCCAACTGTTTTCATTTTTTTTACCTCTTTTTTAGTATCAAAATATACTCGTCTATACATATTTATATGCAGACTTATCATTCATACAGCATTTCAAGAAAACACTGTACATTATTCATTTTTTTCTAATGAAATTAGACATCTGATATCTGTGTCATTTAAAAGTCTTTCGTATGACGCATAAAAAGTATACATATTTATGTCGAAAAGGTAATACGTATCTCAAAATGAGGGTATTAACAACTTTTTTTTGAGCATTTCCGAAATAACTTTTTTATCTTGTTTCGCAATCTTTTTTATTTCACCAAAGGCTAATTCAGTATTATCAAACACAGAAAAATACATTTGGACTAAACAGGAGGGCTATTGTGCAAATCTGTGTGGCTGTCGGGGAAAAAAGTATAAACAAACTTATCATGTTGATTTCTAATGTTGACTTTCAAGCAGATCTCATTGAATTTCGTCTTGATTATTTGGAGGCCCTCGATTATAGCGAATTAGAAAAACTATTAGAAAAAATGAAACTCCCTGTAATTCTTACCGTCAGACGTAAGAACGAAGGTGGTAAATTTAAGGGGAGTGAAGAAGATCGTTCTAAGATTCTTAAAACCTTAATTGATCTGCGTCCCGATTTCATTGACATCGAATTAAGCAGTCCATTTCTCACTGAGGATTTTGCAGATTCTGCAAAAAGGGTTGGAGTAAAAATCATTGGTTCATATCATTCATTTCAAGATACTCCACCAATCCATGTTCTCTTAAGGAAAATAGATATGGCGTACAGATTGGGTCTAGATGTAGTGAAAATAGTAACTTACGCAAAAGAAATTGAAGATAACCTAATAATTTTAAGTTTACATAGCGCGGCGGGAAAATATCTCAGAGGAATGGAAATAGTAACATTCTGCATGGGCGAAAATGGTTTAATCTCTAGGGTATTATGTCCTTTATTCGGTTCGAAATTCACATTTGCATCATTAGGAGCACCAACGGCGCCGGGTCAAATTAGTCTTCAAAAAATGAGACAAATTCAGGAGTTATTGAAGTGATCACGTCAGAAACACAGCTCTGCGGATTAATTGGACATCCTGTTCGACATTCTCTTTCGCCAATCATGCATAATGCTGCGTTCAAGGAAATTGGTATCGATGATCTATACTGTTATTTAGCATTTGACGTTCTTGAAAGTGGTCTAAAACAAGTTATAGACGCTGTTAAATCATTAAACATCCGAGGTTTGAATGTTACGATTCCACATAAGCGTAGTGTAATGGAATATCTTGATCTTATTGATACAACTGCTAAAAACATTGGTGCTGTAAATACAATTGTTAATAATCAAGGTTTTCTCCGTGGTTATAATACTGACCTCTTAGGAGTTACGAATACATTAAAAAACGCTGAATTTAATCCAACTAATAAAAAAATTATTATCCTAGGTGCAGGAGGAGCGGCACGAGCAGCATCTTTTTCAATAGGAAAAAAGGCAGCGGAATTAGTTATCATAAATAGATCGATAGAAAAAGCTAAGGATCTATGCAACGATTTAGTTGAAAACTTAATTGTAGAAGCTCATTACAAAGAGTTGTCTGATAAAACTCTAAGAGAAGAGATGAAAAATACAGATCTTCTCGTCAACTGTACATCAGTTGGAATGTGGCCGAATATAAATCAATCTTTACTTAATCAAAAGGATATCCCTGAAACAATCACAGTGTTTGATACGGTCTATAATCCTCTTGAAACGCAATTATTAAGAGATGCAAAAAAGGCAGGAGCAAAGACGATTTCAGGTGTGGAAATGTTTGTTTATCAAGGAGCTTACGCATTTGAGCTATGGACAGGAACAAAAGCACCAATTAAGAGGATGAAAGAAATAGTCATTAATAATCTAAAAGGCAATAAAAATGAAAAATAATATTGTGATCATCGGTTTCATGGCGACAGGAAAAACAAGCGTAGCCCGATATCTTGCTAATGAATTAGGAAAAAAATATATCAGCACAGACGAAATGATTATTAAAAAAGTAAACAAGGCTATCAATTTAATTTTCGAAGAAGAGGGCGAGACCAGGTTTAGAGAACTAGAAATTGAAGTAATTAAAGCAATCTCTAAAATGGACAATCTTGTAGTTGATTGCGGTGGGGGCATAGTTCTAAACTGGATAAATGTAGCCCGGTTGCAAGAGAAAGGTATTATAATTTTGCTCACAGCGTCAGTAGAACAAATTCTGGAAAGATCTGCCTCAAGTCCAGAAAGACCTTTACTTAACGTTCAGGATGCAAAGGAAAAAACTACTGAACTTTTAAGGTTTCGAAAACCATTCTACGAGAGAGCAGCAGATGTTAGTATAGATACAACGAATCTGAAGGTTAATGATATTGTTTCAAGGATCTTGGAGATCGTGAAAGCGAAGGATTAGCAATGAAAGTGAAAATAAAGCCCTCAACGATTGAAGGACAAGTTGTAGCGCCTCCTTCCAAAAGTTACACCCATAGAGCACTAGTTTGTTCAGCGTTAGCTAACGGTGAGAGCACAATAATTTCGCCGCTAAACAGTGATGATACAGAAGCTACGATGGATTTATTGGAGAAACTTGGTGTTAAAATACGTGTAAAAGAAGACACTTGGAACGTAAATGGTGGACAGTTATATCAACCTAAAGGAGATTTGTTTTGTCGAGAATCTGGAACAACTATGAGATTTATGACAGCAATTTGCTCACTAGTAAACGGAACTTGCAGATTGATTGGTGGAAGTTCACTATCAAAAAGGCCAATGAAACCATTGATTGACGGGTTGAAACAACTAGGCGTTGAATGCGCCTCTGAAAGAGGATTTCCTCCTGTAACTGTGAAAGGAGGGCTGACAGGTGGACAAACAAAAATTCCAGGTGATATAAGTTCTCAATTTATATCCGCTCTGCTGTTAGTTGCACCTCTAGCAAAGGAAGATACAGAACTAATCCTGACAACACCCTTAGAATCTAAGCCATATGTTCTGATGACAATAGATGCACAAAGACAATTTGGTGTTGAAATAGAGGCTCCTGAAGATTTAAGAGAATTTTGGATAAAAAAACAAGCTTACGCACCAAGAAATTACAAAGTTGAAGGTGATTGGTCGAGTTCAGCATTCTTATTAGCCTCTGGTGTATTGGTGGGGGAAATTGAGGCACAAAATTTGAATGCAAAAAGTTTACAATCCGATAGAGAGATCTTGAATGTGCTACAAAAAATGGGAGCAGAAGCCATTTCAAAAAATGGGAATATTACACTCAAGAAATCCGAATTAGAAGCCATCGAATTTGACGTATCTGATTGCCCGGATCTATTTCCAATACTTACAGTTCTTTGTGCAGTTGCTGAGGGTAAAAGTAAATTAACGGGGATCAAAAGACTCAAGATAAAAGAATCAGATAGAATTGCTGCAATGAAAGAAGGTTTAGTGAGAATGAATGTTGATGTGGTGGAAGAGGAAAATAGTATTATAATTAAAACCTCAAAACCTAAGGGAGCGATAATAGATCCGAAAAATGATCATAGGATAGCGATGGCATTTGCCATTTTGTCTTTAGTTGCAGAGGGTGAAACTATAATCCAAGATGCAGAATGCGTATCAAAATCATTTCCGAATTTTTGGGACGTAATGAAACACTTAGGTATGAAAATTGAGGAGATAATATGAGTAATAGCTTTGGAGAAAAATTCCGGATAACGAGTTTTGGCGAGAGCCATGGAAAATGTGTGGGTGTCGTGATAGATGGTTGCCCTAGTGGTCTATCGTTATCTGAGGATGATGTCCAATCTGAATTAAACAGAAGACGTCCAGGTCAAAGTCAAATTACTACTAAGCGACAAGAAGAAGATCAAGTAGAAATTCTATCTGGCATCTTTAAAGGTTACACTACGGGTGCACCAATTTGTATGCTTGTTTGGAACAAAGATGTTGATTCTTCTAAGTATGAACTCTTTAGGAATGTACCTCGACCAGGTCATGCTGATTTTACTGCACGCCAAAAATATGGTGGATTCAACGACTACCGAGGTGGTGGTAGATTTTCAGGTAGAATAACCGCGAGTTTCGTGATGGCAGGCGCTGTAGCCAGAAAACTCTTACGAGATGTTTTAAAGGTAGATATCACGGCCTATACTATTGAAATAGGCGGAATTAAAGCTAAGAAAATAGAAGATGTTAAAGTAATCAAAAAAACCGTTGAAAAAACCCCAGTAAGAACTGCTGACTTAGAAGTTGCAGAAAAAATGATTGATTTAATTATACAAACAGAAAAAGAAGGGGACAGCGTAGGAGGAATAGTCGAGTGTGTTGCGACAAATGTTCCTATTGGCTTAGGAGAACCTGTTTTTTCTTCCTTAGAATCAGATATTAGTAAAGCCATTTTTTCTATTCCTGCAGTCAAAGGAATCGAATTCGGAACAGGATTTGGCGTCTCTGAACTTAAAGGGTCTGAAAATAATGATGCATTCATTATAGAAGATGGAAAAATTCTCACAAAAACAAATAACTCAGGTGGGATTTTAGGTGGTATTTCTTCAGGTATGCCCATTATATTCCGAGTAGCAATCAAACCTACACCTTCGATAAGGAACAAGCAAGATTCAGTAAATATTTTGGAGATAAAGGAAACCACTATTCAGATTGAGGGAAGACATGATCCCTGTTTAGTCCCCAGAGCAGTTCCAGTTATTGAATCTATGACAGCAGTTGTATTAGTGGACCATGCTATAAAATACGGTCTAATTCCTCAAATAATCAAAGGAGATATTTAATGAGTCTAGAAGAATTTCGTAATGAGATTAAAGATGTAGATCTAAAGATATTAGATCTTATTAAAGAAAGACTAGAAATTGCGAAAAAGATAGGTTTGTACAAAAAAGAACATAAAATTCCAGTTAGAAAAATGAAGGTAGAAGAAAAAGTGATCGAACGTGCAAAGGATCATGCGTTAAGTCTTGAAATCCCTATAGAACTTGTGACAAAGGTAATAAAATTGTTAATAGAATTCTCAGTTAAAATACAATTACAGAATTGGTCAAACGGTCTTAACGACTGAGTAAAAGTGATAAGAATGATCCAAGACTTAATGAAACGGAGAAGAAGTATTAGAAAATTCAAAAAAGAGAAGTTTGCAATAGAAGAATTGTGCTTAATTCTGAACGCAGGGCTACTTGCGCCTTCCGGTGCTAATCAAAATCCATATATCTTTGTAATAATTGATGATGTGCAACTGAAAAAAGAAATACGAAATGAATGTGAACTAGCTGACAAGGGGTTCCATGATGAAGCCCCATCTTGGTTAAAAGAGTGGTTTTCTAAAAAACAAATCACATCAGAAAAGCCATTTCTCACAGATGCTCCATATTTAGTTGTTATCGCGGGAAATACTACCATGCCTTATTGGCTAGAATCGACATGGATTTCAGTAGCATATATTCTATTAGCTGCTGAAGCGAATGGTCTTAGCACATTAACTTACACACCTGGACAAATGAGTTTCTTAAATTTGCTGTTAGGATTGCCAGAAGTGTATGCACCTGTAGTTATTCTTCCAATTGGATATCCTGACGAATTTCCGACTAAAATTGACAATGATGATAAAGAAGCTAAGATCTTTTTTAATAAATTTGGAGTTGAAGAGAATTCTTGTCGTTCTTAGTCATTATTATAGTTAAAAGTTGCTGATAACAGCCTTAAATGATTTTTAAGCGAGGTTTGTCTCTTATGCAAACTAATCTTAACAAATTCATAAAAAAAAGGGTAACTTCGCTTATTCTCTTGCTGATTTTAGTAACTAGTTCTTTTGCTATATTGTCATCATATTTACCACTAATAGATGAAGATCGTTTTTCACCAAAAGGTGAAGATCAAGTTCCTCTTACAACATGGAAATTCAAGACAGATCCAAATAAAGATGGAATGGATAAGAAATGGTTTGAGGTAGATTATGAGGATTCACGATGGCAAGATGTAATAGTGCCTTCTACATGGAATTTAGAACCAGATCTTGAATGGTATAAAGGTTTTGGTTGGTATCGCACCCATTTTTTTATTCCTGAT
>Ga0209427_10009470_pt1 | contig 10859 bp, 11 predicted proteins | sample DeeMarSWOR136_30_FD_187465 | JGI IMG/M metagenome (GOLD analysis project Ga0209427, IMG submission 187465) | Marine sediment microbial communities from White Oak River estuary, North Carolina - WOR-1-36_30 (SPAdes) (version 2) | ecosystem: Environmental > Aquatic > Marine > Intertidal zone >... | reverse complement strand
GCGGGTCTAACATTCGCAAACAAGTCTAACGCCTTTCTCAAGGTCACGACTGCACTTCTGTAATCTGCAACATCAACAGGTGTTGTTGTAGCCCCAAACAAACAGGCCTGAGTTTCCTTTATTTTAGACAAAACGTCTTCAGGAACCGAAGTGCCGACTTTTTTGAAAATTTCGTATCCAACTTCCATATACTGAAAATCAAATTTTAAACCGGTTCTTTCTAGAACCCGAACCGCTTCAGGAACAACGGTTTTGCCAATTCCGTCTCCCGGAATCACAGCTATCTTATACATATCCCTCGCTTCGAAGAAAGTTCACTAAGCCTCCCTTCTCCACAATTTTTTGGATGAATCTTGGCAACGGTTTTGCCTTAAGAACTACATTCTTAGTTTTGTCGTGGATTTGTCCAGTCTCAAAGTTTATTTCAACCAAGTCGCCGTCGTCAATTCTGTCAACTTCTTCGCAAACAAAGAGAGGGAGACCAATGTTTATGGCGTTTCTGAAAAATATACGGGCGAAAGATTCAGCTATTACCGCACTAACTCCAGCAGCTTTTATCGCCACAGGAGCGTGTTCCCTCGAAGAGCCGCATCCAAAATTTTTTCCTGCAACTATGATGTCCCCCGTTTTGACTTTGGCAAATTCGGGTCTGTGCTCTATGAAGACTATTTTCCCTAGCTTTGTTTTGTCTGTTGTGATGGTGTATCTTCCCGGTGTTATAAGGTCAGTGTTTACGTCGTTTCCAAACTTCCATACTCTCATATGTATCCCCTCGGATCAACAATTTCTCCAGCCAATGCAGAGGCTGCAACCGTTGCCGGAGACGCTAGATAGATTTCTGCTTTTGGATGCCCCATCCTCCCGCTAAAGTTTCTGTTTTGAGTGGAAATACAAGTTTCTCCCTCAGCGAGCACTCCTTCATGTCTACCAACGCAAGGACCGCAACCGGGGTTGCAAATTATTCCTCCAGATTTGATGATTTCTTGCAGGTATCCCTTGCCAAAGGCGTCGAGGTAAATTTTAGTGGACGCAGGAATAACCAAAAGCCTAACATTATCTGCGGTTCTTTTTCCTTTCAGAATCCTAGTAGCTATTTCTATGTCCTCTAACCTTCCGTTGGTACAAGTTCCAATGTAGGCCTGATCTACCTTTTTTCCTTCAACGCTGGTAACCGGTTTTACGTTGTCTACTGTGGGGGGACACGCAACTTGAGGCTCAATTCTGTCAACTTCTATTTTATATTCATCCTCGTAAACAGCGTCTTTGTCGCTTTTGAAGATCTTTCCTTTCCTTCCCAGAAAGTTTCGGGTTTTTTCGTCTGCTTCGATGATACCGTTTTTGGCTCCCATCTCCACAGCCATATTACACAAGGTGAGGCGAGAAGAAACACTTGCGTTTTTCACGTAATCTCCTGTAAATTCCGCAGCCTTGTAGAGAGCTCCGTCAGCTCCCACTTGCTTAATGATGTCCAAGATAAGGTCCTTGGCATGGACGCCTTTTTCGGGCGAACCAGACAGGTTGAATTTTACGCTTTCCGGAATCTTGAACCAACATTTTCCAGTAGCCATGGCTCCCGCAATGTCCGTTGATCCTAAACCAGTTGAAAAAGCTCCTAATGCTCCTTCGGTGCAGGTATGGGAATCTGCCCCAACTATAACGTTTCCAGGAGAAACGAATTTTTCAACAAGAATCTGATGGCAAACTCCTTCCGTGAAGAGGTTGGAAATTTTCTGTTCTGTTACGAAATTTCTGACTTTTTGATGAAGCCTAGCTGCGTCTACGCTTGGTGGAGGAAAGAAATGGTCAAACACTATTACAATTTTGTGTGGATCGAAAACCTTTTTTCCAATTTTGTAGAGGCCTTCAACGGCTAGGGGTGCTGTAGAGTCGTGAGCCATCGCAATATCAACGTCGGCGATCACAACGTCCCCTGAAGCCACCTCACTCTTGTGAGAAGCGTTTGCCAGAATTTTTTCTGTTATTGTCAGTCCCATAAACGTCAACTCCTTGGATTTCCATGATTAATTCTTTAAGCTCACTTGGCGTGTAAGCACTCCGCCTACCCTCATGCGAAAAAGAGGTCTTTATCTTTGAAAGAACTTTTTCTGCTATGATTTCAGGGATGTTCATTCCAAGCTCATTTTCTGCAATATACATGATGCCATGTCTCCCGCAAAGTTCATCTATGTACACTTTTCTTCTTTGGCCAACCAGTTCAGGTGGATAAAACTCATACGTTACTGGATTCATGAAAACTCCGTGCTGGTGGATTCCTGAGCCGTGGGCCGTAGCGTTTTTACCAGTTATTGGTTTGTGGGGAGACACTTCTATTCCGGTAACATCTTCAACAAGTTTTCCCAGTTCAGTCAACTGGTTCAGCCCAAATTTACTCATTCCGAATAGTATATGTAACGCGGGAACAACTTCTTCTGTGGCAGCGATTCCCGCTCTTTCTCCAAGACCATTCACAGACGTTGACACTGTCGATGCTCCAGCTTCTACGGCAGCGATGGAATTCGCTAAAGCCAATCCCAGATCATTGTGGCAATGTATCTCGATTGGAATGTCTATAACCTTTTTTACTTCTTTTACCAGATACGCCATTCCACCAGGACTTATGCATCCAAGGGTGTCAACGATTCTAGCTCTGTCTGTTCCAGCTTCCTCTGCTGTTTTGAAGGCTTTTTTCAAGAAGTTTAAGTCGTTTTCTCTGGTTGTGTCCTCTGCGCTGTATATAACAAATAGCCCATAACTCTCCGCATAACTAATCGAGTCAGCCAGCTTGTCCAGATACTCTTCTTGGCTCATGTCATGGAACTTATGTTTTCTATGGTAGTGAGATACGGAAAAGGATACTACGACTCCGTCAGCACCAGTGTCCGCAACAACATCTATATCTTCATGCTTAGCTCTAGCAAAGGCGGATATCTGGGCGTCTAGGTTCATGTTCACTAGGGCTTCGATGCATTTTCTTTGTTTTTCCGAAGCAGCTGGAAATCCAGATTCTATCTGTTGTATCCCCACTTCGTCCAATTTCTTAGCGATCCTCAGTTTATCTTCTATGCTAAAGACGACGCCTGGTGTTTGTTCCCCCTCCCTCAAGGTGCTGTCATGTACTATGTACTCGTCTATCGCGAGGGAATTATAGGTGACAAAGTTGTATGGACTCGGAAGGATTCCTTCTCTGTTTAACCTTCTCAGGATCTTTTCTCCACGTTCGTCAAGATATTCTTCTTCCAATTCATCAAACCATCCTTTTGCATGTGTTTTGCTGAGCTGAGGTTAGCACAGTATAGAAAACGCACCAATATATATTTTTTCTGTAAACAAGCATTTTATGAAATACGAAAAGATTATTTTCACTCCCAAATCCGTAATTCAACTCCGAAAAATCCTCTACTGTGCACAAGCGTGATAGGCGATTCGTTGCGTAAGCTCCTCCACTATGATGTTTTTCAAGTTTTACGTAAAGTATTTATATGCCAAATATAAAGATTCCGAGCTTTTTTCTATACAAACGTAAAGAAAAAATAATAAAAACTGGATGAATTTACGGTGACGAGGAGTGAAGTGTGAGGTTACACGAACGAATGTAAAATGTGTATTCTTTCACATAATTCAAATGGTGTGGCGAAGGGGCGATGATTCTTGTTAGCTTTCAACTACCAGCTACGTAAAATAATCATTGTGTTTGTGTTTACAACACCGTCTACTCGACGAATTTTCTCGATGCATTCGTTAACCTCTACTATGTTCAAACCAGATATGATGACAGCAATATCGTATTGACCTGTAATCTCGTAAATGGTTTCGACGTTATGGAATTTCTTTAATAGCTTCGAAACGTCTGAGGTTGGAAAAGAAGGGTTTATTGAAAGCAGAGCCATAGCTTCCGCGCCCTCTGTAAGCCCAACTTTAATGGTGAACCGCCTTATTACACCAGAATCAATGAGCGCCTTAATCCTTTTCCTAACGGCCCCTTCGGATAAACTAACCCTTTTTCCAATGTCACTGTAGGTGGCTCGTCCATCATCTTTAAGAATTCTAATTATCTCCCTGTCAGTATCATCCATTTTCTCCACCTCTCTTATTATTAGATGCGGAAAAATTTAACGATTTCTGAACACCAAAAACGTGTTTGGAACGAATTTCGTATTCAACCAGCGCGCGATACGACTCAAATAACTTTGACGTAACTCGCCTTGCCAAAATCAGCGATTGTAGACTATGGAAAGTTGTGCAAACCGTCTCCTGGAGAAAAAAATGGCACCCAAACAATTTGACCTTTTTCGGTCACTTTTGCCCAATTTTTTATTATATTGACCAAAATCTATATAAGCATTGAGTTGTTCTCTGAACCCATAAAATGACTTGAAGACTATGAAAACTCTAATAGAGGTTGGTAAAATGAGTGAGAAGGCGGTCCTTAAAAAGGATGCAAAAATGCAATGCTACGACTGCGACACAGAGTTTGAAATTCCTAACGACATTGTGATAGGCGAAATCGTAACCTGTCACGGCTGTGGACTTGAATTTGAGGTAAAACAAATCGAAAGCGATCTTGTAACACTTGAAGAGCTAACAGTCGAAGGCGAAGATTGGGGAGAGTAGCGCATGCATTAAGACGACAAAGTCTATGGATAACTGGACTAAGAAAAAGTTCCCTTAACCACGCGAGCGTGTTGTATACGAATTCCGTATAATTTATTGGAAATTAGTTAAAACAATAGCCTCTAGATCCGAAATTCTTATAAAGAACATCAATTTCTATAGTGGAGTCAACCAAATCGAGAGGTGGACGTAGTGAATAATGGTAAGTGCCCCGATTGCGACGCAGAGCTTGAGATCCCCGAAGACGTCATGCAAGGAGAAATTCTGAGCTGCCCCAGCTGTGGACTCGAACTCGAAGTGACGAAAATACAAGGAGAATCTGTGGAACTCAAAGAACTAGGAATCGAAGGGGAAGACTGGGGAGAATAACTCACCTTTTCTTTCTTAACGTTCACTCACAGCAAAATGAGGGCTGATGAGGGAGACCCTGCAAAACTTTGATAATTTGAAGATAGGATGTAAGAAAACAGATGAGCATTGGAATTCTGTACGAACGTTCCGAAACCGATGAAATGGGTATAAAACTAACCGCAGAAGAGTTAGGAATAAACCTTGTGTACATCCCCTTCCGTAAGGTTGCCGTTCGCCTAGACGAAGATGGATACAGCGTCAGGAGCAAGGGAGAAAACTATTCTAAGGTCATCAAAGATGTAACAGTGATATTAAATAGGGCACAGAGCAAAAATCGCAGGTTCTTCGCAGTAAACGTGTTGGAAGCCTTCGGTAAAAGTGTGATAAATCCTTTGTCTGTCGAATACGTTTGCTTCAGCAAATTAAGGACTCTACTTCATTTATGGAAGGCTGGAATCAAAACTCCTCGAACGGTCTACGTTCCATGTGATTCACATGAACCTATGGCTGGTGGAGGCGAAATCCGTAACGAGGACGAAATCGCTGATCTAATGCAAAAGGAACTCGGCAATGGAAGCATCGTGATTAAACCGGACGCTGGCACTCACGGAAAAAATGTTAGACTCGCCAGAGAACGAAACGATCTTTTGACAATTCTGAGAGAAACCGAACCATCAATAACAAATCCAGTAGGTATTCTCGCTCAAAAACTTGTTCAAAAATGGTTCTACGACTTGAGAATAATAGTCACCAAAGAAAGTGAGAAAGCACCAAACTGTCATCCAATGGCGTTAGCAAGGGCTGGGTTCAAAGACTTCAGGACAAACACCTTCCTAGGCAATATGGTATTTGGCGTCAACTTGCCGCCCCACATTAGGGATGTCGCGATTAAGTGTGGCAAAGCCATTGGAAAAAACGGTAAGGCTTGGCTTTTAGCCTTCGACGCGATGATTGACGTGGGTGAAGAGAAAATCTGTGACGATGAGTACGTCAAGGCAGAGTTCGAAAAACTTGGGCCGTCCTTTGATGCGGTAAAAACGATTAAGCGTGATAAAAACAAAAAGAGGGACTTTTCGAGTTGGAACAAGAAACTGGAAGAGACTTTTCAGAATTACAAAAGCCAAGAAGCGTATGAGAACATTAAGAAAATAATTGAAAAAAGCGTCGATAGAAATAAGAATAAAATAATGTTCCATGAAGCAAACGCCTGTCCTGAATTCTGGGAACAAACTAGACTGGCTGCCGGGATCAATTTGGCAGTGCCGTTACTCAAAGGCGCCCAGAGCATTATCGAATCTGATCATGGAGGATGAAGAGAACGTGAGAGTAGGGATCATCGGCGGCTCAGGATACGTTGGCGGAGAACTTCTACGTCTACTACTTCCCCATCCACAAGTAGAAGTCACAACAGTTGTTTCCCGAAAAAACGCTGGTGAATATGTTTTTAATGTTCATCCAAACCTCAGAGGAGCTTCGAAGCTGAAGTTCCTTCCCTTAGATTTTTCCGGCATCGCAAAAAATTGTGACCTAGTGTTCATGGCGACGCCCCATGGCAGTTCAGTAAATCTTGTTCCCAAACTGCTGGAAATGGGGCTACAGGTTATTGACATGAGCGCAGATTTTCGCTTGAAAAATCCTTCTGATTATGTTAAATGGTACGGGTGGGAACATGCTCATCCAGAGCTACTGAAAGAAGCAGTTTATGGTTCAACCGAGCTTCATCGTCAAGAAATAAAGAACGCCCGCCTCATAGCGTGTCCAGGATGCATGGCAATTACAACAATCCTCGGATTAGCTCCAATAGTGAAGGCTAACATTATAGAAAAAGACAGAATTGTGGTCGACGCGAAAATCGGTTCTTCAGGCGCAGGCAGGAATCCTTCCCTTTCATCTCATCACCCGGAAAGGTTTGGAGGGGTAAGACCCTACAAAACGGTGGGTCACAGGCATATCGCGGAAATGGAGCAGGAACTTAGCCTTCTCACAAATGAGCCCGTAACAATTTCTTTTTCTCCTCACGCCGTTAACATAGTTCGAGGCATTCTCTCAACAATTCACGTTTTCCTCACGAAACCCTTAACAATCAAAGAGGTTTGGAAGATTTATCGTTCACACTACCAAGGAGAACCATTCATACGTTTCGTGAGATACAAGAAGGGACCATATCGGTTGCCCGACCCTAAAGTTGTGATGGGCACGAACTTCTGTGACATCGGCTTTGAACTAGACCCCCGCGCTAATCGGCTAATAATATTGTCGGCAATCGACAACATTATGAAGGGAGCAGCTGGTCAAGGAGTTCAATGCTTAAACGTTCTTCTCGGCGTTGACGAAAAAACCGGTTTAGAAAGCATGGGTTTTCATCCGATGTGATTACGATGTTAATCGTGGTGAAGGTGGGCGGAAGCATACTAAAAGGAGTTTCTTCCAAACTTGTTTCCGACATAAAAAATGTTCTTTCCAATAACCAAATCGTTCTTGTTCACGGTGGTGGCGAAGAAGTCACTGAAATAGCGTCTAAACTGGGCAAGAAACAGGAGTTTGTAGTTTCACCGGACGGTTTCAGCAGTCGATATACCGACAAGGAAACCATTGAAATATTTACGATGGTGATGGCTGGAAGAATCAATAAGCAAATCGTTTCAACTCTTCAAAGGCAATGCATATCGGTTGTGGGTCTCTCCGGATTAGACGGTTTTCTTGTGCGGGCGAAACGGAAAAGACAATTGGTTGTTGTTGATGAAAGGGGAAGAAAAAGGGTTGTTGATGGAGGATACACTGGAAAGATAATTGAAGTCAATGCCCATTTGTTGCGGCTTCTCATAGAAAATGGTTATGTACCAGTCATAGCGCCAGTTGCCACGAGCGAAGAATTTGAACCCCTCAACGTTGATGGAGACCGAACAGCAGCTTACATTGCTGGAGCCCTCAAAGCAGATCGACTTATCCTCCTAACAGATGTAGAAGGCCTGATCCTAGACGGCAAGTTGGTTTCAAAGTTGAGTGTTTCTGAGGTAAAGGAGACTCTTCCTAAGATTGGACGAGGTATGATCACTAAAGTCTACGCAGCCATGGAAGCCCTCAACCTAGGTGTCGGCGAGGTCCTGATCACATCAGGACTTGAGAGACTACCAATTTCCTCTTCGTTAAAACATGAATGTGGTACCGTGATAAGCCGTGAATGAAAAAGAAATCATTAATCTTGAAGAAAAACTGATGGCAAACGTCTACGCCAAAAGACCAATAGTCATCGCTAAAGGTAACGGAGCCCTAGTCTGGGACATCAACGGCAAAGAATACATAGACTGCACCGGCAGCTACGGAGTCTGCATAGTTGGCCACTCCCACCCAAGAGTTGTGGAGGCGGTAAGAAGACAGGCGGAAACCCTCATTTCCTGCCACGCATCCTTCTACAACGATGCACGATCAGAACTTTTGCAAAAGATTACCAAAATAGCCCCCAAAAATCTCAACAAGGTTTTTCTCGCCAACAGTGGCGCTGAGGCGGTTGAATGTGCCATCAAATTAGCTCGCAAATTTTCCGGCAAGCCTGAAATAATCGCCATGATGGGGGCCTTCCACGGGAAAACCATGGGCGCCTTATCCGCAACTTGGGACAAAAAGTATCGTGAACCCTTCAAACCCCTAGTTCCCGAATTTAAGCATGTTCCCCCAGAAGATCTCGAAAAGGTGAGGGAAGCCATTACAGAGAAAACCGCCGCTGTCCTCGTGGAACCAATTCGAGGAGAAGGCGGAATAAGAGTTCCTCCGAACGGTTTTCTCCCGGGCCTTAGAGAAATTTGCAATGAGACGGGTGTTCTTCTAATCTTCGATGAGGTTCAAACCGGTTTCGGCCGCACCGGAAAAATTTTTGCCTGCGAATACTGGAATATTGTTCCCGATATCCTTTGCCTTGCAAAATCGGTGGCAGGCGGCCTTCCCTTGGGCATAACGATTGCGAAAGAAAACGTCATGTCCTCCCTCAAGGTTGGGGAACACACAACCACCTTCAGCGGAAGCCCCCTAGTCTGTGCGGCTGCGTGCGCTGCAATAAATGTTTTGGTTGAGGAAAAGCTTCCTGAGAGGGCAGCGATGCTGGGGAGGTATTTTAAGGAAAAGCTGGAAGTTCTCCGGGCTAGACATAAGATTGTGAGGGAGGTTCGTGGACTAGGCCTTATGCTTGGAATGGAACTTCGATTCGACGTTTTGAACATAGTTCTCAAATGCATGGAGAGGGGAGTCCTCGTCCTTGACGCAGGTAGAAACATTCTACGATTCTTACCGCCTTTAGTCATCGAAAGGGAACATATTGACAGAGTAATCGACATCCTTGATACGGTTATGGAGGAAGAGAAAAATGAGTGACTATCCAGTTAGCCTCCTAACTAGCATGTTAGAGATTTACAGTCCATCTGGTAAGGAAGAAGAAATTTCCAACTTCCTTGCCAAGGAAATGGAAAATCTAGGTTTTCGCGTTCGTAAAGATGAGGTTGGAAACGTAATTGGGGAAATCGGTCAGGGAGAACTGGTTATTCTATTGTGCGGGCACATGGATACGGTTGAGGGTTACATACCCGTGCGAGTTGAAAATAATAAACTGTACGGCAGAGGAGCTGTAGACGCAAAAGCACCACTCGCCGCAATGATCGTAGCCGCGTCAACTTTCGTGAAGGAAAGTTTTCCGGGCAAGATTCTTGTCGTCGGTGTGGTTGATGAAGAAGGGTCAGGTAGAGGAATTAAACACTTCATCAAGAAAGGAATTCAACCAGATTATGCTATATTTGGAGAGCCAAGCGGCGTCGGAAAAATAGTCTTTGGATATAAAGGAATTCTAAACATTAAAATAACATGTGAAACCCCCTCAGGACACTCAGCTGCACCATGGCTATTCGATAATGCCATTGAAAAAGCCATGGAGATTTGGAGACAAATCCGAAAACTTCATCTGCGTGAAGAGAAATTGAGAAGCCGCTTTTACTCCATCACTTCATGCCTGACTAAGATAAATGGGGGCAACGCTTCTTCCATGATTCCTTCAAAATGCGATATTTATGTTCAACTTCGAATTCCGCCCCAATTTACTCCTAAACAAGTTTTCAATGAAGTCAAAAGAAAAATCAAACGATATCAAGCTACTAACCCGAAAGTTTCTGTGAAGGTGAAAATGGAAAGTGTGGCTAATGCATTCGAGGCGGATCGAAGGTCAGTCCTTGTCCGAGCCTTAGCTTGGGCCATTAGGAAAACGACGCTTAACTATGCTTCTTTTTCGAGAAAGACGGGAACCGGAGACATGAACGTTCTCGGTAATGCTTTGAAAATACCCGTGGTTACGTATGGACCTGGCGACTCCCGCCTAGACCATACCCCCAACGAACATATCGACCTTCAGGAATATTTGATCAGCATTCAAGCGTATCGAAAGGCTCTGATGAAATTGCCTGAACTGCTGAAAAACAGAAGGACAAGGAAGTTGGAAACCAGCTGAAGTTTCTATTGACAAGACCAGTTATGTCTAGGTGTAGTCTGCGCGCAGCAGGTTCAAGCCCACGAAGAGCCAAAATGCACACTCCACCAATTCAAAGAACTTAGATCGAATGACTTTAAACTTCAATAGACAGATATTGATGATGCTGAAAAGTCTTTAATATATGCGAAAGTTAACCTGTATATGACAATATGAGGGAAATCTGGATGGTGGAGGCCTACATTCTGGTGAAGATTTCTACCCAGAAGGAAGTATATGGATCTGCTCGGTCGGTCGTAGAGAAATTGATGATGATGAAAGGAGTGGAAAATGCAGAGTTGTTGTTCGGCGATTACGATGCTGTTGTGAAGTTGAATGCGCCCAAAACCCATGATGTTGAGAATTTGGTCATTGAGGAAATCTCGATGATTGA
>Ga0209427_10009466_pt1 | contig 10862 bp, 11 predicted proteins | sample DeeMarSWOR136_30_FD_187465 | JGI IMG/M metagenome (GOLD analysis project Ga0209427, IMG submission 187465) | Marine sediment microbial communities from White Oak River estuary, North Carolina - WOR-1-36_30 (SPAdes) (version 2) | ecosystem: Environmental > Aquatic > Marine > Intertidal zone >... | reverse complement strand
CATCAATTCAACCTGAAGAAAATATAAATAATGAACCACCTAAAGTCACAATTGAAATTAATAATGATAATATTCAAAAAACAGATGATACCTCTGAAAACCATATTGATCCAACAACAATTCAACTAGTGGAAGATACAAATGATAAGATTGAAGTTTTTAAAAATATAAAAAGTATTGACGAAAAAATTGCAGTTTCACTTATTGAAAATGGTTTTACAACTATTGAAAAATTAAAAGATGCTTCAATTAAAGATATTTGCAAGACTACAAAAATTAAGAAAAAAACAGTTAAAAAAATATTAGAAGAACTTAACAAAAATAATCCTAATTATAGTAATGGATTTTCTGTGGGTGAGGAATAAAATGCCATTGAATGATTATCAGAAAATGTGTTACAGATGGTTTGGAAAAACTGCTGAGAGAATGGTTAATGATAAAATGAAAAGAGACCTTGAAAGAGCTCATATAACCATTCGTCCAGGTGCTTATATTTCTTGCATGTGGGTAAATACTATTTTTATTGCGATTGGTTCAATTGTTGTGTACTTCAGCTTAGTTCTTTTATTATCACCGGATATTTTGACATCATTTATAATGATTCTTTTACCACTATCAGCTATAGCTATGACATATATTTATTTTAGAGTAATGCCTTCTAGTAAATCAAAAAACCGAGCAAAAATGATTGATTTACATTTACCTTATGCACTTAACTTTATTTCAGCACTATCTTCTGCAGGTATTACTCCAACAGATATTTTTAAAAGCCTTTCAAAGCAACAAATATATGGTGAAATACAAGAAGAAGCTACTTGGATATATAGGGATGTTCAATTACTTGGAAGAGATATAATTTCTGCAATAAAAGCAAATATTAAAAGAACACCTTCAGAAAAGTTCAAAGAATTTTTACAAGGTGCTGTTGTTACAGTTCAATCTGGAGGTGCACTAAAACCTTATTTTATGTCAAAAGCAGAGCAATATACTCGTGAAAATAGGATAAACCAAAAACAGACTTTGGAAAGTTTAGGTATTATGGCTGAAGCATATGTTACTTCTGCAGTAGCAGGAGTTTTACTGATTATTATTATAATTCCCCTTCTAATGATAATATCTGGAGCTGCTGCAAGTGAACTTACTTTTCTTTATTTTTTCGTTTTTGTAATAGTTCCAATGATACATGGAGGATTTATTGTAATTTTAGCAGGAATGACTGCGAGGGTGTAAAAATATGGAAGAAGAAACTAGTAAAATGAAAGGACCTGGGCTTTTTAAACGCTTAGTTTTTACTGGGCAGCTTACAAGGTTTATTATATATTTATCGGCAGGAATTCCAGCAGTTATCTTTATATTTTTAGCATTATTTGCTGCATTTGGTATAATTCAACCATTGCGTGTGTCTACTGGAGATGGATTTTTCGTTTTAGGAACAGCCGCAGATTTTATCTTGATTGCAATATTTATTTTCACAGGTGTTTTTGGAATATATGAAGCTATGAGACTTCGCAGAGTACACAAAATAGATAATAAATTTCCTGATTTTGTAAGAGATTTAGCTGAATCAAGACGTGCTGGTATGACATTTACTAAAGCAATAATGTATTCTTCAAGAGGAAACTATGGTGTTTTAACTTCAGAAATTCAAAAAATTGCTAGACAGATTTCCTGGGGAAGTAGTGTTGATAATGCATTAAATTCTTTTGCAAAAAGAGTGAATACAAAGCTTATAAGACGCACTATTTCACTAATTATTGAAGCTAGTAGAAGTGGAGGAAATGTTGCTGACGTGCTTGAAGCTGCGAGTAAAGATGCACGAGAAATAAAATTAATAGAATCTGAAAGAAGGGCAAGTATGATGTCATATATTGCAGTAATTTATGTATCGATGGGTGTTTTTTTACTTATTATGCTTGTACTTTGTAAAAGTTTACTGCCATCAATGCTTGGTTCAGAAGCTGCAATGATGCAATCATCAACGATGAGTAGAGGTAGCTTAATGACACAAACAGATGTCTTACAGCTTTTTTTCTGTGCAGCTCTTGTTCAAAGTGGGATGATGGGTATAGTAACAGGGATTTTTGAAGAAGGAAATGTTATTTCTGGAGTAAAACATACATTTATTATGTTGCTTATTGTATGGATAATATTTAAGGTGGTAGTTACTGGAGTTTGAAGTACTAACAAAAATAATAATTTATTATAATATTTATTAAAAAACTATATATTTGATAACAACTTTTCAGTTGAAATCCTAAGGAAGTTTGCTGTAATGAAAAAATATTTCAGGTATTTTCTTTTTATTTTTTTATTTTCTTTGTTTTTTTTTGCTTTCATAAAACCAGTGACTGCAGAGGATTCAAATATTGTTTTGGAATTTTACTTTGCACAAGATTGTTCACATTGTGAAGAAAAAAAACCTGTTATAGATGAAATTGAAAATTATTATAAAGAAAACATAACTGTAAATAGATTATCAATTGAATTTTTCGAAAATAAAAATAATTTTTTTAAATATGGTTTTACATCAACACCAGGTGTAGTAATAAAAAATGTATCAATTGGTAATTATACAACACTTAACTACGAATATATTACATTTGAAAATTTAAAAAATAGTATCGATTATCATCTTGCTGGTAATTATTCAAAAAAACCTATTGAACCAGATAGTAATAAATTCTGTATCGGAACACCTTTTGGAGATATTTGTTTGGATACAGATGAGTGGTCTTTACCTGCGTTGACAATTGTTCTAGCTGCAATTGATAGTGTTAATCCTTGTTCATTTTTTGTTTTACTTTTTTTACTAAGTCTACTTCTTCATACAAAATCTAGAAAAAGAATGCTTCTGATCGGAGGTATCTTCATATTTTTTTCAGCTTTCATTTATCTTTTACTAATGATTGTTATGCTTTTTTTCTTTTTAGCAATTGAACAGCAATTAATAATTTCAATCATTGCAGGTATTATTGCATTAGTTTTTGGTGGATTTAATATAAAGGATTTTTTCTTTTTCAAAAAGGGTCCTTCAGTTGGTATTTCTGAAGACAAAAAATCAAAACTTTTAAAACAAATGAGTAAAATTGTCAGAATGAAGTCTGTATTACCAATAATTATTGCTACAGTAATTCTTGCAATAAGTGCAAATGCTGTTGAATTGTTATGTTCTTTTAATTTACCATTTATTTATACTGGTATTTTGACATCTTATAATCTAAATAATTTTTATTACTTTTTATATCTCATTCTTTATAATATAATTTACATTATACCATTACTTATTCTAGTATTTATTGTTGTTTCTACATTAGGTAGATGGAAATTATCTGAATTACAAGGTAGAAAATTAAAATTATTTTCAGGAATTATGATGTTTTCCTTAGGACTTTTACTAATATTTAATAGAGGATTTTTAATGAATATTTTTGCAGTATTAATTATATTGATCATAAGTATACTTTCTACAATTATAATCTCATATTTTTGGAAAAAATTCTTCAATTATGATTCTTAGGAATCATAAACCAGAAAATTCCGGTTTTAATATAACAAGTGAATATTATAAAGAAATAGTAAAAATCACTGTAAGTTTTTTTATAGGTGGTACTTTTTTATTTTTTTAAAAATTTGAATTAGTTTACAGAAATATAAAAAAATAAAATGATGATTCTTATATATCTAAAAAACAGGTTCTAAATATGGGTAAGAAAAAAAGATTAAAAGATAAGAAAAACCAGAAGATAACTGCAAAAAACAGGATAAAAAAATTATTTGAACTTGCAGAAAAAAACGCACTTTCTAATAGACTCGACCTATCAAATAGGTATGTTAATATTGCAAGAAAAATATCTATGAGATATTTGGTTCCAATTGATAAGGAATTTAAACGCTGTTTTTGTAAACATTGTTATTCTTATTTATTACCTGATATGAATTGTAGGATTAGAGTTCATAGAAATAAATTAATAATTTTTTGTAAAAATTGTGAAAAATTTACAAGGATTCCGCTAAAAAAATAAAAAAATGTGATATCGCTATGCTTAAATAACTTATCATTTATTACCCTATCCAATTTCATCCTTATTATGGGAGTTATGAATTAATGACAACTGTAAATGATGTACCAGCAAAAGAATTAATTGATGCAGTAGCAAAAAAGCTTCAAGAGGATAATTCTATAGAGATTCCAGAAGCAAATATTTATTCAAGAACAGGTGTTGACAAAGAAAATCCACCCGTGGAAAAAGATTGGTGGTATATAAGATGTGCATCAATTCTTCGCAAGCTTTATATTACAAATATTATTGGAATTGAACATCTAAGAGCTGAATATGGTGGTAAAAGAGACAGAGGTTCTAAACCATATAAAGCAAGAGCTGGAAGCGGTAGTATTGTAAGAAGGGCTCTTCAACAGCTCGAAAAAGCTGGATATGTAAAAAAGATAAAAGGAAAAGGCCGTTCTCTTACATCTAAGGGGGTATCTTTTTTAGATAACACGGCTCACGAGGTATTTGATAAGGTTAAGGATTACTATCCTGGAATTGATAAATATTAAAATTTGTAATGTAAGGGTAAATTAGATCTATGGATGAAGAACTTGAAAAGTTAAGAAAAAAAAGGTTAAAAGAACTTCAACAACAAGAATTATTTCAAGAATCATTAGAAGAACAAGAGGAACAAGAAGAAGAATTTGAAAAGCAAAAAAAGATGATTCTCCGTTCGATACTGACACCAAGTGCAAGAGAAAGACTAGGGAGAATCAAAGTTGCTAGGCCTGAAATTGTTGAATCAATTGAAAATCAACTTATAATGGCAGCCCAAAGTGGCCAACTAAAAAATAAAATAAATGATGAGCAGTTACGTACACTGCTTTCAAGAGCAATTCCAAAAAAAAGAGACTATAAAATAAAAAGAAGGTAAAGTTTATGTCAACTCATAAATCACTTGGAAAAAAAATTCGGCTTAATAAAGCAACGAATAGCAATAGACGTGTTCCTGCTTGGATAATGATTAAGACAAACAGGCGTTTTACACGTCATCCAAAAACACGTAATTGGCGTAGAAACTCTCTTAAAAAATCATAGAGTTGGGTTAATATGGCAGAAGAAGTTGAAAGAATATATGTTATTCCTTTGAAAAAATATGGATACAAATCATCAAAGGCAGCACCTACAGCTGTTAAAAGAGTGAAAAGTTATTTATCCAAACATATGAAGGTAGAAGAAAAAGACATATGGATGGATGACTCATTAAATAATTCCCTTTGGGAGATGGGAAAATATAAAATTCCTAGTAAAATAAGAGTTAAAGCGGTAAAATTTGATGATGGTGTTGTAGAAACTTACATTCCCGAACTTGAGTTTAAAAAATCAAGACGTGAGCTTTTGAAAGAGGAAAAAGCAAAGAAAGAACCAATTCTTAAACGTGAAGAGGCAGAAGCTGAAGAAGGAGAAGGTGAAGCAACTGGCGCTGAAGATTATGATATTGCACCTACTGCTGATGGCGATGTAAAAATTAAGAAGAAAAAAACTCCAAAAGATAAAAAGAAAAAAGAAGAAAAACCTGCAAAAAAAGAAAAACCAGAAAAATCTAAAAGAGCGTCAAAAAAGGAAGAGAAAAAACCAACTAAGAAAAAAACAGAAACAAAAAAGAAATCTACAAAAACTAAATCTACAAGGAAAAAATCTAGTTCTAAAAAGAAAAAAAGTGAATAATATATGCTTCAACTTTTGGATTTTAATGAAAATCCTAACCTTGGTGTTTTTTGTAAATCAAATGATAATGTAGCCTTTATTAGAAAAGGTCTTTTAAAAAAAGTTAAAAAAAAGATAGAGGAAACTCTTGATGTAAAACTTGTTGAACTATCAATTGCTGATGCAAATATTATTGGTTCTTTACTATCAATGAATTCAAAGGGAGCTATTGTTACTGATTTTGTTGATGTTGAGTCGGTAAAACAAATTAAAGAACAAGGAATGGATGTTTTTGTAATAAATGATAGATTAAATGCAGCTGGTAACAATATATTGGTAAATGATAAAGGAGCACTTGTTCATCCTGATCTAAATAACAAATCTATAAAAAATATTGAAGAAATCCTAAAAGTTCCGGTTCATAAGGGGACAATTGCTTCTTTAAAAACTGTTGGAATGGCTGCAGTTGTAACAAATAAAGGTCTTTTATGCCATCCAAAAGTAACAGAAAACGAAAAAAATGATTTAGAAAAAATTTTTGATGTAAATGTTATGATCGGAACTGTAAATCATGGTTCTCCAATAATAGGAAGTGGGCTAGTTGCGAATAGAAATGGTGCAATAATTGGAAATCTTACAACAGGTATAGAAATGGGTCGTATTGAAGAAGCCCTGGGTTTTTTAGACTGATTTATATATTAATATTATAATGAAAAACTTTATAAAGGTATTTTATATTATAAGTTTAGATATATATTAATAAGTAGGATGATAATATGAAGAGAGGAAAGACTTATAAACTTAATAATCAAGATAGAAAGATTATTAAGGTGTTTTCAGACCTTGGTATGCCACATAATCTAGCTAAAACTCTTATGTATATATCCCAGGTTGATGAATGTAGATCAGCAGAAATTGAACATGGTGCCAACCTAAGACAACCAGAAGTAAGTGTTGCCATGCAAGAATTATTGAGAAGAGGTTGGGTTAAAAAAAGAGATTTAAAAAAGAAAGGAAAAGGAAGGCCCGTTCATCTTTATAAACTTTCATCCCCAATTGATAAAATAATAGGTAGTTTTGAAGAACAAAAAACAAAAGAAATTGATGTAATTAAAAAGGATTTAGATGAACTAAAAAATCTTATTAACCAGAGATAATTATAATTGATTTTATGTAAGGGAAATAGAGCTGGGAAAGATTCAAAATTTTATAAAAATAACTTATTTTATGTATATTTTATACGTCTTTTATTTATGTTTTTTTGAAGTAACTTTTAATAAGTAAAAATTGTTTGACGTCTACAAACCTTTCCTAAAAATCTATGGTGAACTTTAAAAATGTCAAAATACGATCAGCAAGCTTTTGAAAAAAAATGGCAAGAGAAATGGGAAGACCTCAAGCTATATAATTTTGATTTTAATTCTGATAAAAAACCATTCAGCATTGATGTTCCACCCCGATATGCATCTGGTCCTCTTCATGCAGGTCATGCAGTTCATTATACCCATATTGATTTTGCAGCTCGTTACATGCGTATGAGAGGATTCAATGTTTTTTTCCCCCTTTGTTTTGACGTAAATGGAATTCCAATAGAAGAAAGAGTTGAAAGAAAATTAAACATCACAAGAAAAGATATTGATAGACACAAATTCATTAAACTATGTTCCGAGTTTGCAGAAAAAAACATTAAAACTATGACAGAACAGTTCAAAATTCTTGGAGAAAGCATGGATCCGAGTATTTACTATCAAACAAATGCAGAATACTATCGCAGAATAACTCAAATATCCTTTATTGAACTTTATAATAAAGGTCATATCTATAAGGGAAAATTCCCTGTAAACTGGTGCCCGCGATGTATGACTGCAATGGCAGATGCAGAGGTTACCTATAAAGATAGGAAAACAAAACTCAATACCGTAAAATTTTATTTTAAAAATAGTCCTCCTGAACAAATATTTAAATATCATAGTATTGGAAAGGATAAAATTGGTTCATACGTTGAAATTGCAACAACAAGACCTGAGATGCTTCCTTCTTGTCAAATCGTTGCAGTTCATCCAACAGATGAACGAGCTCCTTGGCTTGTTGACCAGATTTTAATTGTTCCGTTATTTGATAAAGAGGTAAAAATTGTTGAAGATGATGCTGTAGATCCTGATTTTGGATCTGGAGTTGTAATGGTCTGCACGGTTGGTGACAAGGAAGACCTAAATTGGGTATTTAAATACAAACTGCCAATTGAAATGAGCATAGATGAAGCAGGATGCATGACTGAAATTTGTGGAAAATATAAAGGTATGACAATTGAAGATGCAAGAAAAGCAGTAATTGAGGATTTAAGAAAAGAAGGTATCTTAATTAAACAAGAACCTCTTGAGCAAAATGTTGGTGCATGCTGGAGATGTAAAACTCCTGTTGAATTTGTTAATGCAGAACAATGGTTTCTAAAAACTACACAGTTTAAAGAGCTTGTTCTTGAAAAAAGCGATGAAATGAACTGGTATCCTGAGTTTATGAAAATAAGACTTGAAGACTGGGTAAATAGCCTTGAGTGGGACTGGGTTATTTCCAGGCAGCGTTATTTTGCAACACCAATCCCTTTATGGGAATGCAAAAGTTGCAATGAGATAGTACTTGCAAGAATTGAAGATTGCTATGTTGATCCAACAATTGATAAGCCTCCAGTTGAAAAATGCCCTAAATGTGGTGGAAAACTAATAGGATGCGAAGATGTATTTGACACATGGATGGATTCATCAATTTCACCACTTTATAACACCTTTTGGTACAGAGATGATAATAATTTTGTAAGACTTTATCCAATGTCTGTAAGGCCTCAGGCCCATGATATAATCAGAACTTGGGCCTTTTACACAATTCTTAGATGTACTCTTCTAACAAATGAAAAGCCATTTGAAAACATGATGATGGGTGGTTTTATATTATCAGAAGATGGAACACCAATGCATGCTAGCCTTGGTAATGTTATCGATCCCCTTGAAATAATTAAAGAATATGGATCTGATTCCTTCAGAGGATATGCAGCAAGTTGTGCATTAGGTGAAGACAATCCATTTAGGAAAAAAGATGTAATAAGAGGGGTAAAACTTCTTAGAAAAATTTGGAATGTTCAACAATTCATAAAAAATGTGATAAAAGACTGCAAACCAGAAAAAAAAGAACTAATTGATATTGATAAATGGATTCTTACAAAATACAGCAAGCTTGTTTCGAAATGTTCGAAACAAATGGATGAGTATGATTACTCTCAAACAATGAAAGAAATTGAATATTTCTTGTGGCATGAACTTGCAGATCATTATATTGAAATGGTAAAATCATCAATTTATGAAGATATAAATCAGGAAAGTATAAAATATACACTTTATCAAATAGGACTTGGTACTCTTAAAATGTTTTCACCATTTTTCCCACATTTAACAGAAGAAATCTATAATGATTTCTATAAAAAATTTGAAAAAACAGAAAGTATTCATATTTCAAATTGGCCAGAACCAATAATAATTGATAAAGAAAAGGAAATTTCTGGGGAAGCAGTCAAAGAATACATTTCACTTGTTAGATCATGGAAAAGTGAACAAGGAATTGCACTTAATGCTCCAATAAATATTATAGCAACCTATGCATCAAAAAATCAAATAAATAAATTAAAGCAAAATGATTCAATAATTAAAACCACATTAAAATATCCAGATACCCATGAGTTTATCGTTGGAAAACCTGATATCGAAGAAAAAATTTCAAAGATTATTCCTGTTTATTCAAAAATAGGCCCAACCTTTAAAAAGGATGGTAAAAAACTTTTAAAATATATCTCAGAAAAGCAAGATTTTTTTATAAAAGAAATTGAAAAGAAGGGAGATATTTTAATTTCTGATATACAAGTTTTAAATACAAATGAAAAACATGGACTATTAAATCAGGGCTATATACAAGTTAAAAAAGAAACAAAAGTAAAAGGTCATAAGGATAGTAAGATATTTACCTTTGAAGATTTCTATATAGAACTAAAGGAGAATTAAATTGAAAATAAGAAAGAAAACACTTAAAAGCTGGATTTACAAGCTTATTGTTATTTTTATAGTAATTGCTATGGTTCTTTCTGTTTTTGTTGTAGTTTTAAGATAATTTTTATTTTTCTAGATAGTTATAAATATGGGTTTTTTAATTCAGCCGACCTGTGATATTTCAATATGGCTAAAGAAAAATCAATGAATAGATGGATTATTGTTGTTGGAGCAATAATGATTCAACTTGCACTTGGTGCTATATACGCATGGTCTGCATTTACAACACCTCTGCAAGGAAACATTGATTTTGCCAGCGAATTTGCTTTTAACAAAACTCAAACCCAAGCAATCTTTTCAGCAGGTCTTGCAACCTTTGCAATTTTTACAATTATTGGTGGAAGACTTCAGAAGAAATATTCTCCACGAAAAATTGCACTTCTAGGCGGGATATTCCTTGGTTTTGGTTACATTGCAAGCAGCTTTGTAGGTGCAAGTTTTCCTTTAAAATTACTATGTATTGGAATTCTTGGAGGAGCAGGAATCGGTCTTGCATACGTAGTACCAATTGCAGTCGGGGTTAAATGGTTCCCTGATAAGAAAGGACTTGTATCTGGTCTTGCAGTAGCAGGATTTGGCTTTGGTGCATTTATTTGGATTCTACTTGCAAATCCACCTAGCGTTCTAGGTTTTACAGGTTTAATTACTACACAAAAAGGAATTTTTACTATTGCAAATGTTGATGCAGCATTTAGAATATATGGTATTTTATTTTTTATCTTAGTAGTTTTAGGATCACTTATAATGATTAATCCACCTGATGGATATAAACCAAAAGGGTGGAATCCCATTGAAGAAAGTAAGGATAAAAAAAGTATTAAAAAGAATCTAGTATCTAAAGAAATGCTTAGAACAAAGCAGTTTTATCTTTTATGGGCAATGTTTTTCATAGGTGCACTAGCAGGATTAATGGTTATCGGTAATATTCAAAATTTTGCAAAAAACCCAGTAGATGGTTTTGCAGGTAATAATTTTACATTAAGTCAAGCAACAGATTTTGCAATCATTGGTGCAGCAGTATGTCTTCCAATTTTTAATGGAATAGGTAGAATTGCCTGGGGACAGATATCTGATA
>Ga0209427_10009465_pt1 | contig 10862 bp, 9 predicted proteins | sample DeeMarSWOR136_30_FD_187465 | JGI IMG/M metagenome (GOLD analysis project Ga0209427, IMG submission 187465) | Marine sediment microbial communities from White Oak River estuary, North Carolina - WOR-1-36_30 (SPAdes) (version 2) | ecosystem: Environmental > Aquatic > Marine > Intertidal zone >... | reverse complement strand
TTTCATTATAGGCGCAGTCGATCATCATGGTCTCGATCGCCCCCATGGGAGTCGTTTCATGCCGAACGTCGAAGATGGCCGGGGAGCCGCCGTAAAGTACAGGAGTGCCGGGATTGGCTGTCTGGCTGATGACAATGCCGCTGAGCGTCTCGGCGGTATGCTGCACGAGCGTTCCGACGAGCGTGACCGGGGCTACAAATCCCGACAGCGGCATGGCGATAAGTTCCACAGGGATGGAATACCGGGCGCAATCCAGCAGGTTCTGCGAGGTGGTATCACTCCATTTCAGAGGGGATGTCGGACAGCAGGAGAAGACGGTCAGCGGTTTCTGTTGCAGCGCATCGGTGGAGCCTCGAACAGCCAGTTGGAGATCTTTCATCACCTCGAAGGATTCGACTGTAAAGGCGCCGGTCACGACGGGCTTCCTGCCGTGAAGAAGGTTGAGAAAGAGGCGATAGCTATCGGAGATTCCCTCAGGTACGTCTGCGGGTATCAGGGCGGTGCTCGTCGAAGCGATATGCTCGAGCTGATCGGCGACCTTCACGAAGTCGACGTAATCGGCGGTGACGGGTCGGCGCATCGTCTTGGCCTGAGAATCCAGGATGTGCAGTGCGGCAGAGCCCGGTGTGAAATAGACATTATGGCCGGAGAAATCGTGGGTTTGCCTGCCGGTGATATCATAAAGGGCGAAGGCTTCCGGAGCAGCTTTCAGCGCTCTCTCAATGATTTCGCGCGCAAGGACGGCATGGTTTTTTCCGATGTCTACCCGGCAGCCGCAATCCGAGAGCATGGCGAGGGCCGTCGTGTTGTGAATCTCGACGCCGAGTGTGCAGAGCACGTTTGTTGCCTGGGAGATGATCTCCTGGATAAGTTCGTCCGGCAGAAATTTGACTATTGGTCTCACGGCAATTTCCTTCCGACTATTGTTCTTTATGAAGCTTCCCGTAAATTGGCCTTCGGGAAGACTACTATAGCTCTTTAGTTGCACTTAGATACCAGATCAGCGCCGATATGGCAACCGTTGCGAGCCTACCGTCATCGATCCTTGCCTTCCGATAGAAGGCTGTAATCATGCACCTGGTAATCTTCCTGGCGATGGGGCGCTTCGTCGCAGCGAATGTAACCTGCGATAGTTCCTTGATCGCGGACGAGAGTCTTGGTAGTATGGAAGCAAGTCCGATGTTCTTGCGAAGCTGGGACGCTCGGCAGTTCAGTTAGATGGCCAACGGGAGTGGTACGAGTTTATCGTGAAGGAGATCACAGATGAGCGGCATTTTTGGAGTAGTCTCGGAGGGAAATTGTGTGGAAACTCTTTTCTACGGCACGGATTATCACTCCCACCTGGGAACGGAATTCGGCGGCATGGCGGTTCTCGGGGAACAATTTACCCGCCATATCCGCGACGTCAGTCAGAGTCAGTTCAAGTCGAAATTCTACGACGATTATACGAGCATGAGCGGTAACAAAGGGATTGGCGTCATCAGCGCGTCCGAAGAACAGCCTATCTATCTCAACTCGAAGTTTGGGCCGTTTAGTGTTGCGACGAACGGGATTGTGGAGAACGCCGAAGAATTAGCGGCGGAGCTGTTGAGCAAAGGAGTCTCTTTCAGCGAGGTCAGCGATAAGGCCGTCAATACGACGGAGCTAGTCGCGAAGCTGATCGGCCAGGGGGACAACCTGCTGGATGGTATCGAGAAGATGTTTCGTGCCATACAGGGCTCGTGCTCGCTTCTGCTGCTCAACAGGGCGGGCATCTATGCGGCACGAGACAGATTCGGGTACACGCCGCTCGTGGTCGGAAAGCGGGACGACGCATGGGCCGTGACCAGTGAGACCAGCGCCTTTCCCAACAATGGGTTTGAAACGGTGAAGAACATGGAGCCGGGTGAGATCGTCCTGATCAATGAGGATGGTATGATTCAAAGAAAGCCGGGCGCCAGGCATGTGGACCAGATTTGTGCGTTTCTCTGGATATACACGGGCTTTCCGGCATCGAGCTACGATGGAATCAACGTAGAAATCGTCAGAGAAAAGTGCGGGCGCTATCTTGCACGGCGCGACGCGGATATTGATGTCGATCTGGTGGCAGGCGTTCCGGACTCCGGATTTGCCCATGGGCTGGGATACGCGATGGAGTCCGGCAAACCCTTTAGGCGCCCCCTTGTCAAATATACACCGGGATATGGCAGGAGTTATACGCCGCCTTCCCAACAGACCCGGGACCTCATCGCAAAAATGAAGCTCATTCCCATCAAAGAGGTCATCGAAGGTAACAGCATTGTTGTGTGCGAGGATTCCATCGTCAGGGGCACTCAGCTCAAGAACTTCACCATAAAGAAGCTCTGGGACTGCGGTGCCCGAGAGATTCATGTAAGGCCCGCCTGCCCGCCACTGATGTTTCCGTGCAGGTTCAACCTCTCCACGCGCTCCATCCACGAGCTGGCGGCCCGCAGAGCCATTCGCGCTCTGGAGGGCCATGACCGGAAGGATGTTTCGGAATACTTGGATTGCCACTCGGAAAAGTACCGAAAAATGGTGGCATGGATTGCTAAGGACCTGGGTGTCTCGACACTCCGTTATCAGACGGTGGATGACATGGTTGAGGCCATTGGGCGTCCCAAAGACAAGCTCTGTCTGTACTGCTGGACGGGTCACTGTCCCGCATCGGCGTCTCGACAGCCCGCGATAGATATCGTTGAGGCGGGAAAGGCACCTGTTAAAACCGAGACAGAAAGGAAAGGAGCACTCCGAGCCGGGTCGTAGTCGCTCCGCATCCGAATCTGCCGCGCTCGCTTGAGGGGAGGCCGGACCCTGCGGACCCTGTCGGGCAAGGGATTTCGATGCAGAGAATATGTTTGATGAGGTGAACTCGACGTGTTAGGCTATTTGGGGTATACGCGATGGCTTACGTGCCGCCAATGAATCATTCGGGAGGTGAGCGATGTCAACAATCACGAAGAAGGAACTGATCGATCGCATTGCCGAGAAGACCAATACCAAGCGGCTTGTGGTCAGGCCCGTCATTCAATCTTTTCTCGACGAGATTATTCGCGAGCTTGCCGAAAACAACCGTCTGGAATTCCGTGATTTTGGTGTTTTCGAGCCCCGGCAGCGTGCAGCCAGGCAGGCGCGGAATCCGAAAACTCTGGAAGAGGTTGGCGTCCCGGCCACGCGCGTCGTCAGATTCAAAGCAGGTCGGCTGATGAAGCAGAGGGTAAGTCCTCCCAAACCACGGGAGCGCCGTTGACCAGATGACAGACATACAGCCTATTCTATTATCCGCAATTACCTGTAACAGGGTGATATTTGACAAGGTCTCCGGCATGCCGAGCGTCATCGATATTGTCCAGACGATCAACGCCCAAAGATACCCGGCAAGGCATCCACAAATTGTCTTTTTCTGTGAGCTAACGAACGGGCATGGCACAACAAAGACACAGATCAGGCTTGTGGATGCCCAAGAGGAGGAAAAGACCGTATTCGAACGGGCAGGTACGGTACGGTTCGCGAACGTCAAGCAAATCGTGACGTTGGCGGTGGACTTGCAGGGGATTGTCTTTCCCCGCCCCGGCGAGTATCGCTTTCAGTTGTTTGCCGGTGGATATCTGCTCGGGGAAAGGCGGATTATTTGTCGGAAAATAGAGCTCAGACGTGGGCCTCGGGCCAATACGGGCGAAGACAGTTGAGAGCGCGTGCGGGGACGCGGGTTTTGTCATATCATAACCAATAGGAGAAACCGATGGATGTGGTTCTCTGCATTATTGGCGGCCCGGTTTTTCTAGTTTCCGTGGCAGCACATTTGTACGTCAAGCTCCGCCTGCGTCCTAAGGAGGAGGATTCGGAGGACATCTACTACGAGTTTGAAGACCAGCAGCCGGATCTCGCCAGGTACGAGAAGTGGTCCCGAATCACATTTGCCGCCGCTACGGTTGGCGTTTTGCTTCTTTTTGTTGCTGTGGTCATTTGATTGCCGGCACTCGGGCGATCTCACGTATCATGCGTTCTATGAGCGAAGAAACTCGTGGTGTCACAATCCCGGTACTCAACCAGCGATACACGTACCAACTTGCAGTTCGGCAAAAAGGAGTCCAGCTATATCCAATTTGCTCAAATTCTACGCAAAATCAGACCTGCGCCCTGAAAAAACAAAACGCTCCTATCTAAACCGCTCGTGCATATTGAATCAGACAGCAGTCTTGAAGTGAATCCACCGGAAACGATCTGGAGAAGCGACGGAATTAAGAATCCCTCATTCAAGCCGGCAGATGGCATCGAGCTTTTACGCCGCACAGAAGATGAGAAAACTTGCAGGATTTAGAGGTTTTTCCTTGACGAGAGGGCGGGCAATATGGTATAAATAGAACATTGAGGTCGTCTGATGTCTGGAGATTCAGGCGCCAATCGTATTACGTATCCACGGTTCCTGGGCAACTGCCGGGAGTGTTTTCCGGTTGTGGGACAGAAGTTGGAGTGAGGTAATACGAGCGGAGTTGGAGGACAAGAGTATCAGGCAGCGGGCATTTGGCTCTGAGAGTTGAATGGTCTGCCTGTCCTTCGATACTGTTGGCTGTCCCATTCTTGCCAGTTCACACCGCGCCCCATCTATGTCGTTCGACGAGTAGCACTGTTTTTGTACGGAGGGTCAGCGCGCGAGACCCTTCCAGCTTGAAGCCTAATAGGAGATATGGAATGAAAAGAATGGTGCTGATCGCCTTTATGGTGTTCTGCAGCCTGCTCTTGCTTGGGCAGGAAAAGGCATGTGCCATTCCCTCGACCTTTTCATGGGATGTGAGTGGCTTCTTGAGCGGTCAGAACCTGGGAATCTTTGATCTCGGTTACTGGTCCACCAGTTTCAAAATCGAATCGACCGACCTTAGCTGGTCGGACACCTGGGCAAGTAACGGCGCTATCCAAAACACCTCAGGTGATGCAACCGCAAATATCGACTTCTGCAACACCGTTACGTATGACCTGAGTTGCGGCGTGACCTACAATGTGGATTGGCGTATGTGTGCAAGCGCAGATGTTGTTGGCTTGGACAAGCCCCGTGACCAGAGGAGCGGCTACCAATGGGAAATAGGAGGCCGGATGGATATGGAAGGGGCCTTTCTGTGGTTGTCCCGAGAGAACTCTGCCTCCGGAGCGGCAAATGATGATTTGGAAGGCGATGCCTATTTGCAGTCTGATCCCATTTTGGCCGCCGGTTGGGTTATTTACAATGACATGGACGTCGAATCTACGGCAGGGATGGACGTGCTGGACGTGAAAGGTGACGTACATCTTGGTGATCCGGCTCCTTTTTTGCACGTGGACGGCTTCAGCGGTGCACAGTTCTCCGGCACATTGGAAGTCGTTCCTGATGTCATTCCCGCGCCGGGCGGTCTTATCCTCGGCGCTCTTGGTGTAGGTATTGTCGGCTGGTTAAGAAGACGCAAGACACTATAAGAACACGATCAGAATAGGCCAAGGCTGTGAGTAGCATAGTTGATACTCACAGTCTTTCGGGGCCCCCCACTTGCTCACCTACCCTCTCATGGTGGCAGGTAGGGGCCCTTGTTTGTATCTCAACACGGTCATCCAAACATCACGTTGCCAGTCCGCCTAATAAGAAAGCCTCTGCGTCGAACTCAGGCTGAAAGTCTTCATCAGTTGGTCAAAAGAACTACGCTCCTTGTATAACGCGAGCTTTCCGCTGCGGCGGCATTTCGGAAAAGCCGCTTCAGATTATTGCAGGCCGGCGAAGATTTCGGTATTCTGTCCGGTGGTTGCGTGTGGCTGCGTGGCGGACCGGCCCATTTGGGGAAGCCGGGCTTTCTTTGCCGAGTGACGATCCGGAAAATGGCAAGAGACGCTGAACACTACGAACAACGGATTCAAACGGCGTGCCTGTTGATCTTGACGGCACTGGGCATCACCGGAGCGTTGTATTTCTTCAAGGGCGTCCTAATCCCGTTCGTCCTGGCCATTTTTCTGACGCTCTCGCTGACGCCGGCTATCGACCTGCAGATGAAGTGGCTCCGCATCCCGCGTCGTACGGCGATATTGACCACGGTTGCCGTCGGTTGTGCGGTTCTTGGGCTGGGGACCTTGCTCGTGACAGCGGCGGCAGATCAGATTGTGCAAAGCAGGGACGACTATGGGAAACAGTTTCAGCAACTGCTCGTCCGAACCCGAAGGCTGCTTCCGCCCGAATGGTACACGGATCCTAATGAGCCGGGCCGTGATCCCAATGATGTGGCTCTCGATCCCAATGAACCGGCCCGTGGTCGGCCTGATCCATCCGCGCCGCTGATTCGTGTTCCGACCAACACGGTCCGAAAGGTGCTCGCTGATATCGCCAGCAGCGTCATGGGCGTGATCTCGAATGGTCTGCTCGTTGTGATCTTCATGATCTTCATGGTTGCCGGGCAGGGTACGTACAAGGCCCCGGCCGGCAGCTTGTGGTGGGAGGTGGAAACACGCATCAAGCGATACCTGCTCACGATGCTGCTGACCTCCGGCATCACGGGGGTCCTTGTGGGACTCGTGCTCACGGTCCTCGATGTGAGGTTCGGATGGATGTTTGGCTTCTTGGCGTTCCTGTTGAATTTCATCCCGAGCATCGGCTCGGTCATCGCGACGCTCCTGCCTCTACCGGTCGCTCTGATTGACCCGGAGCTCGGCATCGTCTCGAAGGTCCTGGTTCTGGCGATCCCCGGCGGTATTCAGTTTACCATCGGGAACATCCTTCAACCTAAAATGATGGGGGAGTCTCTCGATCTTCATCCGATCGTGGTGTTGCTGTCGTTGATTTTCTTCGGAACGATCTGGGGGATCATCGGGATGTTCCTGGCCGTGCCGATCACGGCCGTCGTCAAGATACTTCTCGAAAGATTCGGCTACACCCGTGCGATCGCCGAGCTCATCGCCGGAAAGACAGACGTGCTGACCAAAAGCCATCCGTCGGAGGATGACAACGCCCCTTGAGTGCAGGCCCGCTCGTGTCGGCTCCAAACGGTTTCTGAATCTCTTGCGAGCTCAAAAGCCGCTTTGATGGTCCTTTTTTATGACTTTTTGTTTGCAGACAACTTCCAATGCGGTACAATTCTGTATGTCTTTGACCCAGTCGAGTAGTCGTGGAAAGTGTAAGGGATTGCGATGCAAGCCTTTCGCCCACAACGTAGAGATTGTTTCCAGAGTCACCGGACGCATGGGCATAGCTGTAAACGCGGCTGGGATATGCACGCGGTATGAGGTTGCTTCTGCCACAAGATGTGCAGGGAGTGGCAGGCATATTTTCAATGGTGTATGTCAGAAAGAAAGGGAGTTGACATGATGAAGAAGATTCTGATTCTTGCGAGTGTGGTCGCGTTGGCGCTTCCCCTGGTCCTGACGGGTTGCGAGGATCGTGCGGAGCAGGAACGTCTTCAGAAAGAGTTGACGCGCGCCAAGGCGGCTTCGGACAAGGCCAGGAAAGAACGCGACGCGTTGATGGCTCAAGTGAAAGCGCTCACAGAAGAGCGTGACGCATTGCAGAAGCAAGTTGACGACCTGAATCAACAAACCCCTTCACGCGAACAATTACGGAGACAGGTGGGCGAAATAGCCGCCGAACAGAAGAAATTGCAGCAGCAGCTTGCTGATGTGACCGGCTCACGCGACACCCTGCAGGAGAAGCTCGCCGGAGCTACCCGCGCGCGCGACGAATTACAGCAGCAGGTTGAGACGCTCACGACGTCCCGTGACACGGCTCTCGCCGAGGCGCGGCGAGCTCAGGCGAAAATCGAGGAACTGACAGCGACGTTACAAGCCGAGAAGGCGAAGCTCAGCGAGTTACAGGAGCAGTTGCAGGGTGTAGCCGTCAAAATGGAGGAGAGCGTGGAAGCCCCGACCATCAAGGCTATTGAAAGTCCCGTCATCCGCAGCTTTACGACTACTCGCCCGCGGGTAAGCCCCGGACAAAAGTCGACGCTGAGCTGGTGGGTCACGGATGCGGATCGCGTACGCATCGAGCCAAACATAGGCTCAGTCGGCGGCTTAGGCTCAAGGACGATTGCTCCGACGAAGACGACCACCTATACCTTGATCGCCACAAACGAAGCCGGCGAAAGCAGAGTGACCCGGCGGATCGAGGTTCTTTGACCATGGGTCTGGCAGCGGCATGCTGCTCTGGCGAGGGGCTGTGGCAGTGTTCCGGTTATTCCGGCGGTCGCTGTGGATCGCCTCGCTTGTTCCGACCATGTGAAAAAAGGCCGTAAGCTCGATGCTTATGGCCCATTGGTTCATCGTTGTTGTGTGTCCACTTGTAAGAAATTTCGCCAAATCACAGTCCAATGAAGGCGGCGGACGGATTTGAATCGGGGAATGTGTCTGTTGTTTCACATGGTCTGGCCTCGCCGGCTGAGGCGCGAGCTTCCACTCCGTGAGGGCCGTCGCCCAGCCGCTCAACACGGCCAGAACCAACCACATCACTTCGATGTTGTATCTATGTACTTTCATCCTGTGGCCTCAAGAAAACCATCTCTTGTATCGACCCACCCTCAGATTTTTCCTTAATCGAATCGCTCTCTTATTGGCTTGTTGGAGGCCGGGAAAAGGATGGCCAGACTCCACCAAAAGGCTGATATCGACGTTCGAAATATAACGCGGCGACACAGCCGCAGCCTCGCTTTTCTCGACGCGCTTCGAAATCAGGATTTCAGCACTAATTGGCCCCTTTTTTGCAGACGAGCGCCTCAGCCGAAACAATTTGAAGTTTGGCGGGGTTTTCCAAGAGGGAGGCCATTTTTCTTTCCTATGCCCCTCAGATTCTTCGGCGGTGCTTTGGGAAGAACCGTATATCGTCATCATAGGGCATGGACGGGAGTGTGGCGGCGAAGCACAGACCGATATTGTCGTTCTTTCTTGTGGCGATATTCCGGCCATCATAGTGAAAGAAGACAAAGTGGAGATAGCCGGACCTGTGCAGACCGATAGAACGATGCAGGTCCGCTGGAATCACAGAACCGCGGGAAGGCGCTATTTTGTTCGTTGCAGCAGGGCCAGGGCGAACTCGCGGAGCGTGTCGGCCTTGTTTCCGAATGGCTTCAATGCGGCGACCGCTTCGGATGTGAGCTGCTCCTGGATTTCTTTTGCCGCTTCCAATCCTACGACCGCCGGATAGGTGCATTTGGCTGCCTTTAGGTCCTTGCCGGCGGTTTTGCCCAACTGCTCGCTCGATGCCGTTTCATCAAGAATATCGTCAGCGATCTGAAACGCTAAGCCGACACGTAATCCATATTCGCACAGGCAATCGAGCTGCTTCTGCTTCGCGCCGCCGCAGATAGCCCCCATCGCAGCGGCGCAGCGGAACATCTTAGCAGTCTTGTGGGTGTGGATGTACTCCAGCATTGCTTCGGTGCCGGTGTTCTCTTGTGCTTTCAAATCCGCCATCTGTCCGGCGATCATTCCGGAAGCCCCGGCGTCCTGGGCCAGTTGACGAATGAGTCTCACCGCGATGGCCGGCTGATCGACGTCCCTCGCCAGGATCTCGAATGCGAGCGTCAGAAGCGCATCCCCCGTCAAAATGGCCGTGGCTTCGTCAAAGGCCTTGTGACACGTCGGCATGCCCCGCCTCAGGTCATCATCGTCCATCGCCGGCAAGTCATCATGGATCAGCGAATAGGTATGCACCATTTCAATCGCCCCTGCGGCGATCTCTGCATTGCGATTGACCTGCCCGCCCACGAGTTCGCAACACCAGAGCAGCAGCACCGACCGTGCCCGCTTGCCCGGCGCGCCCAGCGTATACTTCAGTGCTTCCTTCAGCTCACTGTTTATCTCCTGCGCATCCAGTAGCCCCTGCAGTATGTAGTTTACGGACTGTGCTTTTCGGCGCAGCCGTGTACCAAAATCCATTGTTGACGTTTGATTTGCCATATTCAACTCTGCCCCAGCTACCTACTGTTGACAATCCACGGCGGATTGCCGATTATTGAAAATCCTAAATGATATATGGCGAATAGCAAACAGAAAATGATTCTGATTCTCGGCGTGACGGCGTCCGGCAAAGGGCGATTGGCCTTCGACCTAGCCGAAAGCACCGGTGCGGAAATCATCAGCATCGACTCGATGAAGGTCTACCGCCGGATGGACATCGGCACCGCCAAGCCGCCGAAGGAAGCCCGCCAGCGCGTCACGTATCATTTGATCGACATCGTCGAGCCGAGTGATGCGTTCAGTGTGGGGGCCTTTCTCGATGTGGCGTCGGATGCGATAGAACAGATAACAAGCCGGGGGAGAAGGATCATCGCCGTCGGAGGGACCGCCCTGTATGTCATGGCGCTGCTGTATGGACTCTTTGAAGACGGCGGAAGCGATGAACGGATACGCACCGAGCTGCGGGCGCGGGCGGAAGCGGAAGGTCTGGCGGAACTGCATCGCGAGTTGTCGAGCGTCGATCCCGTCGCCGCCGACCGCATCAATCCCAACGACGCGCGGCGCATCATTCGTGCTCTGGAGGTTTACGCGATCACAGGCAAGCCCATCTCAAGCTTCCAGAAACAGTGGGAGTTGCGGCAGCCAAAACACGATTGGACGATCATCGGCTTGCGTAGAGAAAAGGCCGATGCCAGCCGCCGGATTAACAAAAGGGTCCAGAGGATGATCGATGCCGGGCTTGTCGATGAGGTCCGATCCTTGCTGGACGAAGAAAGGCCTCTTAGCAAACAGGCCCGCTGCGCGATCGGCTACGCCGAGATCATCGAACATCTAAACGGCCGGATGGATTTGAAAGACGCCACCGAGCAGATAAAGAAGAACACCCGTCGATTAGCCAAAGGCCAACGAACCTGGTTCAAAACCTTCAGCAACGTCCACTGGCTCGACATCGAATCCGATGAGCC
>Ga0209427_10009461_pt1 | contig 10864 bp, 11 predicted proteins | sample DeeMarSWOR136_30_FD_187465 | JGI IMG/M metagenome (GOLD analysis project Ga0209427, IMG submission 187465) | Marine sediment microbial communities from White Oak River estuary, North Carolina - WOR-1-36_30 (SPAdes) (version 2) | ecosystem: Environmental > Aquatic > Marine > Intertidal zone >... | reverse complement strand
GCCTTGATACTTTATGGTGAGCCCAATAAGCGGGATTTACATCGTTATGTCACGCACACTAAACCTTACGAAATTTGGTATTATGAAGAACTGAATAAGAGACTAACTTTTATTGATGTAGATAAAGACGGAGACTATAAATTATTAGCAATAGAAGATTTAGAGGAAACAGAGAATGAATAAAATAAAAATTGGGGTTATCGGGGTTGGCCATTTAGGCAGATTACATGCAGGCCTTTATGGAGATATAGAAGGAATAGAATTAATAGGAATATTTGATATAGATAGTGAAAAATCTTACAAAGTAGGACAAGAACTGAATATAAAAGTCTTTAAAGATAGAAACGAATTGTTAAGGGAGGTTAATGCTGTCAGTATTGTAACGCCAACTTCATCGCATTACGAGAATGCACTTAATGCATTACATAACGATTGTCATATATTTATTGAGAAGCCCATCATGGCATCGGAGGAAGAGGCACTCGAAATAATAAATCTTGCAAAAGAGAAAAATAAAGTATTACAGATAGGTCATATTGAGCGCTTTAATCCTGCCATGCTTGCATTAGCAGATGTAGAAATACATCCCCTGTTTATTGAATCACATAGATTAGCGTCTTTCAGTCCAAGAGGTACCGATGTAGCTGTAATTCTTGATCTTATGATTCATGATTTAGATCTGATACTTACATTAGTTAAAAGTAAGCCAGTTCAAATTGACGCAAGTGGTGTGGGTGTTATATCTGAAACAATTGATATAGCGAATGCACGTATTCGTTTTGCCAATGGATGTATAGCTAACGTAACCGCCAGTCGCATATCGACAAAGAAAATGCGCAAGATGCGCATCTTTCAACCGAACAGTTATATTTCAGTGGATTTTATAGAAGGCATCTCAGAAATTTACTTTCTTTGTCAGGACGGATATAAAAAATTTAATGATGGCACACTTTCCATTTCACTGGGTAATATTGCTTCAAAAGAGGGAGAAAAAGAGATTAAATATACTAAATTACAGAGAACAGGTATAAATCCTCTTAAATATGAGCTAACGAATTTTGTGGATAGCATTACAGCGGGCTTACCGCCGACTGTTAGTGGCGAAGATGGTCTTGCTGCTTTAAAATTAGCAAATCAGGTGTTGAAAAAAATCGAAGAACATTCACAATCTATTTCCGAGAGGTCAGTACATTGAAACTAGGTGAGTTGTTATTTAAGTATCGTAGTTTTACACCGGTACCTTTCTTCGTTGTTGCCATAATCTGGGCCCAACCGCAAAAAGGTCTTGTCATCTTTGGTGCAATCCTAGCTGCAGTTGGTGAATTGATTCGCTTGTGGGGAGTGAGTTATAGTGGGGGCGCCACGCGGACAAGAAAAATTGGTGCAACACAACTTGTCACTAATGGGCCTTATGCTCATCTGCGTAATCCCTTGTATTTCGGTGATATACTTATTTATATAGGGGCAATAATAGCAGCGGGTGCCTGGCTTCCTTATTTAATGTGGATTGTTATTTTTTTCTTCTCATTTCAATATATGGCTATAATTAGAATGGAAGAGAAGAAACTGTTGGAATTATTTGGAGAAGAATATGAGCGCTATACTAGTGCAGTTCCTAGATATTTTCCCAGAATATCACCATATCCTTATCGCTCGAAAATCAAACCAAGTTTAAAAAATGCCCTACGTAGTGAGAAAAGTACATTTTTAAATATTATTATATTTTTAGCTGTATTTGTTGTTCGCTGGCTTATAATAGGTAATTAGAGGTGGTAGATTTCCGGATGTCTTCTAAATCAATGCTGACGATTGAAAATGTGGCAGCTGCTATTGTTGGAATAGACAACAAAGTGCCCTTGTTAAATGGAAATGCTGTACGTTATATCAACTTTGATAATGCATCAAGTACTCCTACACTTAGACCGGTTTTAGAAACCTTAAATGCGTTTATGGAATGGTATTCCAATATTCATAGAGGAACTGGTTTTAAATCCCAATTAAGTACTTTCTATTTTGATTTGGGAAGAGAAATTGTAGCAAAATTTTTTAATGTAAATAGCAAAGACCATTTGGTGATATTTGGTAAGAATGGAACAGAAGCAATTAACAAGCTGGCTCACCGTGTTCCGCTACCTGAGGACTCGCTCGTGCTGGTATCAAAAATGGAGCATCATTCAAACGACCTGCCATGGCGCTTTCGTAAACCGGTTGTGCATATAGATGTGGATAATATGGGACGCTTAGATTGGAATGATTATGCAAGGAAATTAGAGCAGTATAAAGGTAAAGTTGGCATGGTAGCTATTACTGGAGCATCAAATGTAACGGGTTATATCAATGATATTTATGCCATTGCTGAATTGGCACATGAATATGGTGCCAAAGTGATGATTGACGCCGCTCAACTCGCTCCTCATCGCTCAATTGACATTAAACCGACGGGCCATCCCCAACATCTAGATTTTTTGGCATTTTCAGCTCATAAAATTTATGCTCCATTCGGGCTGGGCGTTTTAATTGCTGATCGCGATACCTTTAAAGAAGGTGATCCTGATATTGTCGGAGGGGGAACAGTTGCTTTGGTATCCGAAGATTATGCCTATTGGACCGATGCACCTGAGAAAGAGGAAGCAGGAACACCCAATATTGTTGGGGCCATTGCTTTGGCTAAAGCTTTGCAGGCCATAACGGAGATAGGTTTAAACAATATTGCCGAGCATGAAACAAAATTGACGCGATATGCGCTTAATAAATTAAGAAGCATACCTGATATTATTATATATGGTTCAGTAGATGAAGAAGAAGCAGACCAGCGTTTAGGTGTTATATCTTTTAATGTGCAGAATAAACCACATGGTTTGGTCAGCGCTATTTTAAATTATGAAGGTGGTGTGGGTGTGCGTAACGGGTGCTTCTGTGCGCACCCCTATGTAAAATCTCTGTTAGGTGTAACCGTCGAGGAAACAAAAGTTCTTGAAGAAAAAATTCTTATGCATGATAGAAGTACTGTACCTGGAGCAGTGCGTATGAGTTTTGGAATGTATAATAGTAAAGAGGAGATCGATAGTTTCGCTGAAGTGCTACAACGCATAGTCAATAATGAATATAAAGGGAAATACGAACAGTACACAAAGACGGGAGAGTACAAGCCAGTCGGATTCGAAATGAATTTCCATAAATATTTTGAACTATAAAATTTGATAATTTTTTATACCTAGTGTTATTAGAAATTGACATACACCATGTCTAGTCCTTTTGAGTCCAAGATCTACTATCTTAATCCCTATAGACGCGAATTATCTACTTATGTCTCCGAAGTGATAAGTGAGGAAAATGGTTTATGGCACAAATTTGAAAAAACAATATTTTATCCCGAGGGGGGTGGACAATCAGCAGATAAAGGATGGGTTAATGATAATACAGTATTTGATGTACAACAAAAAGAAGGTAACGTCTGGCATCTGTTGGCTGACAAGGTAAGTGGTAACGTCAACCTTAGCCTCGATTGGAAATATCGTTATGAAAATATGCGCCAACACACTGGTCAACATCTTCTCTCAGCCATTTTTAAAAATAGTTTTAATATAGATACGGTCTCGGTACATCTTGGAGATCAGGATACGTTGATTGAATTGAGTTCAACGCAGATTTCACACGACCAGCTACAAAAGGCCGAAGATGTCGCCAATGAGATGATTCGGCAAAATATACCTATTAATATACAGTGGATTTCACAAAATGAACTAAAAGATTACAGAATTCGAAGAGATATTGATAATAGTCTGCAACCAATAAGGCTTGTCTTTATTGGAGATTACGATTGTACTGGTTGTGGAGGAACCCATGTCAAATCAACAGGAGAAATTGGATTAATCAAAATATTCAAGGTGGAGAAAATACGTAAACGAATCAGGATTCACTCTAAAATTGGTGAGGCGGCTTATCGATATTTTATACACTTAGTTTATAAAACCCAACAGATTAGCGATCTATTGAGCAGCAACATAGACGATATTCCCGAACGTATAACTGCTTTAATGAATGAAAATAAAGAGTTAACTAAAAGTCTAAAAAATGCAATAGAGAAATGGCTTGAGCTGTTGGCAAAACAATTAAGTACATCGGATGTGGTTGGCGTTTTCACGCTACCGGATATGAACATAGAACAACTCTCACGAATATCTCTGTACTGGATGGAAAGAAACGAACAACCGTGTTTTTTAAGCAGCGAAAAAGAGGGTAAGCGTCCTTTCGTTCTGCGCTGTTTAAAGAACAGTGAGAAAGGGGGCCGGCAGTTTTTATCACAGTATGCTCAAGATTTTCATTTGCGTGGTGGAGGAGACCAGGAATTTGTCCAAGGTGTAATAGAACATGAAGAATTGGGCGAGCATTATTTCAGAAGTTTACGAGCTACATTAATTGATTATTTTGATAATAAAGGTTGAGGCAAAGATGGCACATATCAAAGGATTAGTTTTACTAAGTCGCTTTGAATATTTAGAGTTTCTCCATGGCCCTAAATTATATAAGGAATTCTTGAAAAAAATCAGTACAATCGAGCAAAATTTTGCTCGGCAGCCGGTTGATGGGGCAAATTTTTATTCGGAAAACACACTTGCGCGTATTGATCAAATACTGTTACAAGATTATTTCGACTCTGATATAGAAGAGTTTAGAAAATTGGGGGAATGGAGCGCTCAAAACCTGATGGATAAATATTTTAATTTATATGCAGAAAGTCAGAAACCTGTAGAATTTTTAGAGCAGTTTGCGCGTTTACGCATATATTTGATCGGATCTGGCGAAATGTCGGTTCTATCTGATAATAAAAATTCACTTCTGGTTATAATAGATTATGGACAGAATGTACCCAGAAGTGTGTGTCTTAGTGAACAAGGATTTATCTCCGGTGGCATGCATGGATGTGGTGCGAAGGAAGTAAAGATAGTGGAAGAAGCATGTGCCAGTACACCGGATTGTTTTGAATGTAAACTTAGAATAAAGTATAAATAAAATGAGTGATGAAGCGGTAGTAATTATTGCTGATGTCCGCGGTTCGCGTAAGATGGCCAGAGATGAGCGTTATGAAGGTCAATTGTATTTGAAATCGGCAATAATTCAGGTCAATGAGAATTTTGCACATTTAATTGAAGCGCCGTTTATGATTACTCGTGGAGATGAGTTTCAAGGTATATTGCTAGATTTGGAACATGCTTTTAATACTATGTTGGAGTTCGAACGACTTTTATTTCCCTTGCAACTGCGTTATGGAATAGGTAAGGGTGTAATTCAAAAGATGGGCAGTAAAATACCAATAGAAATGGATGGTCCGGCATTTCATCGTGCCACTGAAGCATTGAACCAGGTTAAAAAGAAAAAGCAATTTTTTTTATGTAAAACCGATAATAATCAAGCGGACTTATTAATTAATACTGTCCTGAGTCTTATGTGTGCCATAAAGAGCAGATGGAATGAAGTCACTTTTAACCGTTATTGGAAATACAAAGAGCAGGGTACCTTTGAAAGAGTAGCACAACAGGAAAATGTGACCCCTCAGGCCATCTGGGATTCAATGCATAACATGCGGGTTATGGAAATTATAGAAGCCGAAACTAATTTAACCAAATATCTTAAAGAAATTTAGTAATTAAAGAGACATTTTCACAGATAGATGCTGTTCACTCACCGATTATTTTAATTAAGACCCGTTTTTTGCGTCTCCCATCAAATTCGGCATAGAAAATTTGTTCCCACGGTCCAAAGTCTAATTTGCCATCAGTTATTGCTACGACTACCTCCCGTCCCATGATCTGTCGTTTCAAATGAGCATCACCGTTGTCTTCTCCAGTTCTATTATGACGGTAACGGGAAATAGGTTCATGAGGGGCAAGCTGTTCAAGCCAATCATCATAATCTTGAATTAAGCCACTCTCATTATCATTAATATATACACTGGCCGTGATGTGCATTGCGTTGACTAAGCATAATCCTTCTTTGATGCCACTTTCTCTCAGAACTGAATCGACCTGGGGTGTGATATTAATATAATCCCGACGATGAGGTGTGTTAAACCATATTTCTTTTTTATATGATTTCATATGCTCTCCAACCACTTTTCAAGTTATACCTTGATTGCGTAAATAATATGATATAGGATTATAAGTTTTCTGCAGATTTGCGTAATTCTCGAGAACGTTCATAGAATTCTTCAAGATTCATTTTTTTCATGAAGATAAGTCCACGAGTAGAACGAATTCTTGGATCCTCACTGTCATAAAAGAATTCCCGTCCCAAGACAGTTTTGAGCATTTGGTACTGCTCTACCTGTATTTTTTGTGCCAATTCTGCAAAAGGTCCATCGTGTTCATAACTGGGAAATGATGCTTCGGCTTGTGAACCAAATGAGTTCATGAAGGAATTATATAATACCGCGAATGTATTAAGGGTGACCGGGATAAAAGCATTGGCTTCAGCAGCATGAAAGCGGAACCAGACATTTCGATACCCCCATACTTCAATATCCTCTTTTCCCGTTTCATTACTATATATTTTTAATGCTTCGGAGACTGCCTGCAAAACTTTATAATGTGTATCGGGACCACTGCTTTCGGGATCCAGGGCTACGGTAACCACAGTTGGATTTATTCGTTTTAAATTGTCTAATACCGGGATCACATCACGGTCCACGGTTGGTTCTTCGGTAAAAATCTCACCTTTATAGAAACCGAGACGGGAATGGATAACAGATTCACATGTAAATCCAAAGTATCCCCATAACAAGTCTGCCTCCCACTCGCGGGTCATACCTTTCAGTTGTTGGATATATTGTAAATCTTTCTTACCTGGATATTGTGTTTTAAAATAGTTTAACAACTCATCAATGCGGTTTTTAAGATTATCAAAACTGTCGTCTTCAAATATTTCGATCATATTACGCAGCAATCGTCTGGATTCTGCTTCTTCTTTCACAATCTGGCTTGAAGAGGCCACACCATCCAAATAGAGGAACACATCCCGATTTCTACCAAGCAAGTTATTTGGATCGAAGTAATTGCTACGAGAAAGTTCACGAAAATCGGGTTGAGTAAAAAACCATTTGAGTCGATTGAATAGCCGATACATATATCTATTCGTGACAGCTGTAAAACCGCTGGTTAGATAATTGAAGTAGTGCCTGTTGCTTGATTCGCGCATGAGTCGCACTAAATAAGGTAAGTATCCCAGCATGATATCGTCATGGTGCGGCGCTGTATGTAAAAAAATCTGATTCATGGGAATTTCAAGTGAGGTGGTAAACCGATTTTTTAACTCGGTTTCCAGTAAAGAAACATGCTCATTTATTTTAGTACCATAGCGATTAAATAACTCCTTACTACTGCGAATACTTGAATAATCGTGCTTAGTCAATTCTGATAACTTTCGTGATTTTTCAAGCGCCAAATCAATCAATATGATGTGCTCATCACATACCTTGATGTTCTCACTATTTTTAATTTCCAAAAACCTTCTCTCGGTTAATAGCTTTGCCGCGCCTTTAGTAAGGTAGAAACATGCATTTTCTAAATCTTGCAGAACGGTCGCCGGATAAAGATTATTTTTTGGTTGTTGAATTGCTTCCTTAACGATGTGTGCTTTGGCTTCTCCTGATGCTATTATGATGGCCACAGTGGCAGGATTATCTACAATGGTTTGCAATCCAATTGTAATAACCAATCGATTGCGTGAAATTTCAATTCCTCCCAGATCTGAAGCTGCCGCTGCTTGTGTTTCATAATTGGTTGGTGTTAAGCGGGTCGTTGAATAATGATCGGATCCTTTAACATTGAATCCGATATGACCATCGGGCCCGATACCACCAAGGAAAAATCCCAAACCTCCTAAAGCTCTTATTTTACTCTCATAGTCGGTACAAAATTGATCGACTGCTTCCAGTACTACCTTTTGTTTTTGCTCTAGTGCAGTCCTGGGTTGTTTGATGCGCAATTCCAAATCCACTTGATTATCTGGCCAGATTGTCTCTAGAGTATCATTTTCTGGAATGCCTATTTCATTTGGATTTATTAAAAGAGCTTTTTTAGGATCGAGACCAAATCCTTTAATATAGAATTTAGTTACATAATAGTAAAAACTGTTGTGTTGTTCGGTGTTGATGGGATAAAACTCATCAATTTGGATAAAATTAAAGCTCTTCATGTCAGGTTTATGATCCGGATCAACACCCCCCTGCTCCAATATCTTCTGTGTTTCAGGCATATTCCATGTGTTCAACAGATTGATAACCCATTTAATGAAATGTTCAGGTGTTTTACCGGTGGGTAAGGAAATGGTCCAACCTTCATTTTGTTGCGCCCATTCCAAGAAACGTAAAGCAGTTAATTTTCCTAGTTCCGGGAAATTGTCAATGATGATGATATTTATTTTTTCTGTTGTTGGATAGCGTAATTCCTGACCCGAGCGAGTAATGGCCAGTTGTTCGACCTTGGAACTACTTGTATAAGATTTCTTTACTGCCATCATTTCTCCCAGACGTTTAATAACACTTTCATAAATTCCATAATTTACTAAAAATAGATTATATTTTGAACGCAAAATTTTGATTTGGTATATTAATGTACTTATATATGAGAGATGCATAAGATCACATAGTTTATTAAAAAGGAAAGGTGAACAATGTTTCCAGAAATACTCAAAATTGGTCCTATTACAATATACAGCTACGGATTAATGGCCGCCCTCGGATTTTTATTATGTGGCTACCTGTTAGAAAGAGAATTGATACGGATTGGTCATAAAAAAGAATTGGCTGGCTCCATTATTATAGCGGCCATTATAGGCGGTATAGTAGGATCAAAGATATATTATCTTATTCAAAATCCTGCATTGGTTAAACAAGATTTTTGGGGAACGGTTTTTTCCGGTGCCGGTTTGGTGTGGTATGGTGGCGTAATCGGTGGCTTTTTAGCTGTTACATGGTGGATACGTAAAAAGGGATTACCGTTTTTAGTGGCTGGAGATCTGATAACTCCGCTTTTACTGCTGGGCCAAGGAATTGGGAGGATAGGTTGTTTTCTCTCAGGTGATGGATGCTATGGACCTCCATCTGATGTTCCCTGGGCCATGGCATTCCCCAATGGCGTTGTACCTACTACGGTACCCGTCCATCCCACCCCACTCTATGACACAATCTTATTGGTTTCACTGTTTCTAATACTGTGGTCAATACGGAAGAAAAACTTTAAACCTGGAACACTCTTTGGACTATTTGGCGTATTTCTGGGAACGGAGAGATTTATTACAGAATTTTGGCGCACAGATCCAAAATATATCTTCGGCATCTTGTCAGAAGCTCAATTTCTGAGTATAATTCTTTTTATTATCGGTATTGCTTTAGTAATCTATGTTAACAAGATAAAAAAATACGAAAAAAGAAAATAAATGCCGTAGGTATTGATGAAATATCTTAACCACTATCTATTACTTTTAATCCTTCTTGATATATATCATTTCATGGCTTTTTAGGATGATCATTTAATAGGGAGTGATTATATTTAAAAAGTTTGAATAAATAGCGTAATCTAGGGTATAGAAAATATATAAGGACACCGTAAATGGATGAGGATCAGCAAGCGATTGTTGATTGCCAAATGGGAAAAACAGAAAGTTACCGTATTTTAGTCGAAAAATATAAATCTCAAGCCTATTATGCAGCATTATTGTATACCGGAAATCGTGAAGATGCATTAGATTTATCACAAGAAGCTTTTTATCGCGCTTTCCGCGCCATTAAATCTTTTAAATTGGGAAGAAATTTTTATACCTGGTTTTATCAAATCTTAAAAAATTTATGTATTAATCATTATAACAGAATTAAAAAGAGAAGCATATCTTTTTCAGATATAGACGATACCTCCAACTTTGAAAGGGACACATCACCGATTATTAAACCAGATGAAATTTTCGAAGATCATGAAATGCGCACCGTACTCTGGTCAGCTTTAAATCGTTTGAAAGAGGAAGATAAAGAAATTATCATGTTAAAAGAGTTTAACGGATTCTCGTATAAAGAAATTGCAGAAGTAATTAACATTCCCATTGGAAGTGTTATGTCCAGACTATACTATGCGCGTCAGAAGCTGGCAAAATTATTGGAGGAGATGCTGTGAGTTTACCAGATTTTTCCAGTACAGATATGAATATTAAAATTATGGCTTTTATAGATAAAGAATTATCAACAAAAGACATGCTGGAAATTAAAAAGCTGATTGACAGGGAAAAATTATATAGAGATAAATACAACGAGTTAATGAAACTTAAGGAGGTCACGAGCGATATGAAATTTAAAAAACTTCCTGATATGTACTGGGATGAATACTGGCACCACATATATAACCGTATCGAGCGTGGTATCAGCTGGATATTAATTTCAATAGGTGCAATTATCGTTATATTTTTTGCACTGTGGGGTTTCGTCAATGAATTAATAACAGATCAACAACTTAATCCAATTTTAAAAATAGGAATCTTAATATTATTACTAGGTGCGATAATTTTATTGATATCCGTTATCAGAGAAAAATTAATGGTCAGAAGGCTAGACAAATATAGAGAGGTAGAAAGATGATTCTTGTAAATACGGATGATATCCCGCATAAAAAGGTCGTAAAGTCATTGGGTCTCGTCGAAGGTAATACCATACGTGCCAGGAATATTGGCCGGGATATTGTAGCGGTGTTTAAAAATCTGCTGGGCGGAGAGATTGAAGAATATACCAAACTTCTGGCCCAGGCCAGAGAGCAAGCATTGGATAGAATGATTTCATCTGCAGAAGAACTTGGTGCAAATGCAATCATTGGGGTACGCTTCA
>Ga0209427_10009460_pt1 | contig 10865 bp, 12 predicted proteins | sample DeeMarSWOR136_30_FD_187465 | JGI IMG/M metagenome (GOLD analysis project Ga0209427, IMG submission 187465) | Marine sediment microbial communities from White Oak River estuary, North Carolina - WOR-1-36_30 (SPAdes) (version 2) | ecosystem: Environmental > Aquatic > Marine > Intertidal zone >... | reverse complement strand
GGGCCAAGAATGTGGCGCTACGATATGGGCTGGTCCATCGAGGCGGGGATATGGTATTCGCCGTGGATTGTCTATGACGTGGATGGTGACGGCAAAGCCGAGGTCTATTGCAAGGCCGGCGTCGGAGACCCCCGGGATGAAAAGGGACTTGTCCAAACCGGCCCTGAATACCTGGTTAAGATTGACGGAAAAACCGGTAAAGTTGTGGACAAAACCGATTGGCTGAGCCGGGATGGATTTTCTGATTACAATCGTTACTGCCGTAATTTTCTTACGGTGGCGTATCTCGATGGCACAACGCCGTCGCTGATTATGCAGCGAGGCACGTACAATCTTATCAAGATGCAGGCGCTGGACAAGGATTTCAATCAGATATGGTACTGGGAGGCGCCGCAGGAAAAAAGAAAATACCGAGGACAAAGCTCTCACGGATTGATAACCGCCGATGTTGACCGGGACGGTAAGGATGAGCTGGTTATCGGGGCTGCGGTGCTGGACGATGACGGCAAAGGTCTCTGGACATTGGAGATGGGACATCCTGATGTTTGTTACGTTGCTGACATTGACCCTGACAATTTGGGTCTGGAGGTTTTTTACGGTTTCGAGACGCGCCAGAAAACCGATGGTATTTGCGTGGTGGATGCCAAGACCGGTCGCAAACTATGGGCCCATAAAAAGCCTACCCGCCATATTCACTCACAGGGTATGGCCGGGGACATCTTGGCTGAGTTTGATGGTATGGAAGTATATAGCGGAGAGAGAGATTATAAAGAGCGCTGGCTTTACAGCGCAAAGGGACGGCTGATAAAATTTCTGGAAACAGGGACGCTGAGTCCGCGTCCGGTCTGGTGGGATTCAGACCCGCAAAAAGAAGTAATAATATCGGGAGCAATCCGTGATTGGGGCGGTGAATCGATACAGCCGATTGAAGGCCGAGTCATCGCGGTAGTTGATTGCCTCGGTGACCATCGGGAAGAGGTGATTACCAGCCTAAAAGGAGAGCTTCGCATTTACACGACTGCTATTTCTACTTCCAGTCGACGTCCTTGTCTTATGCAGGACCGTCAATATCGGTTAGGTGTTGTCGCTCAAACGATGGGTTATTACTACCCGGCACAATTGGGTAAATGATTCCGCCAAAAGACAGCGGATCTACGATGTTGATAAATGAAATGTGTCTTGTGAGTATAGATTTTAATACCACTTCAAATTCACCGGACGAGACCATAGAGTTTGGTCAGAGGCTCGGCTCACAATTAAGAGGTGGTGAGGTTATAGCTGTTTGTGGGCCGTTGGGCAGCGGCAAGACACATCTGATTAAGGGGATTGCAGCCGGTGCCGGTGCCAAAGACCGCAGAAATGTTAATAGTCCCACGTTCGTTATAGTTAATGAGTATGCAGGCCGGCTGGATATTTATCATATCGATGCTTATCGGTTGAATTCTGTTTCCGAGTTTGAGATGTTGGGCTTTGATGATTTCTGTTATCCTCAGTCGGTGGTTCTAATTGAGTGGGCCGATAAAATCGAATCAGCTCTACAGGCCATAGATTACATTCGGATAGAGCTTGAACACGCCGGTGAAACCAAAAGAAAAATACACGTCAAAAGGAAAAGTGCCCAAAGTAAGCTAAAGTGAACTAAAGTGCCTAAAGTGACAGCTTTGCTGTCATTTTGAACCCTTCGCTTCGCTCGAGGACAGGCTCCGCGCAGCGAAGTGAAGAATCTCTTTTTCGTTGACCAGATCCTTCGGCTTCGCCTCAGAGCCTGCCCTGTGCTTGCTGAAGGGATGACACTTACGTGTCACTTTAGGCACTTCAAACTTTAGGCACTTTTACCTTTATTCTCACACTTGCAAATTTGGCAGCCCAGGATTTATTTCTTATATTTTGCTTGGATACTTATTTGGCTTTTTGGAAAGAGTAACCTGTAGTGTTTTCGGACGTTGGAGTTTGATCTTTTATTGGTCGTTTGACGTCCGAATGTGATTCTTTTAGAAGTATTTTTTCAGTTATTTTTTACGGTTTTTAGTATTGGGAGGATTTCCAACGGACAGAAGAATAAAGGTGCGGTTAAGCAAGGTATCGATTGGGTCGATACCATGATTGCGAGGAAAAGTATTATGCCGGATGTTGTGTGATTTATGAGGCAGTAAGTAGAACTTTATTGATGAAAAGGGGCAAAAAATGAAAGCTAAAAAGAGCGGTTTTACATTAGTGGAAATTCTGATTGTAGTGGTCATTCTTGGTATTCTGGCAGCTATCGTAATTCCTCAGTTTACGGAAGCAAGTACCGAAGCCAAGTTGTCAAGTCTGTGCACCGACCTTCAAACGCTGCGTTCGCAGATTGAGCTGTATAAAATTCAGCACAACGATAATCCACCTACTTTCGCCAACTTTGTGGATCAAATGACAAAGCAGAGCGACCTTAACGGGACTGTACCACCAGCGGCTGGCTTAGCTGTATATGGTCCCTATGTTCAGAAGATTCCGGTAAACCAGTTCAATGACGTGTATGATATGACAACCATTCCAGCTGGTGTACATGGTTTGCTCGATAACAGTGGAACGGTTGGTGATGATGGCGGTAGCTGGGAATACGATGAAAGCGATGGTTCAATCTACCCTGACGACAGCTATGATGGCGATGAAGATGGTGTTCTTGACCATGCTAATCTCTGATAGTTATTCTAACTACAGTTGAATAAGAGTGTTTATCCAAGGCTGACCAGGTTTGGCGAATAGCTGAGGCTGGTCAGCCTTTTTGAACAATATAGGAGCATGGTGATGAAAGAGAAGACACGCTTGTCTTATGTTAAGGTGGTAATTATAGCATCCGTATTGAGCGTGGTTACGATGACAGTTGTTCCGAAGTTTATCGAAGCGAGCCCGGAATCCAAGACTTCCGAGTTGATCGACGGACTTCAGGAGATGCGTTCTCAGCTTGATTTGTACCGTGCTCAGCACGAAAACAGCCTTCCTCCGGTTGATTCTTTCGAGAGTTTCAAAACTGCTATGACAACAAAGGCTGGACAGTATGGTCCGTATGTTGGGAAGGTTCCTGTTAATCCTTTTAATAATCTTAACACGGTTCGTTTTGATGGCGAACCGGCAGGGGGTGGTAAAGCCGGCTGGAGATTTGATACAGAGACCGGTTTATTCCAGGCCGACAATCATGCTGAGTATGCAGGTCTGTGAAAAGTTAATAATCGATTAGAAAGGGTAGGTGATGAGAAGTGATGAATAAAGAAAAAGCTTTCACACTTGTGGAGATTCTCATAGTCGTAGTCTTGCTTGGCGTAATTGCTGCAATTGTCATTCCGGCGTTTGCAAACAGCACAACATCGGCTAAAGACAGCGCTCTTGCTGTGGATTTGCAATTGCTTCGAAGGGTTATTCTGATTTATAAGAGTCAGCACCTGGAAGTCGGGCCCGGTTATCCGAATGGCGATGCGACTCAAGCACCCACCGAGCAGGCTTTTATTGACCAGACTACAACCGCGAGCAATACAAATGGCCAAACGGCTGCAATAGGAACTCCCGGTTTTAATCGCGGTCCTTACTTAATGAAGATACCCGTTAATCCTTTTAACGAAAAAAATACGATTGAGATGCTGGCGGATGGTCAGGCATTTCCGGCCAATGCTGACGACAGCCACGGCTGGATATATAAGGCGGCTACATCCGAAATACGGGCCAACAACACAGGAAATAACCTGAGCGGGAAGCAATACTATGATTATTAGCCGAACACGCGGGTCTGTAAAGATTTAACAGGTGGTTGTGTGGACGGCAAAACGGTGAAAAGGAACCCCCAGTAAAACTGGGGGCTAAATGTAAAATGAGAAGTAATCGTAAAAATCGAATGGGCTTCACCTTGGCTGAGGCGATGATGGCCACGGTGGTGTTAGGCATCGCTGCGGCTGGAGTGCTGCTTCCGTTTACAAGTGGGGCGGCGGTGCGGGCTGAAGGTATGCGCAGAACTTTAGGGGCAAAGTTAGCGAGCGATTTGATGGAGCAGATTATAACCAGACCTTTTCACGATCCCGACGGTAATGCTTACGACTATAATCTAGGAGCGGATGCGGGTGAAACAACCTTTGAAGATTTTGATAATCTTGACGATTTTCATGATTACTCTGAACTGCAGGGCCAGGTAAAGGATGCAGCCGGGACTGTATTTACCGATTTAAATTACGCCAGGTTAAGCAGAGACTCAAAATGCGATTATGTTTATGTCCCACAGGTTTTTGTCCCACAGGGAAGTGGGGCAGGCGTGTCGAAATATATTCGCATTACGGTGCGAGTGTATTACAGCGGCAAAGAAATTGCAGCTATACATCGACTTGTGAGTGAATAAGAAAACTGAGTTTGGTATTTGGGTTTATGCCGGATGCGAGATATGAGATACGAGAAGGGTTTTACATTAGTTGAACTGCTGGTTGCTTTGATTGTTACCGGTATAGTTTTAGCCGCGGTGGCCACGCTGGCTTTTGCTGTGGGGGCGGCAAATGATGAGACGGATGATACAAGCCAAAAGCAGGCGCAAATACGTCACGCGACGCTCAGGATTTCAGAGCTGATTCGACACTGCAAACTGATATGCGGCATGCCCGGCGATGATTTAGCTGTCTGGCGGGCTGATGATAACGGTAACGGGCAAATCAATATCAATGAATTGGTTTATATCGAAAGAGGAACTGGCAGGGATTATCTGAGGCTTTGTGAATTTCCTTCGTCCGATACTTCTCTGGTAAACTTGAGCGACATTGATACGCTCTCAACAAGTGATTACATCGTGACATACGTACCGTTAGTTCCGCAATGCAGCAATGTACAGTTTGGCTTTCTCCCCGAGTTACCGCCGAAGAGCAGTTTTGTGACTATCTCATTTGACATTGTTGAGAATGATATTGTTCATCAGTATCAGATAAGCGCTGCACTTCGCGGCTGGGCGGGAAATCTGCTTAATGATACAGGTGATAGTCTCGTAAATGACGACGATTAGTATGATGAGTAGCAAAAAGTATAAAAACAGCCGGCAAGGGGCGGCACTGCTTGTGGTGCTGTTTATCGTTATGGTGATAACGATTTTGTCGTTGGGCTTTTTGTCGCGAAGCGATGTGGAATTGGCCTGCGGCCGGAATATGGTACTTCGCGCGCAGATGGACTATCTGGCTGAATCGGGTTTGGAGCACGCCAGAGGGCTTATCCTTAATCCGCAGGATGTTGTTTCAGAATACTTCACAGGGGCCACAGGTCAGCAGCTGGTCGCAGGAAGTGGTGATTATTATGACCTTGAAGTTGTTCGCGATGATTCGGTTACGACGAATCGCTGTAATTATATTATAGACTGTAATTCGTATCGGCTGAGGAATGGCGAAAAGATTGGCCGCAGCAGTATAAGAGGAGAATTGCGGCTTGATCCGTGCATCGCATACTGGGCCGGTTCGGACACCACTGTTTCATCAAAAATGCTAATCAATGGTGATGTCTATTGTGACGGCATGTTGACAAATAACGGCAATATAAACGGCGATTTGTTTGCTAATGGTTTGAACGGGAGTGGGAGTATAGCTGGGCAGCAGAAGGCGGTTGGAGATTTATCGCTGGCCTGGCCCCGAGTTACGGTTCAAGACTTCACCTCGAATTATCCCGTACAAATCATAGATGCCAACAGTCTTTCTGGTGGGACCTTTGGTCCATACAACCCTGTGCGAGTATGTTATCGCATCGGTGATTTGGAGTTGGCCGGCGGCGTCAAAATCGAGGGTATGCTGATAGTTGACGCCAATTTAACAATAAGTGGAAATGGAAACGTTATCACAGCAGGAAAAAATTTACCGGCACTTTTGGTGAGCGGTAATTTGATAATAAAAGATGGTTGCGGACTGGATGTTTACGGACTTGCCGTCGTTGAGGGGCAAATGCAAATCAGTGCCGGCGCTACCGGTGTTAACATAATCGGTGGATTGTTTGTCGAAAATGGTATCGTAGGCGATGGTAATATTACCATAACCGCTGCGCCGGCAAAGACGGCTATTGTGGTTTGGTCCGAGGGGGGTATAGCAGGAAAGTGGGGACAAGCGGCCGGGGCGTTTTTTAGAAATATCGAGAGAAAATAAAGGCAAGTTATAGGGTCTTATAAAGAAGCTCAAAGGAGGAGCTGCTTATCGGCCTTTATATGCGATGAAAAGAAAAATCCAAAATATGTTAATAATAGCGATTGCATATCACAGCCCTATAAAAGGTCGGAATATTTCGATAATTCCTATCGTATTGTTTTGACGATTGTGACAATTCTGTTGGCCTTAACAATAGAAGGTATGAGAGATGACATTTATATCGGTTTGTTTGTGCGTATAAGACCCAGGGCGGATGGGGTAGATTGGCCGGTTCTGTCGGTCTGGAGAGGTCGGATAATATGAGAGAGGTAACAGCTTGTTTGGACCGGTTGATTGGATGGTAAAGATGGGGCTTTAAGAGGACGAAAAAAGAGCAGAGACGAGCGTTGATAAATGTTGCGGAATGAAGAGGATTCTTAGAATGTTAGGCTTAAAATATCCACGAGCAAGGCTGCGTTATTCGTATTTCAGGAGGAACACCGGGTACGACTTACGAGGCATAAGCGGCGGTTTTACTTTGGTAGAGCTTCTAATTGTGATTGCGATAATCATGATAGCTGCGTTGACGGCGATACCGATGATGAGCTCGGCGGCCAGTATGCAGATTCGCTCTGCGGCAAATATGCTCACGGCGGATTTGGAATACGCCAAGAGTATGGCAATCAGCAGAGGACAAAAATTTTCAGTGGTTTTTGATAAAGATGGAGAAAGTTACAGAATAGAGGACCAGGACAATAACGTAATACAGCATCCTGTAAAAAAGGGATTTAACTATATTGTAGATTTTAAGAATGACGGCAGATTGAATAAGGTAGATATCGTTGATGCCGATTTTGATGCGACCAGCGAGGTTAAATTTGACTATCTCGGAAGTCCCTATAACGGCAATAGTACTCCTTTGAACAGTGGCGTTATTAGCCTGCAGGCAGGCGGGACGACCACAACAGTAACAGTAGAAGCTGTTACGGGATTTATCTCGATTCAGTGAATATGAACGCAAGAGTGAGCAGGATTGCCGCCCCTGTTTTGCGGGGGTAAGTTTACTCTTGTGTGAGTATAAATCGTAGTTACACAAAGTTGCGAGGGACTAACACAAAGCCCACTTAGGAGGGACAAATATAAATGATAAGCTGGGGCTTGAAAACTCGATGTCTGCGACCGATAGGATTGGACATAGGCCATAATTCTATCAAGATGATTCAACTGCAGATGAATGGAGAGCAGATAAGTGTGATTGCAGCCCAGAAAGCTCGCATTGACCACAGTATAAACGGTGACGGGCAGAAAAGAAGAAGCTTTGTTATTTCGGCGATAAGAAGAATGCTTGAGGAGGGTAACTTTCACAGAAGAAATGTTATTTCGTGTTTGCCGAATGACGGATTGAAAATCACGTCTCTGCGATTGGCTGAGGTCCAAAGCGATGGGATCGAAGAGACTTTGAAGAAAGAATCTGCCCAGCGTTTCGGATTGGACCCGGATAAAGATGCGATGAAGTATGTTGTTGCCGGCAATGTTCACCAGGGTGATGAGATTAAGAATGAGCTGATTTTGTTTGCGGCAGATAATGAAACGGTAAAGAGCCACATAGAGATGCTTGAGGAGGCCGGGCTTAGACTGGTGTCAATAGATACGATTCCGTGCGCATTATTCAGGAGTTTTGAAAGGTTACTAAGACGGCAGGAGGATAAAGAGCACACGGTTGTTTTTGTAGACGTGGGAAACCAATATACCACCGTCGTGTTTGGTCGTGGAGGAGAAATCAGCTTCGTCAAGCAGATACCGGTCGGCGCAGAAAGATTCAATGAGGAGATTGCAGCGAAATTGGGTGTCGACATCAGTGAAGCTGAGATGCTGCGAGAAGCACTGCAAATGGAAAAGAGCCTTTTGGCGCCGAAGCCTGACCTGGAGGAGCAGGCCCCTGCTGAAAACGAGCAGAAATTAGATGCATCTACTCGACAGGCAATAGTTGACGTCGTGAGTGCGGTTGCTGAAGAGCTGACAAGAGAGATATCCCTATGCCTTAGATATTATACGGTAACATTCAGAGGCAAACGCGTTAGGCGGGCGTTTTTTACCGGAGGAGGGGCATACGAATATATTTTGCTTGATGTTTTGAAGCGGCAATTGGCTGTTGAGGTTGAAGTGGCTCAGCCATTGAAAGGATTCGATATGTCAAGTGAAAGAAAGAATTTGAATTTTGATAGTGACAGGCGAGGTTTGCTCTGTGAATGGACAGTAGCTGTGGGACTTAGTCTTAAGGGCTGGAACGGGGCGTAGAGTTTGAATCGTGAAGGCCCAGGCGAGATACAGTTATGAAAGAAATTGATTTCCTTCCAGAATGGTATAAGAGCGGCAGACGGCGGCAGGTCAGCTATCGTACGCAATACCTCGCATTAGGTGGTGTATTTGTGGTTATGGTGGTGTGGAATTTTATTGCCACACATTCGATTTCAAAAGCCAGGGCCCAATACGCTCAAATATCGACAAAGCAGGCAGAAGCAGAAGGTCTGTCGGCTAAATTTGCCGAGCTTAAGAGCGAATTGAGAGAGTTACGGGGGAAAATGGAATTCATAGAAGAAATTGATTCCAAAATTGATGTTGCGAGCGTTTTGGCGGAAATGAGTTTTTTGATTGATGAAAGGATAGTGCTTAACAAAGTGGCGTTTGATGCCGAGAAGATTGAGGACGAGCGGCGGTCCGAGCCATCCCCGCGGGCCGGTACTGTTGTAAGAGCGGTGCGGACGAAGCTTAACGAGAAGCGGGAACTGCCGCTCGGGGATGTGCGATTTAGAGTGGTAATAGACGGTGTGGCGGCAGATGCGAGTGGTGTGGCGTCTTTGATATGTAAGTTAGAAGACTCACCATACTTTTGTGATGTTGTGCCGTCTTTTTCACGAACCGCCGAGATAAATGTGACAAGCAATCCTTCGCTTCGCTCGGGGACAAAGAGCGCGAAAAGCGGTCGCGAAGCCGAAGGAAAAATACTGGTAAGTGAATTTGAGATAAGCTGCTATCTGGCGAATTATCTTGAGCAGTGAAAGGTAAAAAACAGTGATGTTGTTTAGAGAAAAACAACAACTAACGATATGTGTTGCAGCCTGCGTGATAGTGGGCGGGTTTGTGTTGTTTCGGTATCTGCCTTTACGTAGGAGAATGAAGGCTGCCAGGCAGACGAAAGTCGCACAGACCCTAACTATTGCCAAAGGCACTGCGGACGGCAAACAACTACCCCTGCTCAAAGAACAATTGCTGGAACTGCAGCGAGAGCTTGAAAACTATGAGGCAAATATACCAGAGCGAAGTGACATTGGTGTATTTTTGCAAAGAATAGCTGGTTTGATGAATGAACATAACCTGAGAGGTCAGGTGATTGAGCCCCGCAAAGAAATAAAAGCCGAGAAGTTAAACTGCATACCGGTGAATATGAAGTGCAAAGGTAGATTAACGCAGATATTCGAGTTTTATCGACGGCTGCAGGGAATGGACAGGTTGATTCGCATCGAGCAGGTGAAACTTTTTAACGACAGCGATTTTAGCGGCGAAGTGGCTATGGAGGCAAAAGCGGTTATTTATTACAAGCCGCAAGTCGGTCAAGGATAAAAAGGGCAAAAGAAGATTATGAGACAAAATGCGAGAAATAACGGCAATATCGCGAACAGGCTTTTTAATCAATTGGCCGTGCAGAAGAAAAAGACAGTGTTAGCGTTGTGCTTGATTACGCTGATGGCCTTTATGTGGATCCGGGTGTTAATAAGGAAGGCACCGCAGGCTGCTAACGCAGGTTTGTTGGCCGGGCAGATGGATGTACAAACTCAGTCGGAACCGGAATTAAAAATATCCTTTATAGAATTGCCGCAAGCCGCAGGACGCAATGACGTAATAACCAGAGACTTTTTTGATTCGGACGGCTGGCAGGACTTTGTTGATGGCCAAGGACGGAAATCAAATAGTGTTGAAGAAGTAGATATCATTTCAAAAGAAGGTGACCAAGAAGTAATCAGAAGGGTTGCAGAGAAGCTGAATCTGGAAGCAATAGTGTTGAGCGAGAATCCCCAGGCTTTTATTAATGATAAGCTGCTGTCAGTGGGGGATAAAACGCTCATCGGTGACGGAACTAACAGTTATGAATGTGAAGTAGTTGAAATTAAAGAAAACACGGTGGTAATGAGATGTAGAGAATCAAAGATAACCTTGAAATTGACACAGGTAAATTGAAACAGCGGATAGTTAAAGCAATGTGCTAAACGCTATTCGCAGGAAAAGAACAGGAGATGAATCATGTATCGCGAAAAGAATTCACAAGACAAGAGGAAAATCAGAAACAGGTTGTTTGTATGGTGCATTGTATTTTTTGTGACGGCGGCGATTGCGGTTGCTGACGTTGCCCAGGAGCCGGCTGAAGCCTACGCCTTGGCGAATACAGGTGCAGCAGGAATCGAGGCAAGTGACAGCCAGGCAGGAGTATCGGCAGGCGGGAAGCTTAGTTTTATTGGTTTCGATAAAGAGAAGTGCAAAAGCATCAGGGATGCACTTCGGGTATTGGGGACACGATTTAAGATGAATATTGTGCCTTCGTCAAACGTGGACGGCCCACTGACTGTTACCAGTCTTTATGATGTGACATTTGAACAGGCACTGGACTCCGTTCTGGGATATGGCTACAAGTATGACCAGGAAGGTAATTTCATCAAAGTTTATACCGCAGAGGAATACAAAAAGATTAAGGAAGACCCGGACCGCCTG